>Ga0070698_100002612_pt1 | contig 19852 bp, 13 predicted proteins | sample KBSK1502metaG_FD_65477 | JGI IMG/M metagenome (GOLD analysis project Ga0070698, IMG submission 65477) | Corn, switchgrass and miscanthus rhizosphere microbial communities from Kellogg Biological Station, Michigan, USA - KBS K1-50-2 metaG | ecosystem: Host-associated > Plants > Roots >...
TGCCGCTAATGCCGACGTTTCAGATTTATAACGTAATCCCGACCCTTCCGGCGGCGCTCGAGCCGCTTCGGGAAATGACCTTCAATCTTTGGTGGACGTGGGAGCCTTCGGCCCGCCGTCTTTTCCGCCATCTCGATCCCGATCTGTGGAATCGGACGAATCACAATCCGGTGCGCATGCTCCAGCTCTCGCGGCAGGCGCGTTTAGAGGAACTTGCACAGGACAAGGTTTTTCTTCGCGAATTGAAGCAGGTCCACGACGCTTTCCGAAATTATCTCGCGCGTCAGGACACCTACGGAAAAATGGGAGCCGGCGCGGCGATCAAGAGACCGGTCGCGTATTTCTCAGCCGAGTTTGGATTTCATGAATCGATTCCGAATTATTCCGGTGGTCTTGGGATCCTCGCAGGCGATCATTGCAAGTCGGCCAGCGATCTCGATTTGAACTTCGTCGCCGTCGGTCTGCTTTATCGCCACGGTTATTTCCGGCAAGAAATCGACCGGGAGGGCGCGCAACAAGCCATCAGTCTGAATCAGAATTTTCATCACCTCCCAATTCGAGAAGTGCAGCGCGATGGGACAAGTCTCCTCGTTTCGGTCCGCATTTTGGACCGCGAAGTCTTTGCCAAGATTTGGCAACTCCAAGTTGGCCGGATCAATCTTTTCCTCCTCGACACCGACATTCCCGAAAACAATGCCGAAGATCGTCTGATCACGGCGGAGCTTTACGGCGGCGACCAGGAAATGCGGATGCGCCAGGAGATCCTGCTCGGAATCGGCGGCGTAAAAGCGCTCAAGGCCCTGGAGATCGATCCGGAAGTTTTCCACATGAACGAGGGCCATTCCGCGTTTCTCGCGCTCGAGCGGATTCGCCGGAAAGTCGTTGAGAAAAGACTCGAGTTCTATTCCGCGCTCCAAATCGTGGCTTCGGCGAACATTTTCACGACCCATACGCCTGTGCCCGCCGGCAACGATTCATTCCCGCGCGATATGATGCGCAAATATTTCGGAGATTTCGCCAAAGAGCTTGGCATTCCCTTGGACGAGCTTTTCTCATTTGGCCAAACCCGGGTCGACCGCTCGGATCCGTTCAGCATGACAATTCTGGCGCTGCGGATGAGCCGACATTCCAATGGCGTCAGCAAACTACACGGCGACGTCAGCCGCTCGCTTTGGAAAGATGTTTGGAATGGTGTGCCCGTCCACGAAGTGCCAATCACGAGCGTGACCAACGGCATTCACACCAAAACCTGGATGGCGCCTGAGTTTTCCGCGCTCTACCGAAAATATCTGGGCGAATGGGAGGAACACATCACGGAGCCGGATTTCTGGCGCGGCGTGATCGATATTCCCGATGCCCAACTGTGGGAAACGCACCAGGAGCTGAAGCATCGTCTAGTCGAATTTGTGCGAGAGCGTGTGCGCACGCGCCGTGAGCGTATCGGAGATTCGCCGGAAGCGATTCGCAATGTGAACCGGATCCTCGATCCGGAAGTTTTAACGATCGGCTTTGCGCGGCGATTCGCGACCTACAAGCGTGGCGCCCTTTTGTTCAGCGATAAAGAGAGATTGAAACGGCTGCTTAACGATACCACCCGGCCGGTCCAATTTATTTTTGCCGGCAAAGCGCATCCGCGCGACGAGGGCGGCCGCGCGCTCATTCAGGAAGTCTACCGATTCAGCCGCGAAGCTGGCTTCGAAAATCGCGTCGTCTTTCTCGAGGACTACGACAGCTACATCGCGCGGCGGCTCGTGCAGGGTGTCGATCTTTGGTTAAACAATCCGCTGCGGCCGATGGAAGCGAGCGGCACCAGCGGAATGAAATGCGCGCCGAACGGCGGAATTAATCTCAGCGTGCTCGACGGCTGGTGGCACGAAGGCTTCAACGGAAACAACGGTTGGGCGATTGCTGCCGAAATTAGCGACGGAACGGTCGAGTTCCAAAGCGCCGTCGACGCGAACAGTCTCTATCAATTGCTCGAAAATCAGATTATCCCGCTTTATTACGCGAAGCCGGACGGCAAACTTCCGCTCGCATGGTTGCGATTGATGCGCGAATCGATCCGCAGCGTCACGCCGATGTTCAACACCCACCGGATGGTCAAGGACTACACCGAGCGGCTTTACATTCCGGCGGCGCGATCACACGAAAACTTTTCCCAGAACAGTTGCGAGCCGGCGACACAATTGAGTCAATGGAAGGCGCGAATGCGAAAAGATTGGCCGCAAGTTCGTATTCACGATGTACAAGTGGGTAACAAAGATCGACAAAACATTCTGGTCGGCGAATCACTTCAAGTGAGCGCGCATGTTTATCTCGGAGATGTCGATCCAAATCACGTTCGCGTGGAAGCGTATCACGGCGAAGCCGACAACGGCGGAATCAAAAACCCCTCCGTCAGCGTCCTGAGCGCCAGCGGGCGCAATGGTGACGGCAGTTATCTTTATCAGGGCTCAGTGCCAGCATCGGAAAGCGGCGCCTATGGGTTCAGCGTCCGCGTCGTCCCAATCCATCCGAATCTCATGCAAGCACACGAGCTACGCTTGATCGCCTGGTCGTGATCGTTGTAGCTGCCGCTGCCCTCAGCGGCAGGTTCAACCGTCTGCCGCCAGAGACGGCGGCAGCTACACATTAATCTACCGCCGCGATGGCGCGCATGAATTCGGAAAAGTTCTTGCCGTTGCGCGCGGCATGATTGAGCGCATCGAGCCGCGCATCGCCGAATGCTTCGGGCAAAGCGACGCGGCGCGAGACTGCGCCGTTGGCAAACACAAGTTCGTCCCATTGAATCGACGCGATCTGATCGTTGAATCGCGCGACCGAACGGCCGCGGAAAAATGCGCGCGTTGTTTCCGGCGGGGTAAAGATCGCAGTCTTGATCTCTTCCTCTTTGACAAGCCGCCGGACCGATCCCTGGCGCGCCAGCTCGTAATACAAGCCGGACTCGAGATCGACATTGTGATATTCGAGATCGATCGATTGCAGCCATGGATCGCTCCAGGAGAGCTTTTCTTCTTCCTGCAGCGCATCGAGCAGAAATTTCTTGGCCACCCAATCGACCCGATCGCGCGTTGTCATAACGTCGCGCTCCAGATCGTTCAGAACATTTTCCCATTCGCGCAAAATCCATTGTCGATCTTCGTCGGCTAATTCAACCTCGACCTTGGAAGCCGCTTGCAGATAAATTCGTTGGACTTGAATCGCGGAAATTTTGCGACCATCCTTGAGTTCGATGATCCAATCGTACGTTTGATCGCGGCTGATTGATTTGTTGGCGTCAACCGGCTGCGCGATCTCAAGCTGTGGCGCTTGCCCGCGTTCAATCAAATCAAGCACCAGCGCCGTAGTGCCAATTTTGAGCGCAGTCGCCCATTCGCTCATGTTCGAGTCGCCGAGGATGACGTGAAAGCGACGATAACGGCTGGCGTCGACGTGGGGCTCGTCGCGGGTGTTGATGAGCGGACGCCGGTTCATTGTGTCGATGCTAACCACCACACTGAAGAAATCCGCCCGCTGCGAAATTTGATAAAGCCCCGGCTGACTTGAAGTGCTTTCTCCTTCCACGCCCATTTTGCCGGCGCCGGCGAAAATCTGGCGCGTGATCAAGAATGGCAGGATCGCGCTCACGATCCGATCCCACGGCACATCGCGCCTCATGAGATAGTTGTCGTGGCAACCGTAACTATGCCCAAAGAAATCGGTGTTGTTTTTGTAGAGACGAACTTGCTGGCCGCTCGGCAATTTTAAATTTCTACGACGTGCACATTCCGCGAGGATTCGCTCCCCCGCCTTGTCCTGGGTCACAATCTGGCGAAGCGTCGTGCACTCCGGCGTGGAATATTCCGGATGCGCGTGGTCGTTGTAAAAACGCGCGCCGTTTGAAAGCACCAGGTCGCTTTTAATTTCCTCGAAACTTAGCGGCCGGTTCTGGTCGATTTCGTAGTAGGCCGACTCGTCTGTGTCTTGCATCAGGGCCTTGGCGCGAAAACCGCGCGCGTCCTGGTGGGGATCCTCCAGCTCGTAATCCCATTTCATGTGCGCGCCGTGGTCGGTGTAGCGCCGAACAAGCTCGATCGATTCGGCGACAACATCGACAGTGTCGGCGCCGTTGACGGTGATGCCGTATTCCGTCTCTAATCCAAAAACTCTGTTCATGATCGACCGACCCCTGCGCTCTCCCTCGGAATTCTTTCTGTAGGTGAAGCTGCCAGCTTCCCGCCATCATTAATGAAATCTAAATAGTGTGGCCAATCTTCCGCTGTTTTAACGAATCCTGCCAGCACCAGATTTTCCTGCGCATAAATCCATTTACTTTCCAAATTTTCGCCGGATCGCAAAAGGCGATCGAAACAACCACGCTGCCATTCCCACGATTGTACTACTAACGATTTTCGCAGTAGTTGCCTGAAGCCTGCAAAACCTCCAACCGAAAGGCCCCGGTCCTCGATCGGCGAAATAATGAAATGAGCGTGATCAGGCATTATTACGGCTGCCATTTACTTGCCATCGGCGCAATTGAGGAATGACGTAATTCACTGCTTCAAAGACCCTGCCGTTAGCCAGCGCTTTGTGACGGTTCTTCCCACAACGTGTCACAAAATAAATAATCGACCTCTCTGAAGGTAATTGAATTTCCGACAGCCGCGGAGGTTCTGCCATACGAATTGGGAAGCTAAGAGCTTCCCCTACAGTGCTCCATGCATCGCTTGGAAATTAAATGACACCGGAACCCGGGCGATCCGCCGAATCTGCAACTGGCCTGACCGGCGCAATCTTCACCACGTTTTCCGGATCATAATCGATCAGTTTAAGCCAATCTTCGGTGATGTCGGTCGTCGGAAAGATATCGTTCTCGGTGTACTCGGCGTCGAAAGCCAGGTGCAAATCCATTTCCCGGATTCCTTCCTCCTGTTGGGTAGCGATCGCACGCTTGATTGCGATCGCTTTCGCGCGCTCAACAATCGAGGCGATAATTGCGCCGCTGATGAGATCGCTCCGGTAAAGAATCTCTTTGCGTCCGCTGCGGAGCGTGACTTCGAGAAACTTATTTTCGTCACGTCGTGTAAACTGCCAATCGACGAAGCGTTCGATCAGTTTGTCCACCGCGGCTCCAACGTTCTCGGCTTCTTTGCCAAGGGCGCCGTCATACGGAAGATCGGGCGTAAGATAAATCCGGTAAATTTCGCGGGCGCCCTCGCGATTGGGCCGATTCACTTTAATTTTACGGTCGATCCGGCCCGGCCGCAGAATGGCAGGATCGATCAAGTCGGCGCGATTGGACGCGAGAATGATAACCACGTCGTTCAACGAATCGATGCCGTCCATCTCCGAGCAGAACATCGGCACCAGCGTGGACAGAATGTTCGAGTAACGCGAGGCGCGGCGTGTTCCGAGAATCGATTCCGCTTCGTCGATAAACAGGAAGGGCATGAATCCGTCGCGCCGTTTCTCGCGGGCGGTTGCGAAAATCTCGCGAACCATCCGTTCCGATTCCCCTACCCACATGTTCAGAATTTCCGGGCCTTTGACGTGCATGAAATATTCCTTCATCTGCGCACCGGTTTTTTCGCCGAGCTGTTTGGTCAGATTGTACGCGGTTGCCTTGCCGATAAGCGTTTTGCCGCAACCGGGCGGGCCGTAGAGAAGAAATCCTTTGGGCGTGGCGTGCTGGAATTTTTTAAAAAGATCGACATGCAATAGCGGAAGCTCGATCGCATCTTTGATCGCCTGGAGCGCTTCCTCCTGGCCGCCGACCTTTTCCCAAGGCAGCTCGGGGACGACATCGAGATAATGTTCGTGCGATTTTGTGCTCGAAAGCATCTCGAGCGCCATTCGGTAGTTCGAATCGACCCGCACTTCGTCGCCCGATTTTAATGTCGATGTTGCAAGATCGGCCGAGCGCTGCAAAACGATCGATTGCGTTCCGTGCTCGGAGCCGACCCGTAATCGGTCTTGGCCGATGACTTCGGTGATTTTCGTGACCGGTCCGGCTGTCTCAAAACCGAGGTCGCCCACAATGACGAAGGCGTCGTTGACCAGAACGCGCGTTCCCTTTTTCAATTTCGCCAGCGGAATCCGGGGATCAACATTGCAATAATAATCCGCGCCGCCAACCACGATGTGCGCGGTGTCTTTGGATGTCGCGCCCAGAAAAGTTCCGATGCGGTTTGCGGGCGAAGTGACCTTCTTAATCACTTCTTCGAGTTTCTCGATCATCTGCCGCGCCTCGCCAATCATCTGCGATTGATCCGACACGTGCGGCCGCAAATCGAGCAGATCGCGGCGGATTGGATCACCGGGCGGAAGTAAAGCGATGACGCGATCGAGTTTATCGAGCAAAGGAAGATTCGACGCGGGCTCGTCGAAACTTTCGAACTCTCTGCTGCGCTCTTCGCTCATCGTAAAACCCAGTCCATGCCCGATTCGATTGCGATTATAACTTTTTCTACAAAACTCCGCAATGCCTGCCCGTTCGACGCTTCCAGTGCACGAAATGTTCAACCATCGCCGGCGGCCTCGCGTTGCGAAGAATTTGTAGCGGCGTTTGTGCCAAACCGCGCCGAATCCAGACTGTAGGGGGAAGCTGCTAGCTTCCCTTTCGAAGAATGATTTGAGCTTGGAGTTTCCCTGGTCCTTGGGATTTGGGTTTTGGCGCGTGCCATTTCCCGAGGAATCGCCCCCGCCTACGAGCTAAACCGGACAACGCGGGTTGCAGTACGCAGCCGTCCCGCTAACATTCGTGTCTCCTCGGGAGCCTTAGCTCAATTGGTTAGAGCGCCGCCCTGTCACGGCGGAGGTTGCGGGTTCGAGCCCCGTAGGCTCCGCGGTCGCTCTGACGTTGGCTCTTCATTTTGATCTTTCGAAGAGAACGCAGCGGCAATGCAATGTTGACTTTCGCTCTTGGGTTTGAAAGGAATCTTCTTCAACTTAACAGAGGAGAAAGGAATCAATGAAAATTGGCGAGATAGCACCGGACTTCGAAGCGGAAACGTCCCAGGGCAAAATTCACTTTCACGACTGGATCGGCGACTCCTGGGCCGTCCTGTTTTCGCATCCGAAAGATTTCACTCCGGTCTGCACAACCGAACTCGGTTATATGGCAAAGATAAAGCCGGAGTTCGACCGGAGAAACGTGAAGATCATGGGACTGTCGGTCGATTCGACCGGCGATCATCAGGGATGGGCCAAGGACATCGAGGAGACGCAGGGACACGCGCCGAATTACCCAATTATCGGCGATGCCGACTTCAAGGTCTCGAAGCTATACGGGATGCTCCCGGCCGATATCGCAGGCGACCCGAAGAAGCGTACGCCGGCCGATAACGCCACCGTGCGCAACGTTTACGTCGTCGGCCCGGATAAAAAAATTAAACTGGTCCTTGTCTATCCAATGACCACAGGCCGGAACTTCGACGAGGTGCTGCGGGTGATCGATTCACTGCAACTGACCGCGAAGCATCAGGTCGCGACGCCAGTGAATTGGAAGCCAGGCGAGGACGTGATAATTGCCGGTTCGGTCTCTAACGACGAAGCGAAGAAGCGTTATCCGCAAGGTTGGAAGTCGCCAAAGCCTTATATCCGCATTGTTCCGCAGCCACATTAAGGCGCTGACAAAATTAACTGCGGAGAGCACGGTAGATTCCGATGGTAGAGGATATAACCGGAGTTCTGGATGCGTGACCAGGCGACGCAAGATAGTAGCTGTCCGGAATTTTGGGATGCCCGTTACGCAAGTGGTGAGACACCGTGGGACTTTTACGGCGTGCCTGCAGCGTTGAAAGCATTCCTCAAGACTTCGCGCGCCGGAAGCGCGCTGATTCCAGGATGCGGATCGGCTTATGACGTCGGCGCATTTGACGAGGCCGGTTGGAAGGTAGCGGCGATTGATTTCTCGCCAATCGCGGTGGAACAGGCGCGAGCTGAGCTCGGAGCGCTTTCCAACAGCGTTTTACAGGACGACTTTTTCAGGCACGATTTTCGGCTCTCAACGTTTCGATCTGATCTACGAACGGACGTTTCTCTGTGCATTGCCGCCAGATTCGTGGCCGGCTTAGGTCAAGCGCATGACACAACTGCTCCGTCCAAGCGGAAAACTCCCGGGCATTTTCCTCTATGGCGATCAAGCCGAACCGCCGCCCTATCCATTAACGCCAGCAAAAGCGAGCGAGTTACTCGGTAAAAATTTCTCCTTGATCAAAACAATGCCGGTAACGGACTCACTACCATTGTTTGCGGGACACGAATACTGGCAGGAATGGGTTCGAAATGATGCAGTCATGAGATGACGGCTGAAAAGGTGAGCTTATCTAAACTTCGGCCGTTTCGACCGCGATAAAACCTTTCCAGTTCCGCATCCGAAACGCGAGAATCATAAATAAGATTCCGGAAACAATCGCCCAAGCACCGATCCACCAGATCAAGGCGAGCGCGCCGACAGCGGGTCGCAACAACAGCAAGGCGCCGAACACAACCGAAGCGATTCCGGCCAGAACGAGCAACCATTCGTTGGTGATGATCTTGCGCAGTCTGACCGCGGCCACCAGCTCCATAATACCAGTCGCGATCGCCCAGGCAGCGATCAGAATCAACAAACCGAGCGCAGTGATTCCGGGCATCACGAACGCGAGCAACCCGGCGAGGGTACCAAGTAGACCGCCGAGAATTAGACTTCCCACCTTGGGATAGCCCTTGGGCGTTTTTGCCGCCAGAATGAGCGACAAAATGCCATTCACCAGTGCGAATGCTCCGAAGAGCCAGACCAGCGTAATCAAGGTTACGCCTGGCCACATGAATGCCAGGACACCGAACAACACGGCCACTAAACCGCGCAGAGCGAGCAGCCACCAGTTCAGCTTGAACGTCTGGACCACCGTAGCCGCATCGCTTGTTTTCATATTATCAGTTCCATTCATTTCATTTCCTCCAAGGGTTGGACTTCATACTTTTTCTTCGAGGCCGAATTGTTGAGGCATTGCCGGCTTTGTTCTTGGCCGAGCTCTTAGCCGTCGCCCGCGAGAGCAATCGTACGTCCGACTGCAACCGTTCCAAAGCAGCGGTTAGATCAAGAATGATCTTGATGCCGGCGAAATCGTCGCCGCAGACCGTCCGAAGCACTTCGATGCGGCGCAAACCGCGAATGGCATCTCCATCAAAGTAATAACCGTGGTCGGCCGTGGCCGTCACCGGCGAGAGAAGATGATGTTTGCAATATACAAGAATCGTTCGTCGGGACACGTTCACCAGATGCGACGTCGCTTCGATCGTGTAGACGGCATTCGGCGGCGGATCGAACAACTGGATCTCGCGTGACCTGGTTGGTGAAATCGCCATAGTGGCTTCTTTGTGCTTGATCGCCACTGGCTCGATGCGCGCGCGTCTCAATATGGACGCACGCGCTCGATAACCCCGTCGCAATTCTTACTCAGGCGACGTTAACTTCGATTTGTTTGGGCTTAGCGTGCTCGCTTTTGGGTAGATGCACCGTGAGCAAGCCGTTCTTGAATTCAGCCTTTATCTTGGTGCCATCAGCGTCATCAGGCAGGGTGAAGCTGCGCATGAACGTGCCGTAGCCGCGCTCGACGCGGTGGAACTTCCTTTTCTTCTCTTCCTTTTCGAACTTGCGTTCGCCGGAGATAGTCAACACGCTGTTTTCAACGGCGACCTTTACATCATCTTTTTTGATCTCGGGCAACTCGGCCTTGATGAGATATTCCCTCTCATCCTCGGTGATGTCTGCCAGCGGCATCCAATCGGCCAAAGTGATGTCTTCCCGCCCATGTCCGTCGGTGCGACGAAGAGGACGGCCAAAAAGCGTGGAGAGATTAGAGAGACGGTTTTGGAATTCTTCCATTTCTCTAAGTGGTTCCCAGCGAGTGATTGTTTGCATATGAATGATTCCTTTCAGTTTGCAGATTGTTCAGTGTTTTATGGTTTGAACCGCGGCGTGGGGGCGCCCGGCGACATCTCAATATCGACCAACTGCGGGGAGGCGCGCGGTAACTTAAGTTGTATTTCGCGGCGTTTGGCTTCACCGTTTCCGAAAATCGTGTGGGGTAATCTGACACCGCGACAAGGTTGCGATTAAAGGATTGCAGCTTCAGTGTCGAAGGAGCCAATGAAGCGACGAGTCAAAGCTTCGGCAAAACGGCGATCGATTGTCGATCCAATCTTGGAAAAGCCATTGCTGCATTTGCATGGTGCGACTGACATCGATTCCTTTTGGACAGCTGTTCGGCAGGTGATCGAGGCGGCGCTGCCGAGTTGTTTCATCGGCCTCACGCTTCAGCATACGCCGATATTGCCGAGGGTGATGAGGTCGACGCGAAAGATACCTGCTGGCTTCTTTGCGGTCCCGCCAATCGAGGCGTATTTGGTTGCGCATCCCCGGTGCAGATTAGTTCTGTCCGGTGATGTTTTCCCTGACGACCGCCGCTTGAAGAAGTCGCTTTTTTACCGCAGCTACATGGCGCCAGTGAACGCCCGATATGCTATCGGACTGTTTTTTTGGAGTGCCTGTCGTCTCCTTGGCGTCATCGTCATTATGCGCAGCGCAAAGCAAGGCCCGCTGTCCCGATTGGAAATGAAACGACTCCGGCAGCTTTACCCGCAATTTCAAACGGCGCTTGGTCGGTTACGATCGTCGGAGCGCGAGCACACGGTATGCGTCGCACTCGAACAGTTCATGCGCCGAGTGCCGCTCCCGACGATTTTGTTGCGCTGGAATCTTAGATTGGTCTATCGCAACCAATCCGCCTCTGATTTTTGCTCAGTTTGGCAATGCGGAGCGGAGCAGACGCGGTTAATCAAATCACAGGCGCCACTTCCACCTGAAGTCCTCGATCGATGTCGCATGCTGAAAGAGCGATGGGAACAGCTAAATCCTCTCAGCTTTCCAACAGCCGTTTTCAAAGACGAACTAGTTCATCACCCAAAGCGGCGCCATCTCCGCGCCACCATTAGTTTGAAGCAGATCAGCTCGGCTGGCGTGGCGCGGCCGCATTTTCTTGTCGAATTCGAGAACCTGCGCGGCGCTGACGTGAGGCACGAAGTCGGCACCTTACCGCATCTCGTCCAGCTGAGCAGACGAGAACAACAGTTGGCGCGACTGGTCTGCGAAGGGCGCAGCAATCAGGAAATTGCTGACGAAAGCGGTTTGAGTCTGGAAACAGTGAAAAAGCATCTGCACAGCGTTTTTGGGAAACTCGAGGTCAGCAGCCGCAGCCGGCTGATGGCTCTGATGCGCTAATTCGAATCAGTCGATCTTTACTGCTGCCCGATCAAACCGAAGCTTTGGATAAATTCGGCTTCATTTTCTTGAGTGCACGCGAAACCATTTCGACGATCGCGAAGTCGCGCGTCCATTTGTGATTGGCCGGGACTACGTACCACGGCACGTAATCGGTCGCGCAGCAATTGGTCGCGTCCTCATACGCTTCCTGATAATCGCTCCATAACTCGCGCTCTTTGAGATCGGCCGTCGAAAACTTCCAGCGCTTCTTTGGATCGTCGATGCGGGCATCCAACCGCTTCCTTTGTTCGTCTTTTGAAATGTACAACATGAACTTCAGAATAGTCGTCCCGTTTTTGCTGAGAATTTCCTCGAAACGGTTGATCTGATCAGCGGCCAGGGCGAGTAACGTGCCGCCCGACATCCGTGCCGCTTCCGTATCGATCCAGTCGGCGCGCTGCGCCTGAGCGATGACTTGAGTTATTTGCGCCGAGCAAGCATGAGAATGCCGCGCTCCGCTTGCCACCAATAGCCGAAGGCAAAGCCGAGTTCGGGCGGCGGCGGATTTCTCCTGTAAATTTCGGCCAGCGCTTGCTGATCGTATTTCCCGAACTTTTCGCCGTGCGGAATGAAGCGCCCGTAGAACTCGAGGGCCCAACCTTTGCTAAACGCGCGCAGAGGAATGCCTGAATCGTCCTGCACAATGAAGCTGCTGTGCTCGAGCAAAAAATTGCGGACTCCGGAGAACCCCTCGCCGTGCATGAGATAGGAGGCTGCCTTGATCAAACTGACTCCGGGTCCCCGCGCCGCGCACCAGCGCAAGAAAGCGCTGTTCCCTCCCGAGAGATCGGTCTTGAAGTAATACAAGGTTTGGGAACCGCCGCCATGACCGAATGTGATTCTGACGCCTTCGGCGGGGCTGTGGATGTAAGTAGTATCGAGCACGGTGCAGCCGAGTCGCGCCAGAAACACATAAAGGATGGGAAGCGTCCCGCCAAGATTGCCGCGCCCAAGCTCGGACTTCATTTCCTCGGTCACGAAATAGTGGGTAATCAGCAAGGTGCTCATCGAACTGCGTAACGCGCCGAGATTCGCGTTCAACACTTCCGGATTCATTCGAGAGAGGTCCGGCACCTGGCCAACTGGCTCGAGGCCGGCGAGGATGTAACTATTTGCGTCGGGGAAAAAAGTATAGGCGTAGAGAAAATCGGGCCCGCTAAACATGTAATACATCGTGCCTGAGCCGCGGTAGTACTCACCCGCGTGCGCATTCATCCATGAGGCGATCGGGCCGAGTTGAAAGTACTCCTTTGTTTTCCACGCCTTGTCCATGGCAGCAGCGTGCGCCTGCCAGCCGCTATCCTGGGTGAATGACGCAAGCGCCCCGGTGACCGGCATACCAGCCAGCAAATGCGCAGTCTCATCGACATTGGCGCCATTTTGCCCGAAGGCTGATCCGCAGACGCCGACAAACGCAAGCGCCAGCGCAACCTGGCAAATAGCATGTCGCTTTAGATCCCCGAAGGAGTTCCTCGGATTCATCGGCGTGCTTTTGCCACATAGTCAACCTATGAGCAAGACTCGCATTATCTTAACCCAGCGCTAGACGACGGAGTTCGTTAAGGTGCTTGCTGCTCTTTGCCGTTCGCCCCTACGGAATCTTCGGGCATGGCCCGACTCAGATTTGTTGCTTCCGTAGACCCGATGCGAGGCAATGCGTTACACTCAAGGTTAGAAATTCAATAATTATCAGATATTTCCCTAGTTTCTATTGACGTTTTACGCCGGTTTGTAGTTCCATCGGTCTTGAGGGTTTAGAACAGAAACGGTTTCACCAGACGTGCGTCACCAGCTCGAAATACAGGACAGAAAGAGAGCAAACCACCAAAGCGTGGGACCGAAGTCATACATCCCGGGGTTCTAGTTCCTTCAAAAAATCGCAAACATGAAAAAAATTCTTCGAGGAACCGTTCCCCTAACGAGCCGAATCGCGCCAGCGCTTGGCGCCATTTTAATTTTAGTGGGCTTGATCGCGTCCAGCCAGATTCATTTGGCTCAATCGACCAGCTCTCCCACGATCACTACGGATAAAAGTGATTATGCGCCTGGGGAAACCGTCGTGATTAGCGGTTCCGGCTGGATCCCGGGACAGCCGGTGGCCCTTCATATTGACGAGTCCGATAGTGATCTGCCGTGGGACTCTTCGGCGACGCCGGATGCGGCTGGAAACATTTCCAATTCCGACTTTGTCGTTCAGGCAAATGACATTGGAGTCCTGTTTACTCTGACTGCTACCCAAGGCGGTGTTGTGACCACAACTCAATTCACCGATGTCGTGAGCTCCGGCATTGCCCCGAATGGTGACCCGGGCGGCTTTGAGATTCAAGGTGATGTTGTCGCCAGTGCGCTAGGCGGACACACAGATTGGGTCGCAAATGGCGTTGGCACAACGGGACTTCTTGACGGCATCACCGGCGCTCCGTTGGATCCCACCGTCACCTACCGCCGGCTCGATGCATACAGTGGGACCGATGATGTTTTCGCCGGCAGCCACAAGTTCGGCGACAATCCGAACACCTATACTTGGAAGACCGCCAGTGCTGCCAGTAAGGATGATTTGAACAACGTCTATGTTCACATCTCGAAAGATGCCTCTGGTGACCGCTGGATAACTGCCTCCGCCGATAGACTGTCAAACAATGGAACCGCCTTTGTCGATTTCGAGCTGACTCAGGCCAGCCTCTCACAGGTGACTGATGTCGGCTGTTCCTCAGCTCCTTGCGGCCATTTCGTAACAAATCCTGCCGGAGCGGTTTCGGGCGATCCGCTGTTTGCTACTGGCGGACGAACTCCTAACGACCTGTTGATCACGGCGCAATACAATAGCGGAGGCTCACTCGCCACAGCCATCGTCTATCAGTGGAAATTGGTTTCGGGGAGCTATCAGTGGGTTGATATTACGTCATCCATCGCGGTGAACACCGCATTCGTGGCAACCAACACAGTGGATGGAGTATCGGTGCCTTACGGCGCGTTCGGCGTGACGACCTACTCGAAGAACCAATTTGTCGAGATGTCGGTCGATGCGACTAAATTAATTCAAGTAAATGTTGATCCCTGCTCCGGGATCGAGGTCCACAGCGTTTTCGTCCGGACAAAAACTTCTACAAGTGCCAGTGCGGTCCTGGATGACTTTGTTACGCCGATCTCGGCTTCTTTCAGCGCCGGTTTCACTGTGTCATTAACGCAAAGCGCAGTAAGCTGCTTCGGCGGCTCCAACGGCTCGGTCGCGGCTACGATTAATGGTGGTACACCGCCGTACTTGGTAACCCTCGGCGGCACAACGCAGACGGTTTTGACTGATGGAGGATCGACTACTTTTACGGGTCTGACTGCCGGATTACAAAGTGTGCACGTTGTTGCCACTGGCGGTTGTACCAAGGACGCCACCATCACCGTTACCCAGCCAGCCTCGGCCGTCTCGGCCTCGATCACTTCCCAGACCAACGTTGCCTGCTTTGGCGGTTCGACCGGGAGTGTGACAGTTGCGGGTGCGGGTGGAACTTCCCCTTACACCTATTCGATTGACGGTACTAACTTTGGCGTTAGTGGAACCTTCAGCAATCTGGCCGCAGGTTCGGACACGGTCACGGTTAAGGATGCGAATGGCTGCACCGCGACTCAGGGAGTCACGATTACGCAGACGGCCGCTGCAGTGTCGGCCTCGATAAGTTCCCAAACCAACGTTGCCTGCTTTGGCGGTTCGACCGGGAGTGTGACAGTTGCAGGCTCTGGTGGAACAGGTCCTTACACTTACTCGATCGATGGCACTAACTTTGGTAGCAGCGGTACTTTCAGCAATCTGGCCGCAGGCTCGTACACGGTCACGGTCAAAGATGCCAACGGGTGCACCACGACCCAGGCGGTGACGATCACCCAGCCGGCCGCAGCCCTTAGTTCGTCGATCAGTTCTCAAACCAACGTCAGCTGCTTTGGCGGTTCGACCGGCAGCGTGACAGTCGCGGGCTCAGGCGGAACTTCGCCTTACACTTATTCGATCGACGGCGTTCACTTCGGTAGCAGCGGCACGTTCGGTAGTCTGACCGCAGGTTCCTATACGATCACGGTCAAGGATGCCAATGGCTGCGCCACCACCCAGGGAGTTACAATCACTCAACCGGCTGCAGCTCTGGGTTCCTCGATCAGTTCGCAAACCAATGTCGGCTGCTTTGGTTCTTCAACCGGCAGTGTGACAGTTGCAGGCTCGGGCGGAACTTCTCCTTACACTTACTCGATCGACGGGACTAACTTCGGCAGCAGCGGTACTTTCAACAGCCTCGCGGCAGGTTCGTACACCGTCACGGTCAGGGACGCTCATGGTTGCATCACCCCCCAGGGAGTGACGATTACTCAATCGTCTGCAGCTCTGAGTTCCTCGATTGGCTCTCAAACTAATGTTGCCTGCTTTGGCGGCTCGACCGGCAGCGTGACAGTGGCAGGCTCGGGTGGCACGGGCCCATATACGTTTTCCAAAGACGGCACTAACTTTGGCGTCAGCGGAACCTTCGGTAGTCTGACCGCTGGTTCCTATACGATCACAGTCAAGGACGCCAATGGCTGCACCACGACTCAGCCCGTCACGATCACACAGCCGGCTGCAGCTCTGGGTTCCTCGATCAGTTCGCAAACCAATGTCGGCTGCTTTGGCGGTTCGACCGGCAGCGTAACGGTCGCGGGCTCGGGCGGAACAGGTCCTTACATTTACTCGATCGATGGCACTAACTTTGGTGTCAGCGGCACCTTCAGCAATCTCGCCGCCGGTCCCTACACGATTACGGTCAAAGATGCCAATGGCTGCACCACCACCCAGTCAGTCACCATCACTCAACCGGCTTCAGCGCTCGGTTCCTCGATTAGTTCGCAAACCAATGTTGGATGTTTCGGCTCCTCAACTGGAAGTGTCACGGTCGCCGGCTCGGGCGGGACAAGTCCGTACACTTACTCGATCGATGGCACCAACTTTGGCAACAGCGGCACCTTTAGCAATCTGGCCGCAGGTCCATACACGGTCACGGTTAAGGATGCCAATGGCTGCACCACCACCCAGTCAGTCACCATTACTCAACCGGCTTCAGCTTTGGGTTCGTCCATCAGTTCGCAGATCAATGTTGGCTGCTTCGGCTCCTTATCTGGAAGTGTCACGGTCGCCGGCTCGGCCGGGACAAGTCCTTACACTTACTCGATCGACGGGACTAACTTCGGCAATAGTGGAACCTTCGGCAGCCTAGCCGCAGGCTCGTACACGATTACAGTCAAGGATGCCAATGGCTGCACTACGACCCAGCCGGTTACCATAACACAAGCGGCCTCAGGCCTCACGGCTTCAGCATTGGCGACCAATCCCTCGTGCAGTACCGGCACAGGTTCAATCACGGTAACGGCCTCGGGCGGCACCGGCGCACTGAGTTACTCCAAGGATGGAACGAACTTTCAGGCTTCGAATGTTTTCAGCGGTTTAGCTGGCGGATCGTACAGTATCACGGTGAAGGACGCGAATGGTTGCACCACAACTACGGGCGCTACGGTAACGATTCCAACGCCGGTGATCACTTCATCGAATAAGACTGGTGCATTATGCAACAGTGACCTGGGCAGCATGACTGCGACCTTCTCGGGTGGGACGCCAGGCTACGAATGCAGCCTGGATAACGGTTCATTTGCGCCATGCACGTCTCCGGCAATCTTTAACAGCCTGACCGCCGGCTCCCATACCGTTAATGTCAGAGACAGTCAAGGTTGTTTGGGACCCGCTCAGACACAGACGATCATCATTCCCACGGCCCTTAGCGTATCGGTGGCGACGACGCTAGCGAGCTCCACTATTGCTGCTGATGGAACGATGACAGTGACAGTCAATGGCGGGACACCCGGTTATTCAGTCACGCTTAACGGCGGCGCTCCCCATACTATCGCCGCGTCCGGCGGAAGCACGACCTTCACCGGCCTTGCTGGTGGTGGATACAACGTCAATATTACTGACGCTAACGGGTGTTCTATCGGAATCGCAGAACAATTAGGCGTAGCGCCTGCAACCAACGAGGTCCGCCTTTGCAGTATCTTAACCTCTATTGGCACAGGAGGTAAGACCACCTTTATGGTTACGCTGCCAAAGGGTCCTCTTACTCAGTCACTGCCGGTCTTATATGTCATGAATGGCACCGCAATCTTCGGGGCGGATTACAGTTTGAGCGGTACCTTCGGGCAGATCATAATTCCGGCAGGGAAGACGTCGGCCACGGTCACTATCACGGCGTTAAGGAACAAGGCGCGCAACACAAATAGGACCGCGACGATGACAATAATTAACGGACCAGGTTACTTTGCGACATTGCCCTTCAATCGGGGCACGGTTACCATCCGGAAATAATACGATTCGGCCGCGGTCCGATGGCTAGAACTTGAAGTTCAAGCCGCCGCGCACGATGTGGCCGCCGTCGTCATCAAAGCCGAAACGAAAAGGGCCCTGCTGGACGATCGGCACGGTAACCGTGCCGTCTCCCACGTTGAAGTAGAGATATTCGACGCGCAATGACCAGTGCTCTCTGAACAACCATTCCAAACCGCCGCCAACCGTGTAACCGGATTTGAAGTCATCGTTGGCGGCCTCGCCAAGCACGAATCCGCAAGAACAGACCTGATTGTCCTCCACGCGGCGCTCATAATCCGAACCGAACCAGCCACCGGTCACATATAGCAACCAGTTATCGTGAGCCCAGCCGATTCGCCCGCGCACGGTTGCGTAGGTGCCGGGATTGATCTCGGCGAACGTCCCGGGAGGAGGTGAACCGGGCTGCATCGCGCGTCCGTGCACTCCGAGATAGCCGGCGTCGCCTTCTATTCCAAGCACGAGCCAACTCAACGGTTGCAGGTTAAAGCCTACCTGTCCGCCCGCGACTGGGCCGTCGGAATCGAATGAGAAAGTTTGTACCGGCGGACCGGCATTTAAAAAATCGCGGTCGCTCACTTCGCTGTGCAAATCGAAGGCATATCCGCCGTTGATGCCGATGTAGAAACCCTGCCAGACCCGCCCAGGAGGCTCCGGCGTCACGGCCGTTTTTGATTCGTCGACGGGAAGTGGTTCGGGACCGGCCGACGCAAGAAACGTCAGCGCCAGGCTAATTAGCAAGGCTGCTAGGATTTTCACCGCCCGCTCTATGCGCGAAAAGAGCTGCTTCGGCAAGATTATTTGCTGCAAATTCCATCTTACACCCTTTGGGTCATGCACGGTCCGTCACATCCGACCGTCTAAAAATGGAATCAAACTCCGCCGCGGAAGCGGTAATCGGGCGCGCCTTGCAACGCGGTATTTTTGATCGAGATCGGAAGATCGATATCCACTTCGCCGCCCCACCCGCAAAATGAACTGCACATTGTCTCCGCGAAAATATTTTTGTATCGCAGCGAATGGCGCATCTACGGCAACGCCCGTACGTCAAACCACCGAGATGAGACGCGCCGATCTCGGTGGTTGAAAACTCAGGTCTCGCCTAACGGCTAGAATTTATAATTTAAACCGCCGCGAATAATGTTGCCTTCGGCATTTGCTCTCCAGCTGTAGCGCAGCCCATTGAAGGCATTGACGCCGCTGAAGGTCTGATCGTCGAGCTGGTAGCGCAAATATTCGAATCTGGCAGTCCAGTGGCAGTTGAACATGTATTCAATGCCACCGCCACCCGTCCATCCCCAGTCGAATTCCGTTTTGTGCGCATCGATCAGGCCGGGTCCGCAGTTGCCAGTATCGCAATTATCAACCACGCGCGTCTCCCAATTCACGCCGATACCGCCACCGGTTGCATAAAACAACCAATGACCAAACGCAAAGCCAAGGCGGCCGCGAATCGTCGTGAAGAAGTCGCTATCGCTCTTGCCAACGGTATCGTTACGCTGGAGGAATCGATCCGGCTCTAGTCCGCTGCCTTCGATATTCATGTAACCGCCCTCGCCTTCAATACCGAGGACGAGCCAGTTCCACTGGAAATTGTATCCAACCTGGCCGCCCGCGACTACGCCTGACTCGTCGTAGCCCCATGGCTTGTCGGAAAAGTTGTAATCGTCGAGGTCCTTGTCTTCGGCGTGACCAAACTGGCCGCCCACGTTCAGACCAATGTAAAAACCGCTCCAGTTGCATTCCGGCATCGGCGCGGGCGCCACCTGTTTCATTTCCTTTCCGCTTGGCAATTGCTCGGGGCCGGCAACAACGGTCAAAGCCAGCGCGGCACAGGCACAAAATAAAATGGTCAGGCGAATCAGCTGCTTCATGGCCGTTGTTTCGCAAACAATCGACTCCTGGTCAAGAGCGTCTTCCCCGTACAGCAAACCACCGAGATCAGACTGGCTGATCTCGGTGGTTGAAAAAGTCAGACGTGCCTGACGACTAGAACTTAAAGTTCAGACCGCCCCGGACAATGTTCCCCGTTGTCTCGAAGCGATTGCGAACAAAGAAGATCGATCCAGTTGGGACGCCATCGTCCAGCTGGGGGTTCGTCCTACTTCGGTCGCCGAGATCATAATACAGGTACTCTGCCCTCACGCTCCAATGATGGTTTAGGGCCCACTCCAATCCGC
>Ga0070698_100002613_pt1 | contig 19844 bp, 15 predicted proteins | sample KBSK1502metaG_FD_65477 | JGI IMG/M metagenome (GOLD analysis project Ga0070698, IMG submission 65477) | Corn, switchgrass and miscanthus rhizosphere microbial communities from Kellogg Biological Station, Michigan, USA - KBS K1-50-2 metaG | ecosystem: Host-associated > Plants > Roots >...
CGTTGGCTTTCATCAAGACGAATACTTCGATTGGGTGGCTGATCTGGAGTGCGGTCATCAGCAGTACGTCCGACGTGATCCGCCTCGGACCAATCGCCGAGTCCCGAATCGAAGAACTTACTTCATTCTGGCCGGGGGAGTTTCAGATCATGGATCAACAAAATCATCAGATAGTGGAGAAGATCATTTTAGTCCGCCCGACCGCAATCAGGGTGTGATTAGTTGGACCAAGAGGTCTCTCCAGGGCTACGAACAGGATTGGCATGCGTAAACGCCAGATTGTCCCGACTCTACAGAGTGCTGAACCTTCCAATCAGGCTACGCTGGACATGAACCGCAATGTTCTGGTTGAGGTCACATCGGAAGAAAAAGCGTACCCAATCGAATCTGCGCTCCTACCAGACGAACATGAAAACTGTGGTTGGCGTGCGGCTGACCCCGGAACTCAGATAGTCCGGCTAGTTTTCGACGAGCCTCAAAGGCTCAAACGCATATGGTTGGTTTTCGAGGATGCGGAAAACATACGCACGCAAGAGTTCGTCCTACGATGGTCACGGGGTAGCGGACATTCTTTCCGAGAAATCGTACGCCAGCAGTGGAACTTCAGCCCGTCCGGTTCAATCCGGGAGATCGAGGACTACACTGTTGACCTCTCCGAAGTGGCAGTACTTGAGTTGATTGTTGTGCCTGACAGGAGCAATGGCCAAGCTCGGGCGTCCCTGCTAAGTTTCCGTTTAGCGTGACATGATAGGTGGAGTGGTCATTCTCATATTCGAATTGCCGGGGTGCCTAGACCTGACCAACAGCGGGATTTGTTCTTAAACGGGCGAGACGGAAATGGAAAAAGGAGGCAGTACTGATGAACGAGATGAACAAGAAGTTTTGCGCAGTGATTCTGGGAGGTGTGCTTGCACTCATTGGGCTTTCGTGGGCGCCCACTTCCTCGGCAAAAACAAAAGATGAGGAACAGAAGGAAAATGAGCGTATCCAAAACGCGGGCACAGTGATCAAAGAAATCCTCGATGTGCCGGACGACATACCGCAGGATCTGCTCGACAAGGCGCGCTGCGTACTGGTGTTTCCTTCGGTTCTAAAAGCAGCGTTTATCGTTGGCGGGAGTTATGGTCGCGGCGTGATGGTGTGCCGGACGCATAAGGGCTTCACGGGCCCATGGGGCGCACCGGCGATGATGGCTTTGGAAGGCGGCAGCTTCGGATTGCAGATTGGTGGCGAAGCCACGGATTTCGTGATTCTCGTAATGAACGACCGCGGTGCGGATAGCGTTCTGCACAGCAAAGTAAAGTTAGGAGCCGATGCTTCTGTCGCCGCCGGTCCCAAGGGCCGCGACGCGCAAGCCAACACCGACGCCACCCTGCGTGCCGAAATGTTGAGCTATTCGCGCTCACGCGGCGCCTTCGCCGGAATCTCGCTGGAGGGCTCAACCCTTCGGCCGGACGGCGATGCCAACAAGCGTCTGTATGGCAAGGATGTCTCGGCAGGAGATATTATCGCGGAATCGAAAGTCCACGCGCCGGAGTCTGCACACGCCCTAATCGCGCGTTTGCAAAAAGCTTCGCCACACTTGAAGCCGTAAACGCGAATCAATCAGATAAAGAGGGCGAATCGGTAAAAAGCGCCTGAACACGACAATTTCTTGAGCATTTGACCGACGATGTTTGGCCGCCATTCTTGGACCTTCTATCGTCCCGGGTTGAGGAGCCGGAATTTTCTCGACAACTCTGGCGCTCCGGTTACAATCACCACCAAAGTGCGTGCGTTCGTGTCGCGAAGCTGTTCAAGATTGAACAGTCTCTTGCTAAATCCGGGCTATCGTCTTCGGGTGCGTGTGACAAGGTAAGGTGAAAATGGGAACCTTGCGTCTTGGGAGCCTGATGATCGGAAACTGATCCTGCATCTGACCCAGATAATGGCGAGGCGATAAGAAAGCAGCAAGGCAAGGCCGTGGATCGTGTAAGGCTCAAGACGAGACTACTTGAGGAACTACTGAAGCTCTTGGCTGACCGTCCGCCAAAGATTGATTCACTGCTTGATCTACTTCGGCGGAAACGCTTCGCACGAATTGTCTCGCTTATCGCCAGGTTGAAAACAGCAATAGGGAGCAAAAGCTACCGTGTCATCTCGCGTGGCGATCCCCCTGTCCTGTCTAGCCACTTCGCAAAATCCCCAGCTTGACCTCGTGCTCGACCGAACGTCCGCGACGGAAACCTTAACGACGTCGGGTCCGTCGGCGATCCCTGCAACCCTTTCGTTGCCCCGTTGCCCCGAAAGACTGCGAGCCTTTGAGCCACGGCCTCGTACAGCGTGTCCGCCCACTACCGCTTGACATTCACCATGTCGCCGCTCGCCTCAGTATGAGAAATAGCCAGCTTTGCAGCTTCGAGAAGCTTCTTCTTATGCTTGTGGTTTAAGCAGGTTTTCTATCGGCGGGTAAGAGGCGGGTGTAAGTTGCTTGCATAACTGTGGTTGTTTCTTTGTTTGAATCGCTTGCGCCATCGTCTCGATAGCCACGCCCGCCGTTGGCGGCAGATAAATTGATGCCGTCAACAAACCCATCCGAATCCATGCCTGTCCGGCTCTGGGGCTGGCGTCGCAACCAGTGCATGGCAATGTAGACCACCGTTCCCGCCCTTCACCGCTTAATGTTTCAAACGCCCTCCGCGCGCCCACAGCCATATTGTCATTTTGACCGGCCACCAGACTCACCGGCGTCATGCGCGAGGTTTTTAGTTTCAGCCACGAAGTTACCGCGTCATACCCGCTTTGCTCGGTCAGATTCCCTCGCAGTGTCGTGATCTGAATGTTTCGTGGCTTCGTCGATTCCATACCTGTTGTGCGCAGCTTAAAAACAGGATTGGTCGAGGGACCGAGAATGTACAAGACGAGACCACCCTGTGGCAGCAACGCACCAAACTGCCGCCCCTGAATGCGCCCAACTTCTTCCTGATCTACGGTGACACAAAAAGAGGGCTTGTTCATTGTTTGCAGCTCGGCAAGATAATTGTCTTCACGGTTCAAGAGCGCCCATCCCATCCCGCGAGCCATCGCTTCGCGTGCCACTTGCTTTCTAATCCTCCGCCTCAAACGTCCAGACCTGCGCAGGCTCGTTGCCTTTAGCCGGCACACCGACGTAAAACCGGTCGCGCTTGGCGTAGTAGTATCCGGTTCGAATGCCAATTCCAGACGGCACGTTGGTGATCAACTCGTAGTGGTCCGGGTCTTGCTGTTGGATCACGCTGATGATTCCTTCGCCGCCGATGACGTAGATACGTTTCCGGGAAGCGTCAAAGAAAACATCGTCGCATTCACCCGCGGCCCGCAATCTTGCAACTTCCTTCCCCGTTTGTGTGTCCAAAACCACCAGCATTGGTAGTTTCCGGGTGACCGTAAACAGCCGATGGTCTTCTTCATTCAAAGCCATCGCATAATTTGCGCGCAACCCTTTCAGAGGCCACTTCGTTACCGCGCCCGTCTTACGATCAATCGATTCCACCACATTCCCTGCGTCCGGCACGTTGACGAAGATGTGCTCTCCGAAGGCTTCCACCTGAAACGACTCGGGATGTCCTTCCGTCTTGTACACCTTCCCTACCCGCTCGTCCGTGGCCGGGTCGACCATTGCGATTCCGCCGTCCTCTTCGCCAAAGCCCACGAAAATCTTTTTGGAAGCTCCATCGTAGCGAACGTTGTCAGGGTCTGTCCCAAAATCAATCGTCTTCTTAAGAGTGTACGTGGCGCCGTCGTAGACTCTCATTTTGCCGTCTTCCGCGTTCGCGACGTAAAGCTTGTCGAAGCCGGGAACGTACAGCGGCCCTTGAGGTTGGCTAAGTCCTTTAATGCTTCGAATCACCTTGCCAGCAAAAACGTCGATGACCTCCACGGTGTTGTTCCCCAAAGCAGATACGAACAAGCGCTTGCGCTTCGCGTCCGCGGTAAAGTGATCGAGGCGGCCTGCTACGTTCGGAACTGGAATTTGTTCTTCGAGTTGTAGCGGGAGAATGTCCCGGCTTGTCGATTGCGCTTTAGTGGTCCTGGTGCCGCGGAATGCCAAGACGCCAGAAGCGGCGAATGCGGCCACACTCACAGCCAAAAGTTTCTTCATCGTTCCTCCTCGAGTTGATCTGGCCTGACCTTCCAGTCCCGAATCTGCGTTCGAATCTCACCGCCCGTCTATGGTTGCGGCTCGAATGCAAGAACAGCCGCCTGCTCGTTGTCCTGAGCGGGGGCGGCCACGTAATAGCGATTCAGTTCCGGCGACCAGAACGACGTTCCGGCACCGGGCTTCGTGGGAATCTTGCTCGCGATCCCATAGCTGTTTGCGTCCTTCTGCTGATACGCGTACACGTATCCGGTATCGAATCCTCTGCCTCCTGAAATGTAAATCCGCTTGCGCGTCGTGTCGAAATAGACGCCGTCCATCCCGTCAACGGTGGGTAGATTGGCCACTTCCCTCCCGGTCTTTGTGTCCATTGCAATCATCTGCGGAGGCGTGCGTGTGCCCAAGAACAATCGCTGCATGGATTCATCGTACGCGGCGTCTCCCGGCCGCTGGCTGCTGACCGGCCACGTCGCTGTAACTTCCCGTCTTTTCGTATCGATCACCTGGATCTTGCTGGCAATGGGAACCAACACGAACAATCTCTTCCCCGGTTTGTCCAGCAACACCTCGGCTGGATGAGCGGCGACTTGAATGTCGTAAAGTTTCTTGTCTTTCCGGGCATCAATAATTCCGACTTCGCCGTAGTCCTTGCCGGCGTCCTGACCGCCGTATCCCACATAAAGAAGTTTCTTGTGCGCATCGTAGGCGACGCGGTTCGCACCGAGGTCCAGCTTGATGGAATCGAGCAGTTCGAGCGTGTCACCTCGAAAAACGCGAAGCATTCCGTCGTCTCCGCTGGCGACAAACACCTTGTTCAGAGACGGGACGTAGGCGATCCCTTGCGGCTTTTGCAAGCCTGGGATACTCCTCGTCCATTTGCCCGCCTGCAGGTCGACAACTTCCACTGACCCATTTTCGAGTCCGGAAACAAAAAGGCGTTTGCCTTTTACGTCCACGTCCATATGGTCGATGCGGCCTTTTACGTTCGGCAACGGAATCGTCTGAACGAGTTTCAGCGCTTCTTTGTATTGCGCATTCATTGTTACGGCGGCCAAAAGGAGAGCCCCTGTTGCCGCCGCACTCACAAGAAGAGCTTTTATCATCGACGTAGCCTCATATTCGCCAACACTTCCTCCACATCAAGACATCTTTCCAAAAGGACCCGTCTTATGATTCGCTGGACACATTTGCTGTTCGTCAAAGTACGATCCCTCGGACTTTTTGTTCTTATAATTTTCTGACAGCGCCCCCCGCCGTTCATGCAGCGGGATTATCGATGGTCGTGGATAAACGCGCATAAATCTGAGCCACGATTTCTTCTTTTTTCTGGGTGCTCGCACCGGAAACTTTGACCCTGCACGGAAGTCTCCAGCAACAATCCTCTCCACGAGGAACTCTGTTCGATGTTCCTGCCCGCATTTACAAGCGAAAATAAGAGCCAGGAACAAACGGTGATCAACGCCTCCAGATCCGGAGCGTGCTCCAACCCCGGCGTACCTCTATGGACGCGATAATCGTCGAAGAGAGGGCCCAGCCTGTGCTTTCCGACGGCATTCCTGAGCGCGGAAAGCAAGGCGGAGGAGTGCCGGTTGGCCGGCCTCCCTCCGCCTATGGCATGTCCCTTCGTTCACCAGACCAATTTTAGCCCGAGCTGAATCTGGCGCGATGAGGTCGATGTGGGACCACCTAGCACGCCCGCGTTTGCCGAATCACCTGTCCCCTGAGTTCCGTTTGCATTGAAGACCGTTTGGTTGGCATTGTTCAAGAAGTTGGGAGCCGCGAGGTTTGGGTGATTCAGGATATTGAAGAACTCCGCGCGGAATTGCATCTTGAGTTGCTCCGTGAATTTGAAGTTCTTGAAAGCCGAGAAATCAACGGTTGTAAGACCTGGCCCGTAGAACCTGTTGCGTCCCGCGTTGCCCACGAGATTCGAGCAAGTGCCCGCGATCCCTGGAAAAGGGACGCACTGTGCGGCGATAGCGGGAGTCGCCTGAGGGAGCTGGAAGCAGCTCAAGTTGAGGTAGTTGACTCCACCATGGATCGGGTTGCATCCCTTAACGAGATTTGGGAAATCCATTGAAAAGTCTCCGTTAAAGCCGGTGCCGAGAGGATCGCCACCTCCGCCGAGCGTCAACGTAAAGGGTGAACCTGTGGTTGCCGTTACGATGGTTCCAAGTTCCCATCCGCCAGCTATGTATGAGGCCACACCTGACTTTGGACCTGGAACATCCCAAATGAACGTCCCGACCAAGATCTGTCGTACGTCAAAGTCGCATGCGCCGATTCTGTACTGCTTGCTAAACAGAAGTGGCACGGCGACTGAATTAACGTATGTATCCCCCGTAACAGGGGCCGAGCTCGTGTCTCTGCACTTGCCGAACGTGTACGAGACTTGGCCTTGGAAGCCGTGGGTAATGGCCTTCTTGACTTGCGTCTGCAGGCCGTGATAGGTCGATTCGCCATCAAATATGACTGGGCGAATACCCGCCCCGCCGGTGCCGCCGGCCCAGTTTGGATCGATAGCCGTCCCGTTTTTCGGGATGAGAATCCCAGCAGAGGTCACCACTGGCGGGACGAGGTTGATGTCGTCGGCGGCGACAGACAAATGCACCGAGCGCGAGCCCACGTAACCGACAAGCGCCGTCCAGCTCGGAGCGATCTCCCGCTGAATGTTAAAGTTCCAGTTCTGGACGTAGGCGCGCTTCGGATCTTGCTGCACATACCGGTTCCTGACTGCATTCGGTGCAAAACCCACGTTGTTGTCTATGCCATTTCCCAACGTCGCGCCGTTACAGGGATCGGCAGCACACTTGCCTGCAGCGGCTGTACCACCGGGCTTGTCCAGGCCGACGATTTGGTAAGGAGAAGTCGCAGCAGTATTCAATCCAAACTCATACGGCAGCGGCAGCACATCGAAGATCCCATACCCGCCACGCACGGCAGTCTTCCCATTCTTGAACGGGTCCCAGGAGAAACCGATGCGCGGCTCAAAGTTCTTGGTCGTAGGATTGTTCGCAATGAAACTGGAGACAGCAACTGGTCCGCAGGCTGTGCGGCTCGCCGTGCAATTCGCGAGCGTCGTGATTTCCTGGATTCTGTTATTAGCGTCGTTGGGTAGTGTAGTGAATTCATAACGCAGGCCCAGGTTCACCGTGAGATTCGAACGCGCCCGCCAGTCGTCTTGAACGTATCCTGCGAAGAGGCTTTCCCGGATGGCGACCTCATTGCTGTGTCCAGGGGCGAGTGCATTGAGCTGTTTTGGCGTGTTCGTCAGAAACTGTGCCAGGCTGGCATAGGCATTCATTCTGCCATTAGGACTCAACTGTTCCAGCACGTTGTATTGCATCCGCTCGAAGGCAAATCCCATCTTTATCGTGTGGGCCCCACGAGTCCAGAATGCATCGTCGTACGCCTGGGCCGAAGTCCAACGGTGCAAAAACCGGTTAAGGCCACCCAGCCCGATCGCCGTTGTAAGACCTGACACTGCAATTTGCGGTGGTGCCACTGCCCCCGGAGCTACGGCAAGAGCCTTGTTGGTCGCAGCTGTGTCGCCCGATACGGGCAGGTTAATGTCCCCTCTTACGCGGCTCAAACCCACTCGAATTGTGTTGACCAACGCCGTACTGAAAACATGCGTCTCCTCAGCGCTGGCCATCTGCCGGCGAGAAAAAACGCTATGTATCGCGTTCAGCAGCGGATCAGGTTGCGTAAACGGGCCTGAATCAAAGAAATAGCTGCCTGCAAGGTTGTCTTTGTCCGATATTTTCTGATCAACTCTTCCCGTCGCGTAGTTCTCATTCGCGATGCCTGCCAGCGACACAGTGAAGCTCTGTATGCCACCGACATCAGGGGCACCGGCTGGGGCAGTAGGCCATAGAGCAAGATAGGGCGCGATTGCGGGGACCGCCAAGGCACGCTGCGCGGCGTCAGGCACGTGGATGGACTTGGCGAGAGGCTGGTTCTGACGGACCCCCTCATAACTACCATAGACAAACGTCTTGTCCTTAACGATTGCCGTTCCTCCCGACCCTCCGAACTGAACGCGACGGAAAGAGGGGATGGGCAATGTGGGATTGTCGAAGAAATTTTTGGCGTCAAAAATCTTATCGCGATCGAAGAAGAACGCGGTTCCGTGGAGTTGGTTGACGCCAGACTTTGTAATCGCGTTGATGACCGCGCCGGAGGTTCGCCCATACTCCGCGGTGTAATTGCTCGTTAGAACAGAGAACTCTTGGATCCCGTCCACGCCCAGATTGAGCCCGGTCGCGCCTCCTGGCGCGCCATTCGAATAGTCGTTGATGGTGATACCGTTAATCCGATAACTGTTCTCGTTGGCGCGGTGACCAGCGTCGCTCAACTGGTTTCCGAATCCACGGTTCCCCTTGTTCGCGCTGAACCCGGTTCCCGCTTGGTTGGGAATGCTGCTCACTCCTGGCTCGAGGGTCGCCAGAGACGTCCAGTCGCGACCGTTCAGCGGCAGCTCCCTCACCGTGTAGGAGTCCACGGTCGCGCTAATTGTCGATGAAGTCGTCTGGATCGAAGGGGGCGCGGCGCTCACTTCGACGGTTATATTGAGTTGGCCGACTTTCAGGCTGAGATTCAGCACCTGCTGCGCTCCAACCGTCAGGGTTAGGTCCCTTTGAACCAATGTCTGGAATCCATTGGCGGATACTCGAACTTCATACGTGCCCGGTAGCAGGTTTGGCGCCGAGTAAAAACCATCGTCGTTAGATGTAACCTCCCGGGCTACGCCGGTTCCCGTATTCTTTATGGAGACTGTGGCGTGCGGCACCGCCCCTCCGTGCTCGTCCGCGATAAGCCCGGACAATGTGGCTCCTGTTACCTGTCCGGCCGCCGGAGCCTCCCACAACGCGGCTACGACCAACACCAGTGCCAGGCACAGAAGTACTCCTAGGAAATTTGGAAACACTCGTCCACGGCTCATCGTTTTTTCCACCTCTCCCCGACGGAAGCTCATCTGTCTGCGCTAGTGCGAATGCCTGCTTGATTTTCGCCACACTGAAACAGCTACGAGGAGCAATACAATGCTTTATTCATCCAATCGAAATCCTTTCTACATCACCATGCTTCTATTTGAATTTAAGCGGCTTAGACGGCATGGTCGTAGCTTCCTTTGACCCGCCTTGGGGCGGGCGCTATACTCCGTGGCATCCATGAAAGGCTCTAACCTCTCCTCTGGCGTCATTCGCTTCGGCGTCTTCGAGGCGGACCTCAGCGCTGGGGAGCTGCGCAAAAACGGCCTGCGGCTCAAGCTTCGCGAGCAACCCTTCCAAATTCTGGTCATGCTCCTGGAGAACCCTGGCAATGTCGTTAGCCGCGATGAGCTAAGGAATCGGCTGTGGCCCCGTGACACGTTTGTTGATTTCGATCACGGCCTGAACAACGCAGTGATGCGTTTACGCGAGGTGCTATGCGATTCCTCCGATACCCCACGGTTTATCGAGACGCTGCCCCGCCGGGGGTATCGCTTCATCGCACCCGTCGAAGAGCTTGGTGGAGTCATTGAAGTCCAATCGAGTGTTGCTTCCCTTGCGACAGCAAAGCCGATTGATTCCACTGCGGTGCTGCCGCCTGAGAATCGCAATTCACTCCCTGTAGTCAAGAAGCCCTGGTTTCCCATTTCAGGCTTCGCGATGCTTTGTGCCGTCGGCTTTTTGGGGGCTCTAGCGCTCACAGCAGTTGCGGTGCACTACGTCGGCGGAGTGAATGCGAGCAAAGTAAGTCCCAACCGCAGCACTTCCTTGCTTGTCCTTCCCCTGGAAAATCTCTCCGGAGACAAGGAACAGGACTATTTCGCCGATGGCATGACCGACGAATTGATTGCGAATCTGGCCAAGATTCGTTCCTTGCAGGTTATTTCGCGCTCGACGGCCATGGCTTACAAGGGTACGCGCAAACCCCTCTCGGAAATTGCTCGCGAGCTCCACGTGGACGCCGTCGTTGAGGGCACGGTGTTGCGCGCGGGCAACCGCGTAAGAATCACGGCCGAACTGGTTCAGGTCTCCACCGATCGCCATCTCTGGGCGGAGACGTACGAAAGCCAACTCGGCGACGTTTTGGGCTTGCAGAATCGCGTGTCCTCCGCAATCGTGGATGAGATCAGGATCAATCTCACTCCTGAGGAAAGAAATCGCCTCGCCAAAACTCCCGCGGTGAGCCCGGAAGCTTACGAGAACTACCTGAAAGGCCGCTATTACTGGAACAAACGCTCGAACGAGGGCTTGACGAAAGCGATCGGGTATTACGAGCAGGCCACGCACAAAGATCCTCAGTATGCGCTCGCATACGCGGGCCTCGCCGATAGTTACGGCATCATCGGGGCGACGATCTTCGGCTCCATGCCCGCCCGCGAAGCAGCTCCCAAAGCCAAAGCAGCCGCGCTTCACGCCTTGGAAATCGACCCGACCCTTGCGGAGGCCGCGAATTCCCTGGCCACGGTCAAGTTCAACTACGACTGGGACTGGGCCGGCGCAGCCGAGGGTTTCAAGAGGGCTATCGAGCTCAATCCCGCTTATCCCACGGCCTATCAACGCTACTCCCTCTATCTCGTGGCCATGGGTCGCTTTCAAGAGAGCTTTGATCAAATCACTAAAGCTCGTGCGCTCGATCCACTCTCCATCAGTATCAACACGAGTCTCGGATGGCGTCTCTACCTAGCCCGCCAATATGATCGTTCGATTGAGCAGCTTCGCAACACCCTGGAGATGGACCCTACCTACGAGCTTCCGCATCTCTTGTTGGGCCGCGCGTACCAGCAAAAAGGCGATTTCGCCCGGGCTATCCCTGAGTTCCAGAAAGCGGTCGAGTTATCTCATAACACTCCATTGATGGTTTCCGCCTTGGCGCGCGCCAACGCCCTGGCAGGCAACAAAGTGCAAGCCGAAAAGCTGCTCGCCGACCTCATGGCCAAATCCAAGCGTGAATATGTTTCGCCGTTTTACATCGCGATGGTCATTGAAGGATTAGGCAGGACCGCTCTGGCCATGGACTGGTTGGAGAAAGCCTTCGACGACCGCTCAAACGGCCTCGTCTTTTTAAAAGTTGACCCAGAACTCGATAGTTTGCGGACTAATGCGCGTTTTGTCGAACTTCAGCGCCAACTCAACTACCCCGAATGACAGTCAGTAGGAGCATTCCAGAAAATCGCTTCTAATCTGAAAACGGCGGTTCCTAGCATCTCCCCTGGGCAGAACAGTTCCTTGCTCTCCTCTTGAGCTGACGTGGTCGACTCGCGATGCACTGCAACTCGGACAAAATATCCTCAATTTATATGAAAGGTCATTTCCGGACTCCCCCGGGGCTCCGAAAATGTCTTGATTCAGATTTCGAGTGTCGCTCCAGACAGGCACGCCAGAAGCCGACAGCCCGAAATAGTCGCCAATGAAGGTGCCATTGAAGCCGTCCAAATCAGGATCCGAAGGAGACATTTGTTACTCGAATATTGGGACTGAAGCTCGCCCCATTGTCTGTGGACTCGGCCATAAAGATATCGTAGAGCTTTCCACCGGGGTTAACGGTATCCAGTCGATTATCTCCGCACATCACTCGAATTGTTCCTTGCGCCCCGACCGCCATCCAAGGAAAGAACTGGTCATGTGCTCGGATTATTTTGGCGAAGAGTGACGGTCGCGGACGTTCGAGTCAAGCACGAGGTCAAGCTGATGGATTTTACGAAGTGGCTGGAGAGAACGGGCGGCTCACCGCGAGAGGTGCGTGACCGTCAGCGGATTCGGTCGATCCTTAGAATGCCGGTCGTACGATAAGCTTACGTCTCCACGAATGCCCGCAGCAGCGAGGCCCGGCGTGGAAGGTCTGGCCGAGACGATCCGCCTTATTCTCTAGAGTCAGTAGACTTTTGGTTCTGGCAGAACAGTGGGAACAGCCAGACGAGCAGGCAGACCACTAAACCCTGACAGAGCAGCCGCACTTTGAGTCCGCGGCCGTCAAACAATAGGTCCGACGCTTCTCACAGGTGCCGGACGGTGCCTCGGATCACAAATTCCGTGGGAAGGATACGCTGGCTGAAGGTCATACGCGGATGATGCAGCCGTTCGAGAAGCATTTTCATGCAGGTTTCGCCGATCTCTTCTTTCTGAACGCGGACGGTCGATAGCGGCGGGTCCATCAAAAGGGCCTCTTCACGGTCGTCGAAACCCACCAGGCTGATATCGTCCGGCACTTTGATGGCCTGCCGCCGCAGCGATCGCCAAAGCCCGTAGGCGATTTCGTCGTTGCCGGCTACGGCCGCAGTCGGCCGTGGGTGTCGCGAAAGGATTCGAACTGCGCTCTTTTGACCGAAGTCCACGAAACTCTCCGGATTTCGCGACGTGATCAACACGGCTTTTAGTTTGTTTTCGCGCATTGCTTGCCGATATCCCTTGAATCGGCGATCCAACCAGGGGTAGGAGATATCTGCCGCGAAGACAATGTGACGGTGACCCTCGCCGATCAGGTAACGCGTCGCCTGTAGGGTGCCATTGAAATCATCGAAGCCTACTTGGTCGAATTGCTGCTGGTCGCCCATTCCAACCACATTGTTACTGAAGGCCACGAAGGGCATATGGATGGATTCGATCCTGCGGAGCAAATTCGGATAGATCGTCCCCGCCAGAATAAGTCCGTCAATCAAGCCATGCTCCTGAAGAACGGGAGGCAGGTCGATCCCATCGGGAGGCGTACTGGGGGAATAATGCAGCGCGGCGAACAGCACGTGCTGTTTCAAGCCGTTGGCATAAGATTCGACGCCTTGCAGGATGCGAGCGTGAAAGGGATGGAGAAAATCGCGGTTGCTAAGCAGAAAACAGACCATGTCTGCGCGTCGCTTGAGAATCCGGCGGGCCTGCGCATTGGGCCGGAATCCCAGACGTCGGATGGCCTCAAGTACTCGCGCACGCGTTTCCCGACTCACGTGAGAGTTGGAGTTTAGGACGCGGGAAATCGTTCCTATGCCAACGGAGGCGGCCCGTGCAACCTCGCGAATCGTGGGTTTTCTTGGAACCGCTTCCATGTCAATGAGAACCTCTCGTTGCTTTGGCGTCCGGCTAGGCCGCGGAACCTCTCCCGTGCAGCAGAGTCTAGCACACCGCAGCAAGAACGATTTCCTGCAGGGACTCCAGGATCGGCGTGCGCGTGGCAAAAAGCAAGAAAATTGATTCACATCATCGGTTTTCCAAGATTCTGCCTTGACACCGGATTTTTGCTCTGTTACTTTTGTGGAACCAGTTTCCAAACCTTTTGGTGGCTTTTCGTTGTGTCTGGGTTGGAGTTTTTTCGAATCGAGTGGGGTGTGTCATGAAAGAACTGTTTACTTCGCCTTTTCCATGGTTGTGTGTCTGGAATAAGTCCCGCACGATGAATCCCGAAAAATGTGCAAAGCCTGCCAGAGCGAGTCTGATCAAACTGTGGCACCTGAGCATGGCCGTACTGCTCGGGGCAATACTCGTAGGACTTCCGATATCAGCGGTCGGACAGTCGGTCAATGCAACGCTGTTGGGAACAGTGTCGGATTCGACAGGCGCCGCGGTGGGTGGCGCTAAGGTCGAGATCAAGGAAGTGAACACGGGGATTACCCGGGCCGCGGAAACGAACGACAGCGGCAACTATGTCTTTACCGATTTGGAGCCGGGGCGTTACCAAGTGGAGGGAGGCAAGACCGGATTCAAAAAGGTCCTCCACGATGCCGTGGACGTACTCGTGAACACAACTGTGCGAGTCGATTTGAAATTGGAACCGGGAACGCTTAACGAAACCATCGAGGTCCGGGCAGAAACTCCCATCCTGCAAACCGACAGCGTGGAAACCGGCCGCAAGATTGAAACGCGGCAGGTCGAGGAGCTGCCGTTGACGTTCAACCGGAATTTTCAGAGCCTCCTAAACCTCGTTCCAGGGACAACCCGCGGACACCGTGAGCATTCCGCGTTCTTCAACGCCCAGGAGAGCTTGAGGACCGAGGTGAACGGGCAATCTGGTCTGGCGAACAACCTGCAGTTCGAAGGTTTGAACGACAACGAGCGCACAGGGCTCTTATCGATCTACATTCCGCCCATCGAAGCCATCCAGACGGTGGACGTGACCACCAGCAGTTACGACGCCGAATTGGGACGAGCAAACGGCGCAGTGACAAATGTCATCCTGAAGTCAGGGACTAACGAATTTCATGGCGCGGCCTACGAGATCAACCGAATCAGCAAGCTAGCGGCAGTGCCGTTCTTTCAAAACAAGGCTGTCACTCCCAAGCTGCCCAGCGTGTACAACTATTACGGCGCGAACATTGGCGGGCCGATTTGGAAGAATAAGACTTTTTTCTTCGGAGACTTCCTGCGGATAAATGATCACCAGGGGCAGTTCAACCAAGCTACCGTACCGCCGGCGGCTTTTCGCAACGGCGATTTCAGCGGCGCGACGGTGAAGATCTATGATCCTGCAACGGGCACCGCTACGGGCGCGGGACGCACCCAGTTTGTCGCGTCGTCGAATCCCAGCGATCCGAAGTTCAATCCTTTGTGCACGAACCCAGCCGGCTGCCCGAACATGATCCCTGTGGCGCGCATCAGCCCGATTGCCAAGGCGATCTTTGCGAAGTTGCCGCTCCCGAATGTGCCAGGTAAAGCGCTAACCGACACGAACAACTTTCAGGGTCCGACGAAATTCATCAAGGACACCACTTCCTTCGACGTGAAGATCGACCACAACATCAACCAGTCGAACCGTTTGTCTGGGCGCTTCAGCTTCTCGAACCAGACCCTGGGTCAGTCGCCGCTCTTTGGACTCGTTGGAGGACCGTCCAATAGCGCCTTCTCCGGGACCGGGAAGCAACGCTTTTGGGACACGGCGGTCAATTACTACCGGGTTTTTTCGCCAACACTGATTATGGAAATCCGCGCTGGGGTGGACCACTACCGGAACGTGGCCAACAATACGGACCGCGGCAAGGCAGTCAAGGATGAAATCGGAGTGAACATCCCGGGTGCCAACCTAGGTGACTTGAATACGAGTGGCATGCCCTGCATCATCCTGGACCAGAACAACGCTAATAATTGTCTGGTTGGGTATTCGGGAAGTCTGCCGTGGATCCGCGGGGAAACGAACTTAAACGTTGCCAATAACTGGACCAAGATTCGCGGCAATCACACCTTCAAGTGGGGAGTGGACTACCACCGCTTGCGCGATGATCTGGCGCAATGGCAGGACCAGAATCCTCGCGGTGTGTTTCGCTTCACGGCGAACGTCACGAGCGCGGCCACTACACCCCCGACGAGCACCAACAATCAAACGAATCCCGTTGCCAGTTTCTTGCTCGACGTACCCAATAGTGCGGGAAGAGACGTCCCGCTCAACGCTAAGGCTTTCCGAGGAAACGAGCTGTTCGCCTACGCGGCTGATAAGTGGCAGGTCAGCCAGAAGCTGACACTAGATCTGGGGCTACGCTGGGAGTTTTATCCGCCGTTCACGCCGAGGAGGGCGGGGGCCTTTTCGAACTTCGATCCTGTAACAAAAAACTTGATTATTGCGGGAGTCGGCGGCAACCCGCAGGATTTGGGAAGAACAACAAATTATCATGACTTTGCGCCGCGTATTGGCATCGCGTATCGACTAACAGAGAAAACTGTGGTGCGCGGAGGATTCGCGTTGAGTTATTTCCCTTTCCCGGATAACGACTATGCGTTTAACTTCCCGGTGTTGCAGAACAATGCATTCCCGGACAACGGCTCTGGATTCGGCCAATCCCAGGTGACCGCAGGGCAGCTGATCTCCATGGCCGGTGGATTTCCAGCGCCCATAGTCGCGAGCGTTCCGCCCAACGGGATCATCCCGGTTACCGGGACCCTGGGGACTACAGCACTTACGAAGCAGAACTACACCGCAGTCAACCTGAATTTCCGGGAGCCCTATACCGAATCCTGGAATTTCGCGGTGCAACGCTCCTTGCCGGGAAAGCTTGTGTTGGAAGCCGCATACGTAGGTAACCACGGCGTGGCTATCCCGACGGTTTATAACCTGAACGCGGCGCGAACGCCAGGAGTGGGAAATCCAGGCCGTCCATTGGCCCCGCTTACCGGAGATGTTGCTCTCAAGTTCATGGGAAACAGCTCGAATTACCACTCGCTTCAAGCCAAGCTGGATAGAAAGCTTTCCAGCAGCCTGTTGATAACCACGGCCTATACATACGCCAAGGCGCTCGGCTACGAGACGGAAAACCAGAATGGCATCAACAGCACGGTCGGCGGGCTGCCGTTCTATATTGGGGACATCCGCAGGAACTACGCGCCATTGGATTTTGACCGCCGGCACACGTTTGTACAGAGTGTGATTTTGGAGTTGCCTTTCGGGAAAGGGAAGCCTCTCCTGAGTTCCGGGTTCGGCAGCAAGATTCTGGGCGGCTGGGAAGTCAGCACGATTCTCACGGCGATGACCGGACTGCCGCTGAGGATCACCGGAGGCTCAATCTTGACCGCGCCCGGGAATACTGGAGTGCCGGATCTGATCGGGAATATCAAGGTGTTGCATGCCATTGGTTCTGGTCAGCCGTGGTTTGACGTGACCCGTGGCACGAATCCGAGTGACGGGCTGCTTTGCTTGGGTGTCGTGTGTCAAGCTCCGAGTTGTCTGAGTCCGAGTCCCACGTGTCGCGTGGGAAATATTGCGCGCACGGTGTTTAGCGGGCCGGGCCTGTTTAACTTCGATGCCTCGGTGTTCCGCAGGTTTCGGATGACGGAACGGTTCGGGCTCGAATTTCGCGCCGAAGGGTTCAGCGTGACGAATACGCCGCATTTTGACAGGCCAGGCGTGAACTTCGATTCGACCAGCAGCTTCGGTGTTGTGACCGGTACTCGTGGCGGATTTGACGGCGGGAACCGCGCGATCCAGCTCGGCGCAAAGCTGACCTTTTAAGCAGATTTGCCGTGGCGAGCCCGGGACGGAGCCGCCACCAACAATTCTTCAGGGTCCAGCGCCAATCTGTTTCGCTGGAAGATCGGGTTGCGTGCTTAGACAGCGAATCAGATTTGTTCCGAAATGTTGTAGGGCGCGCGAATAACCGCCGCGCAGTCCGGGTTGTGATAGAACTGAAGGCAGGTGAGGCTGACCGCGACGCTATTGGGCAAGTTCTGGCTTATATGGGTGACCTGACCAGCGATACTCATTTGTTCCGAGGCATTTTGGTTGCTGGAGAATTCTCCGCACGCACCGTAGCAGCAGCGCGTGTCGTGCCGAACCTACAGTTGAAAAAGTACAGCTTCAAGTTTGCTTTTGAGCCTGTTGGTCCCGCAGTCTCAACCCGAAAGGTGGCGTCCGCCTCTTCCGCTGTAGAATGATTCAAAGGAGTGCCATTTCTGTTGGTTGACTCCTTTGATTTCTCCAAATAGAAGGCTGCCCGAAAGCCGCCCTTCAACAGGAAATCCGTCGCCACGACTTGAGCCATTTCGTAGATGAGCCGCCTTCAGTTGCGCAGGGTGGGCTGCCTGGAGAAACACTTCCCGACACCTTGGCGTTACTTGTTTCCTCCGATTCTGCGAAATCGTTAGTGCGCTGCACCCGGCGACGAGATCGTGCCGTGGAACGAACCAGCGGTGAGCGCCGGTTGTGTTCCTAAGTCGACCAGGCGCTCCAGGGTGAAGCTCCCCTTGGCACCCACGAACCGGCCCGTCCCACCCGGAACTGAGAAGCTCAGCCTGCTCATTGTGTCTGGCAGACACAACAAGTTTCAGATTACGCTGCATCCCGATCTCCGAGTCGTGGTTGACGCACCGTCCGGCGTGGCTTCGGGAAAACTCATAGCGGATAAGACATAAAGGCTCCCTGGATTTTTCGACAGCTCAGGTACTTCGAACAATTCCTTCTGGGAACCAGAGTAGGTGTCTGGGTGCAGCAAAACAGATCGATTTTTTCCGCGAAGCCAAACAAACAACTTAGAGTTTGTGCTGCGAGTTCTTTCGATGCCTACGAACCAAGCGCTTAGAGATGGCCGTGGAGTAGCCGCTCAGACCCAGGGGAAGTTGCGTTATCAGCCTCGCTTGTAGCAATCGCCACCAGAACGCTGATGCCAGCCCGATGACGATAACAGAATACAGTCGAGTTGATGAATTTCGAGTGGCCCTTTCACGCGGTAAGTCACGCCTCCAGCCAAATGCATTTACTACGAATTTTCTAGGGGCAATTAGGGGGCACTAAGAGTTCCGTTCCTTTCTTTTCAGTTCCTTAGAAGGCCAGGGTGCACCGCAAAACTCCTTTATTTCCATACCGTTGGTGGATTCGATCCCCACCGCCCCTACCAAACCTCAAGAAACAAAAGACTTTTTATGCGCCAACTCAGCAATTTCTTGCTGAGTCAGCAATTGGCCGGAACTGATTGCGCTCGCGAGGCCCTCAATAGCGTCTCTCTGCGATTGAGGAACGACGTGCGCATACAGTCCCAACGTGATTCGTGGGTCGCTGTGTCGTAATTGTGCGCCGACGGTAGTGATGCTCGCGCCTCGGTCAATCAGCGTCGTAGCGACACCATGCCGAAACGCATGGAAACCCGCCAAAGGAATCCCTAGCGAACTCAGCAACGGGCGTAGCTTCTTTTCCCGCAGTTTGTTCGCGGAGAACGGGCGTCCTCGGCGATTCGCGAATAGGAGCCCCAGGGTGTTCTGGCGATAGTGCTTTGAAGCCAGAAATGCCTTGAGACAGACAGCCAAATCGAGCGGCATCGGCAACGAGGCCATGCTCGCTTCGCTCTTTGGTGTTCCCAAAGTACCTGCGAAAACCGAATGCCGGACATGGATCAGCTTGCACTGAAAGTCCAGGTCCTCAGTTCGGAGCGCGAGTACTTCTCCTATTCGCATTCCCGTCGAACCCAATACAAAACAGATCGTTCCGAGTGGTTCATCAGCGGACGAGACGATTCGAGCCATCTCGCTCGCCGAATAGACTCTCGGTCTTGCCTTTGTTTTCCGAGGCAATGACAAATCAGAGAGCGCAACTGTCGGTACCTTATAGCCCCACTTCCGGGCAGAACTCAGGATCGAGGAGAGCGTCAACAAGACATTTTCGATTGTCTTTGCCGTTCGCTTCCCTGACGCAAGAGTTGTAACGAAAGTTTGCATCTTCTTGACCGTCAAATCCGCCAGCGGGCACTCGCCAAGCAAGGGCAATATGTGCCGTCGCAAGTGAGATTCCGCTGAGCGTCGAGTACTTGGTTTGAGCGTCGAAGCCGCGTGCTCCCGCCACTCCGCGACAGCCTTCGACACCGTGTCGGAAGTTTTGGGCACTGGCGGAGTCGCATGGTTTGCAGCGTTGACGGTATCCAAAATCGGTTGAAACGCCGCTCGGGCCGCTCGCTCTGATAAGCCGAGAAAGGTCCGGCTGCGCTGTTCCCGTCTTACAGTGCCGTCGTGTTGCAGAGTGTCAACACGCCACATTCCCACCCAATTCTCGCCTCGCTTTACAAATGTTCCTTTCTGAAACCGTCTCTTGGGCACGATACCTCTTTTCGTGCCCGCGACTGACGGCGTTGCAGGAGGAAGAGTACTTTCGATAGGGCTAGACGGCAATGGTGCCGTCTGGCTAGAACTGCTCGTGCTGAATACATTTGAGTCAGAGGAAGACTGCATTGGCTACGTCCAAAATCCAGGCACACTCGTGCCTTGAACTCGGAGTGCCACAGGATTTCTGTCTGTGACTTCGTAGCCTTCTAGATTTCAGCCGGGAGGCTTACTTGGCTACA
>Ga0070698_100002615_pt1 | contig 19825 bp, 19 predicted proteins | sample KBSK1502metaG_FD_65477 | JGI IMG/M metagenome (GOLD analysis project Ga0070698, IMG submission 65477) | Corn, switchgrass and miscanthus rhizosphere microbial communities from Kellogg Biological Station, Michigan, USA - KBS K1-50-2 metaG | ecosystem: Host-associated > Plants > Roots >...
TGCACGACGACATCATGGTCCGGCTGCTCTGTCCATAGTGTTTTGATTGCTTGGCCTTCTGCTTTTTTGATGTCCCAATCCTCCGTTTCCCCTATGTCGGGTTAGCAATCCGCAAGGACGTAGGTAAGTTGTGGATCCACCATCTCTTTGTGATTCAACATGGTTGGAGGTGCCAGATAGCTCCACATCGAGCTATACCCTATCGAATACAAAACATAGGAAGTAGTATAAGGGGCGGTACTTAGCCATCCCGCTGCGAATACACACCTTTGGAGCCGCCAAGAAATTTATGGCATTCGGAAGTAAGGTGGGTTTTGCCCCTACACTCCTACACTGGCCGTATCCGCCATTTCTGGCGATTGCACCGTGGCGTTTTCTCCCGCTCGGTTGCCGGACGGCGCGAAATCACCGTCACTCTTGATACAGGGATAAGGATACCGCAATTTCGCCTGGGGACGAATAGTACTGGAGTACCAAAAAGCAAGCTTCAGCGAGCCAAGGCGGGAGTTGACGCCAAACACTTCCAGGAGGCGCTCAAGGCGAAGTCATAGAGTGAGCGAGACAACAGAGGCCCTCGGTCGACAAAAACGGCTGAGGGCCTGTCTTAATCAGGAGTGACGCCTCGGAATGTGCAATTACGCCGCGCCATTGGCTCTGAGAGGCGTTATTGAAACCGATTCGAACCAAGATCTGCCAGCGGGCATCCCGGCGCGACTTTTGAAGCGATTCTTGTTGATCCTCAGTGACCGGATCTTCGATTCCACGGTGGATCGTGGCATGCCGAGCATAGCGGCTGCGCCGGATGGTCCGAACACTCGTCCTTCGCTTTCCCGCAGTGCAGACTCAATCATCTCCTTCTCCTGGGAAGCAAGCTTTTGTGAGAAGCTGGACTGGCTTTTTGCCTCGCTTGCAACAGGCTGCTGAGGAAGCCAGGTCTCGTCCACCGTGAAATCCTCTGTTTCGCACAGGATGACAGATCGCTCAATTACGTTCTGCAATTCGCGAATGTTACCCGGCCAGTGATACGACTGAAGCAAGTCCAAACTCTTCTTGCTGATCCCCCTTATATCCTTTCCTGCATTCCTCGCGCAACGATCAATGAAATACTCAACCAGCACGGGAATATCTTCCCGTCGTTCCCGCAAAGGAGGCATCTCAATCGGAAAAACGTTGAGCCGGTAAAACAGGTCGCTACGAAAGGTGCCGGCAGCGATGGCTGTCCGCAAGTCACGGTTCGTGGCCGCAACCACTCGAACATTTGTTTGGATGGATCGAGTTCCGCCAACACGCTCGAATTCGTGTTCCTGCAAGACACGCAACAGCGCGATCTGAGTCTCCATAGGAAGCTCTCCAACTTCATCCAGGAAGATCGTGCCTCCCTCTGCCAATTCGAAGCGGCCCAAGCGCCGCTGCAACGCTCCGGTAAAAGAGCCCTTCTCATGGCCAAACAATTCTGAGGCGATCAAATCGCGCGGGATGGCTGCGCAGTTTACGCTTACAAAAGTGTGTGAGGAGCGCCGCGACCGCCGATGGATCGCACGCGCAACAAGTTCCTTGCCCGTCCCGGTTTCGCCGGTGATGAGAACACTGGCGTCAGTGGGAGCGACCTTGGATACAAGAGACAGTACCCTTTGCAGCGCCGCAGAAGTTCCGACGATCTCCTCGAACATTGATGCCTGATCCACTTCTTCGCGCAGAGCTACGTTCTCGTGCTGGTGTCTTTCTTCAGACTGCTTTGGGTCCACGATGATTACAGCCGAGCTTGCCATCACTTGCCCCCTAACCTAGAATCGTTGCACCTCGCTAGATCTCTTTGTTCATAGCGCACTGTAAAGCCGGTGCCGTCCGCGGACAACCCTAGATGGAGTCACCGCGTACACCATATCGGAACGGGAGGAATACCCCTTTGAAGTACGGTAGGACTAACCCAAAAGAGGTGTGAGACCTAACTCTCTCGGTCTCGAATGTCGATGCGCTTCCAGCCAAAAAGGCGAGCATCGACCGACCAGCCCCCAGGTCCAAGCAGTGCCAGGGCGGCACCCAGGGTAGCTAGCATGAACCAACTCCACGGATCGCCGGGATGCGAGAAGGCGTGCCACAGCGCAATGACCGCCACGAGTACTCCCGCGATGGGCGTCCATAAGCCTACGAGCAGAAGTAACCCTACCCCGGTCGTGACCACGTGCAATATGGCAGATTCGAGCGAAGGCCCATTCTGGAGTGCCGTAACCCCATGAAAAACCAACACAATACCTGCTGCGGCCCTCATCAATAGAAGGCCGACGCCGGGCAACCCGTGGGCGAATGTCGAATAAAGCCGTCTCAATTGAGGTTCAGGTTACAAGATTCCTTACGAAACCTGGAACCCCCAAAAGGCCCGCGCGAACCACCCTTTTTGGGCAACTAGGTCTAGAACTCGATGATTCCGCGTTTCAGGCCGATCATGGCGGCATGCGTTCGGTCGTTGGCCCCCAATTTGGACAGGATGTTGCGCACTTGGCCCTTCACGGTTTCTTCGCTGACCGAAAGCTGGGCCGCGATCTCTTTGTTGGCATTCCCTTCGGCAATCAGGCGCAGGACACGGATTTCCGCTGGGGTAAGGGATTCATCGGTGGCATGCTCGGCAATTTGCATGGAGGCCTCCGTGGAAAGTGCCTTTTTCCCGGCATGGACGCACCGGATCGTCTCCAGCAGCTCCTTGTGCAAGCTATTTTTTAGCAGGTAACCCCGCGCGCCGGCTTTCAGCGCCCGCAGCACCTGCACGTCCCCCGCATAAGTCGTCAGCACGATGATTCGTGCCTCTGGAAATTCCCCGCGGATCGCGATCATCGCATCGAGCCCGTTCATTTCCGGCATCTGCAAGTCCATCAGCGTGACGTCCGGACGGTGCACGCGGAATTGCTGGATCGCTTCGCGCCCATTCGACGCTTCGGCGACTAAACTCATGTCCGCCTGCCCACCCAGTAGCGCAGCGACCCCTTGGCGGAGGATCGGATGATCATCAACCGCCAGAATCCGAATCGGGCTGGGATCCGCACTCATGACTTCATCTCCGTCTCTTTCCCTAACAACTTCTCAGCCAACCACGAACGCCTTCGAGCGGGAGCTGTCTCGTAAGCTCGCGAGGCAGGAATCCTCAGCTCCACCTCCGTGCCAGAATCCAGCTCACTCCAGACCGCCAGCTTACCGCCCAAAAGTTTCGCGCGTTCGCGCATCCCGCGCAAACCAAAGTGTCCGGGGCGCCCGCCGTCATTCAGAAGCTTCGCGTCAATGCCCTTCCCGTCATCCCGGACCCGCAGCCGAAGCTGCCGTTCGTCATATCGGATTTCCACTTCGACCCGCTGCGCTTGTGCGTGCTTGAAGGCATTGCGCACGGCTTCGCCCGCGATCCGGTAGACTTCGTCCCGCAGGATCGGATGAAGGTTCTGCGGCGTGCCTTCTACCTCCACATGAAACTCGGCAGCATTTGGATTCGATTCACTGCCCGCAAGTTCTGTTCCGAGAGTGGTTATTGCACAGGCCAGGTCGTTGGTCACGGTCGTCGATAACCGCAACCCCTGCACAGCATCCCGCCCCTCGGTTATCGCTTGTGCCGCCTGATCGATAGCGCTCTCTAGCGTCTTCCGCGCTTCCTCCGGACGGTCCAGCATGTACGTAGCAGCTTGGAAACGAAGCAACAGTCCCTGAAAACTTTGCAGCAGCGTATCGTGTAGTTCCCGCGCGATGCGTGTCCGCTCGCCGACACGCTCTTCGATGCGGATGTTGAATTGCTGCGCCACCTGGCGCAGCCGCAGTTGATAAAGCCCCCAAAGCAATGCCAAAAAAGAGGCCACACACAACGAACGGAACCAAATCGTCTGGTAATAAGCCGGGGCGACGTTCAAAGCGATCGCAGTTTCTGGCCCATTCCACAGCCCCTCGCTGTTGCTGGCGACTATCCGGAATCGATAGGAGCCCGGCCCAAGGTTCGTGTAAACGGCTTCTCGCGCTGCAACCGGCTGGCTCCAGCTACTGTCGAAACCTTCGAGAAAATACCGAAAGCGAATCCGCTCGGGCGCCGCGAGGCTCAGCCCCGTGTACTCAAATGCGATTCGTCTGGGAGATGGCGGAATTTTAACGAAGGCGGCGAGGTTCGCTGTGTTGCTATCCGCGGTGATCACCTCGATGTGAGGCAGCGCGGGAACTGAGTTGTCATCGTTCTGGGATGGATTAATCACCGACAAGTTGCTGCTGAGTGAAAACCAGATCCGTCCCGCCGAATCCGAGACAACCGATCGGCTCCGCTTCACTCCTTTAGTGCTATCGAGACCATCGGCCTGGCCATATTCGCGAACATCGATTGCTTTCACAACACCGCTCAGCAGTTTGTCGCGCGGAGCGCGCAAAACATGGTCTGAGGTCGCGATCCAAAATCTTCCGTTCTTGTCCTCGGTCATTCCGACTATTTGTTCGCGCAAAACGTCGGGCGACTCATGAAGGACTTGAAAACGGTTAGAGGCAAAAAAGGCAAGACCAGCAGACGTTCCACTCCACAGAGTTCCGGATGAATCCTCGAAAAGGCAGTTCACTTCTGGGAAAGGCAAACCCTCTACCGTTGTATAGCTTCTCCATTGGCCGTTTGAAAAAGAACTCATCCCAGTAGGCGTGGCAAACCACATTGCACCATCGCGGGTTTCAAGGATGGAAGAGACGGTATTCGAAGCGAGGCCGTTGGTTGTCGTGTAGGTGGTGAAGCGCCCATCCTTGAATTTGCTGACGCCTCTGTTTAGAGTGCCGGCCCACACGGAGCCATCGCGGCTCTCATAGACAGCATAAGCGCTGTTTTGGGCTAATCCATTTGCCTCTGTATAGCTTTGGCTCCTTATCGCTCCGTTGCGAAATTGTAGACGTGTGAGTCCCCCGCGTTGACGTCCGGCCCACACCTCATCTGCTTCTCCACTAATGGAATAGACGACCTCATTTGGGGGTATCGATGTAACGGGTTGAACGCGGCCGTTCTGGAGAACATACAGCCCACCTTGAGCGGGAGCGAACCAGGTGCGGCCCTCCCTGTCAACGTAGATAGGTCCATTGTGCTCGAAACGAGGATCGTTAACCGACGAATAACTTACGAACGCACTGTCCCGAATGCGGCCTAGCCCTCGCGCACCTCCGATCCAGAGATTCCCTTCGCGGTCCTCGAACAGAACGTTAATCCCACCGTTTCCGGGAAGCTCATTTTCTTCTGAGAGCGAAATGCCTTTCGCATTGATGCGCAGTAGCCCGCGCGCTGTGCCCACCCAGATATTCGAGTCACGATCGCGCAGGATGCTCAAGACCTGGACATTGCCGACGACCGACGGCAATGCGACTCGACGAAAGCCTTTGCTGTTTCCGCGATACAAGCCCGTGTCGGTGCCGACCCACAACTCGTCACTACCGATCGCCAGCAGGCAATTGATCTTTCGGTCGGGCAATCCTGCGTTGACTTTGATAGCTCGTCCGCCAGCAAGAAAAAAGAGGCCATCGCCGAGTGTGCCCATCCAAATCTTGCCTTCGGCTGTTTCTGCCAGAGAGATTACTGGCGGTGAGCCGGATGCCAGTTTCTGAACGTCGTCTCCCAAGTAACGAAATATACCCTGGGCGGTATCCGAAATCAGTACTCCGCTGCTGATATCTTTTGACATGGCGGCGATCTGGGAGGTTATTATTTCTGCACCGTATCTGACGCTCTCAAATCTCCTATCTTTTTGGCGTACGACATCGGTACCCTGTGGACGGATCCACAGCTTTCCGCCGGCATCGACAAGCAGTTGCAATATGGGAACGTTCGAGGCGGCGGTGATGGAAGTGAATGAGACAGGCGTGAAACTAAAGCCGTCGAAACGTATCAGCCCTCTATCGGTTCCAATCCAGAGGTATCCATCTGCGGTTTGCCCGATGGCGGTGACAGCGCCGCCGGGAAATGTGCTTCCAGTTATCCATTGTTCGCGGACGTATTGCGAAGGCTGACGATTGGGATCGAGTGCACGTGAATCGGTGACAAGACCCGCTAGCACGATTCCAACAAGAAACACTCGGATTGCCTTCAAGAAGCAAATCACGGAAGGTACTCGAACTTGTCGATTATGACGTCATTTTCATATTTCAGAGGGATTTGGCCTTGATAAAAAACATACAAGGCGATGCGTACCGATTGGCCCTCCGGGGAAGGCACACCGGAGGTAAACACGTGCTGGTTAATGACACGGCCGCCTGTATTGCCCGATCCGGCTACGGTCGAAAACGTTACTTGCCCCGGTTCCCAGTGGAAGGAATATGTGAAGGCGCCAGCCGGGACGCGAAAGCGAACAATGTTAGCTGGAACGTAGTAAGGCTGGACAACATAATGTACGTTGTCATTATCAAGGTATCCCCAACGACTAAGCTCAACGTCCAACTCGCGGCGGTCCCTCGCTGTGCCAATGCCGTCCCAGGTGATAAGAGTCAAAACAGCAGAAGGTTCGAGATGAGAAACATCGGGCACCTGGAACCTGTATGTTCCGTATCCCAGGCTGCGCGTGAGCTTCAGCTCTGCCGCCGTCCACTTTCCCGGGATTCCCGAGATGCGCAGATGCAGTGCGCCGCTTTGGTCCGTCCAGACGTTCGCTGGATCGAAGAAATTTATCGAGCCGGCGCGGAAGATTGGTCCGGTGCTCGTTGTCCACTCGTATCCACTGAAGTTCAGTGTCTTGGGCGAGGGAAATACCGGCGCTGTGCCACTACCGTTAGTGACTGCCATTGCCACAACGCCGTTGCCGACAGAAGGCAGCGCTTCGGTTTGCTCAGGCGGATTGTAGGCCGGATCAACCAACAGAGCAGCATATTGCAATCCCAGGTGGATTGAATTTTTCCACCGCCCATCTGTTTCAATGTTTGTAAACTCCTGATCCGACCGCGGGTACACGCCCCATCGTCCATTTCTCTTGGCGTACAACACGATTCGCTGCCCGGGTCGAGCCCCTTTGACACGGCCCTCGATTACATCTGTTTTATCGCGGCTCTCTTGATCCGCGGCGGGGACCCTGCTGAAAACGATTCTCGGAGCTGAATTTTTTGATGAAGAGTGGCATCCGCTTAGCACAAGGCACACCAACAGCACCGAGAATGTTGCGGTACGTGCGACTATGTGCCGGCGCGACACCATCGATCTCCGTCACGATCCGAAGTAAGGCGGCCAGGGCTAGCACCCACCATGGCCCGCTGTGCGCATAAATAACAACCTGCTGCTTTAGTCGAGCGTTTCTGACGCGCCCGCGATCGTATCGATTCTCTCTCGCCACCCTGCGCCGCGGGCGGAATCTTGGTCAACTCCAAGGAGGACTATCGGTGCTTTTCTGGGAATGGCATCCCTGACCTGCAAAGTTGAGACCCAAAGTGCCTAAAATAAGGATAAGCGTCCGTGCGAACCTCTTCGGCAAAACGCTTACCGCGCGCCCTGCGGTGCCTCGGGGGTCCCTCCTTGCGAGCATCTCAGACCCCAAACTGTTAGCGCTGATGATACCGTCGTTGGGTACTCTGAACAAACCCCAATGGAGGCTCCTTTGGGGAACTGAAGGGGTATTTCATGATTCAATTCCCGGGGAGAACGGCGTGGGGCTTCGTTTCCGAGCCGAGTTCTTCAACATTTTCCTAGGGAATCTCAGTGTCTTGTATTCAGGAGGCACAGAGTAATTCCGTAGGTGAATAAGAACAGCACCGATGCCGAAAACACCGCACCAGTCACCAGTCGCAACCAGTTGTTGCTCTCCCGCAAGCCCATAAGCTGTGTCGAACCATCGACCAGGAAAACTGAAATGCCCACAACGGCTATCCAGGAGTTCGGACACCAGAGATAGAGGGGAGCAAGCAGCGGTCCGATTAACATCCCGAGGCATCGCGCACAGAGTGGAATTTGCCTCCCCCGACAGCTGAAAGACCGCTCCTGCCTTTGATGACAGCCCAGAGCCAGGGCAACGTAAAACATGTAGTGTTGAAACCGATCGTGTAAATGAGCGACAGCGGCTGGAATGAGAGGGCGATGAGTGGCGCCCTCTATCTGGCTCGACCAGCGGCGCTCAGATGCGCCATTAGCTCGTGTTGAAAGTCTCATAAATAACGGCGCATTCTATTATCCGATTTTGGGATATTAAACCTCGATGACATACAAGGCGACTTCCATTTGTGATCCAGATGGAGGAAGCCCTGAAGAGCAGGGAATATGTCCAGCAATACCGCGTTTTCCTTCGACGGCTCAGGCAAGCACGTGAGGACGCTGGGCTGACGCAAGCGGAAGTGGCCCGCAGGCTATCCCGACCTCAATCGTTCATTTCGAAATGTGAATCAGGCGAGCGGCGCGTGGATTTTGTTGAACTGCGTTATTTCGCCCGAATCTACGGAAAGCCCATTTCTTATTTCGACGCCGTCTCCTGAGTGTCTCGCATCACGAAAGTCCAACGGCTTGGATCGCAAATCCGCAAGAAAGTAGGCAAGTCGACAATCTTTCATCGGAATGTCTTTCTACACGGCTGGAGCTGCCAAATAGCTCCACATCGAGCTGTAGGCTATCGATTACTGCGAGTAGGAAGCGGTATAAGGGGCTTTCCTCTCAGCCATGCTCTATGCTGCAGTAGTCTGGGAATGGCGTGTTTTGGGTTTATTCGGTCCGCAGCAGTTTGGATTTCAACCCTGTCATCCGTAAGTTCGCCGGCCTCTTCGCCTTTGTTACCGAGACTGCGTGGGTCTTCATGGACCTTGTAAACCATCTCAGCCTATTGCAGCAGCCAACTCTTTCCGCCGAAAGGCCTCAGGCGCCCACTTCGTTCCGCTTTGTCGTACTTTGCCTAGCTTTGAGTTGCTTTGCTCATTGCGCCAGGTCGTGAAACTCGCGCGATCGTGTCGCTCTTCGTCGCACGAGATTGGTTTCGCACATCCATCCGCGCTCGGATTGCTATTAATTCGTTCCCGGCGCAGAAGAACGCTCACCGTGTGTGCCTATGCACATTCATAGTCCGCGCTGCGTGTCGTCTTAATCCCCTGCACCTGTGCATTCGCTCCTGCATCCCTTGGAACACTCGATGCACTGAAGCTGAAACGCAATGTGCTGGATGTGCGCTTTGTTTGTTCACTCCAGCGTGCATTCGTTTCCGCACAGAATCGCCTATGTACATACGCGACGAGTGGACGCATTCATGATGAGGGTCTTCCGCCTTGTACTTCTCCCCACTTCTATTCCATTTTGTTGTTTATTGGTATTACTGAAGTTGTGAAGGGGCGCCTTGGCCGGTCGCGTTGAGCTATCCCCGCCTGGAAGTGCTTGTGAGTGATTCTTGCTGATCATTGCGATGGATTGTCTAGAGTTCGCCACTCCCACCCCATGTTGTCATCTGTGATGATCGGGTGTCGTCCGAGTCGCGCGTTGAGAGATTCCGAGGTCTCGATGCCCCGCGGAACTGGGGGTTGGGCCACGGAATCTGCAAGTTTTAGGTAATTGGCGAGCGTAGCCTCCGACTCGGCGCGACTCTGATCAAAAACCATTTGATTGTCGATCCGGTATTTGCGGAGGATGGCCATCCAGCGGTCCTTGTCGATAGAGAGAGGCGAATCGCTCACGGCCAGAAAATTCAGCACGCGCAGCCCATGTGGGAATACGCTTAAGCCCGTGGCCACAACGTCATCCGATCCAGTCGTGTTGTAGTAATACAGTCCACCTGCTTTCAGATGCTGGCGAATAATCTTCAGGTAATCGACCGAGAGAAGGTCGGACGTGTGGTCACGCCAGTAAAACGTCGTGTTCACGACAATGACGTCGTAACGTACTTCAGGATGGGCAAGCAACCAGCGTCTTCCATCATCCACGTAAATGTGCACCTTCGGATTGTGAAGCAGCGAACGCACCGCCGGGTATTGCGGAATCAGGTCCAGGTACCCGGGATTAATCTCGACAATGTCGAAGGATTCCACCTGAGGGTGGTTGGCAAGGATTTGTCCCCATGAGCCAGACGAGAGCCCGATCATCAACATCTGTTTTGGAGAGGGATGGAAGGCGCTCAAGGCATAGGCGCGTACAACTAGATTGACGTCGTTGAGCGGATCGATGTTGAAATAGCCGTCGTAAACACCACCTCCGAAGACGGCTCCATTTTGTAAGACGGTGATCACACCATTCCGGTTTTCCACCACCTGAGCAAAGCGCACTTCCCCCTTTGGATCAGTTCCGAAAATCAGCCTTTCGAATAATCTGGAATAAAACGCCGACGCTGTCGGTACCGCGGCAATAGCGATGACCGCCGTGACAGCAGCCCAACCGAGCGGGACGCGAAATTTGCGCTGATAGAAAAAGAGAACCACGCCGCCGGTCATCACTGCTGCTATACAGAGCCCCAGCGATACTTGCTGCAATCCGAGGTGTTGCATCAGTACAAAACCGACCAGCAGGCTCCCAAGAGTTGAACCCGCGATATTTGACACGTAAATCAGGCTGACGCCGCGCCCGGCCCTGTTGTCGGCTGGCACTCCCAGCTGACAGAGCAGCGGCAACACAGAACCCAACAGTGCCGCTACTATAAAGAAAGCAGGTGCTCCGGCTAAGAACGGTATGTCTTTCCACTTGAGAGCAGCGATCAGCGGTGGCAAGTAAGCCGAAATGGCCCCGACCAGCAGTAGCAAGACGCCAACGACTCGCGTGACTTGCTCAGAACTTTCTTGCTCCGTGAGCTTTCCAGCGATGTAGGAACCTGCTGCGATCCCTGCCAGGTACGTGGACAGCAAGAGGGCAAACGCAGGGGCCCGATCCGACGAAGCCAGCGCAAAGACTCTGAACCAGGCGATCTCAAAGCCGAGTGCGATGAATCCGGAAAGTCCTGCGATCAACATGGCCACACCCAACGCCAACCCAGGTTCACCCGAAGGAGCCTTTAGCGGGGGCGCCGAGACGTTCTCGGACCGGGTCTTCCTAGTGCGTGCGAAGACCAATGCGGTCGCGCCCACCAACGTATTGAGGCACGCCGCGAGCGCAACGGAACCCGATTGCCCGAAGTCGCGGAGGAGGAATGTCGCGCACAGGTAGCAGGCGACTGCAGACCCGAAGGTGTTGGCGAAGTACAGCATCGCTACCGAATAACCCACTTGGCCGGAAAAGCTCACCAGGTACTCCACAAGAAGCGGCAACGTCGCGCCCATGAGCATCGTCGGCAAAATCAAAAGTAGGAAGCTGAAAACAACCGTGAACGGCAAGCTTGAACCTGCGGTATGCAGCGCCGCCCAGTGAAAGATCCGCAGCGAGGAAATACCGAACAGCGCGACTCCCAGTTCGGCAAGGCCGAAAAGGACAACGGCTCGTCGCGGAAAGCGCCAGGATAACCATCCCCCGACAAGACTCCCCAGCCCAAGCCCGACCATAAAGGCACTGACGACCACAGCCACGGACTCAGCATTGACGCCATAAATGGCGAAAAGAGCTCTCTGCCACACAATCTGGTAAACCAGTGCGGGCATGCCTGAACAAAAGAACAACACACCAAGCAACGACGTCTGTAACCACTGTGATGATCCTTTAGATCGGGAAATAGCACTCAGGAAGACGAAGAGATCGTACAAGAGAACTGCCAGAACGGGTGCCGTGGCCATGGACCCGTGTTATGGTACCAGCGATTTCAGCGTCTGCATGCTCCTCACTAGCGAAGCGACCGTGCGCCGCGACTGTTGGTGCAGAGTCTCGCGAAAATTGTGGCTCAAAAACTAGACGTTTCCCGCGTCCTGAACTATGTCTAATATCGGCAAGATTCCTTCTTCAGCAGGGGTATTCTGGCAGGCGCGATGCATAGCTTCGAATCGCAGGCTTAGTTCTGAGACGCATGAAGGATCAGTTTTCAATAGCCGATACACCTCGAAGGCTAGACGATTCCAAATCGCTGTCGACTGTTGGTGGCGTGCGCCATCACTAACTGTCAGCCTGTGTTCAAGAGCTTCTACCCAGTAACTGCAAGACCCTCTATTCAACAGTGCCGCGCAAGCAGTCCAAATCTCGTCTGGATCCCGTTCATTTAGCAGCCGTTTGGCGTCAGGCAGAAGCGAGTCACCGCTCCATTTCCAAGCACTGCGGCCCAGGTACTCTAGCATCGCACTTCTATTTGCTGCGGGAATCCGATCATCACAGATCTCCGGAAGTCTCAAAGGGGCCATACCGTTGTTCATAGCGGCGTGAAGCGAATGAAGAGTGACGCCGCTGGCCGTCGAGCGACGGCAGCGTTCGAGTAAGGGAACTTCTGCTTGAACAGCCAGACGAAGTTGCTTGTCCCGAGTCGTAACTCTATTGAGCACCGTTTTGAACGATTCCCTGCGACCGCGTCGTGAACAGATCTCTCTTGAGAGGGCCACAATCGGTTTAGATCGAGTCTCGGAAGCCGCTCTGGCAATTTCACCTCGACGGCCACAGACTGGACATAAATGCCGAAGGTTATCTGGTATCGACAACGGTCGAATAGGGAGCTGATAAAGACGGCAAAAGCGGCCTTCAAAGCGTGTCGCTATCGCGGCTTCGTGATTTTCACTTACTCGACTAACGATTACCACTGCCGCGATGGAGGTCGCACCAGCATGAGTCGCCAAGGCATGAAGTTCTTCTAATGTAGATCCCGATGAGACGCCCGTATCAACGACAAGTACGCGGGCGTCCTTAAGCGTTTGGCTGTCCTTGGCTCGAAGCCGGAATCGACCTTCCATGTGCCCGGCGGCAATCAAACTCGGTGGCGGCCAACAGCAACCTTAAGCACCGGCTCGAACCTACTGAATTGGCTCCTCGGCTTCGGGGATCGCTTTCGCGAAGGAATATAGATGAGTGCCGCGATCCTCCAAATTGACACTGAGTTGAAGACAGCCATCTGGTCCCACCTCTTGCCACACAATGACGAATCCGAATTGATCGAGCAGGCTGCTTTTGGTTTTGCCAAGACCATTTCCGCGGATGCAGTGACCACACTTAACGTGATTGATTGGTTTCCAGTTGACAAGATTGGTTTCGCTCACCAATCCGGCTACCATATCGAGCTTGCCGACGAGATACGCCCATTTTTGATCAAGCGTGCCCACGATCTGCAGACCTCGCTCGTTGAGTTTCACTCGCACCCATTTTCCACGCGCGCAGAATTTTCCCCCAGCGACCTAATTGGATTGGACGAGTTCGTGCCTCATATCTGGTGGAGGCTAAAAGGCAGACCCTATTTGGCAATAGTTGTAACGCCCAGTCAGTTTGACGCTCTTGCATGGGTCAATAGTCCTCGGTCACCGGTTCCTGTCAAAGAACTTCGTGTGGGAGATGTTGTTTTGCGTCCGAGCGGTTCTACCTTGAAGCGCAAATGGGTTCAAGAATGACAAACGAACGATTTGACCGGAACATTCGCTTCTTTGGAATCGAGGGCCAGAAGCTGATCGCAGCCACCAAAGTGACCGTTGTGGGCTTAGGCGGGCTTGGAAGTCACCTGGCACAGCAGCTTGCACTCTTGGGAACAAGGGAGCTTGCAATTATCGATTCCGAGGAACTCGCCGAGACTGACCGGAACCGTCACATCTGCGCGTCGGCCAGCGACCCGGTTCCGGGATCTCTGAAAACCGACATTTGCGAACGCTTAATTCTGTCAATCGATCCCAGCATTCGGATCACGAAGATCCCTGAAACGCTTGTAAGCGAAGCAGCGTTTCACGCTGTCATCGAGGCCGATTACGTCTTTGGATGTCTCGATTCGGAAGGAGCCAGGTTGGTCTTGACGGAACTGTGCTCGGCATATGCTCGGCCTTATTTCGATTTGGCGACGGACATCCCACTCGGCGAACGCCTCCGGTATGGTGGCAGGGTGTGTTTCGCGGGAGGAATTGGCATCGGTTGTTTGGTCTGCTTAGATGAACTTGATCTCGATGAGGCTCATGCCGAGCTGGGAGGACCCGAATTTCGCCAAACGAGGCAGCGGATTTATGGAATGGGTCAGGACTTGACCGGACAGAAAGGTCCTTCGGTCGTTTCGATCAACGGTGTGATTGCATCCTTGGCAATCACGGAATTTGCAGTTGCAGTCTCGGGTATTCGTTCGGCGAACGTGCTCTTAAAATATTACGGTCACCGGGGCACGGTCGTCGTTAATAACGATGCTCCCCATCCCGATTGCTACTATTGCTGTGAAGTCCGCAGTCGCCGGGAACGAGCAGACGTTCAACGGTATATTCGCGAGGGTGTGGGTACGTACTTGAAGTGACCGGGCCATATTTCTCTTGACCAGCTGACTTGGGTCAGCGGAATCGAGGGATAGCGCGGAGCAACGGGCAACCCAACGTTAGTGGCCGAGCCTTATACCAGCGAGGGTGCGCCGCCAAGTTGTTCCCTGAAAGGCGTGCGTGAAACTTCCTAGGCCAGACTTTCTAGTTAGTTCTCTTGCTGTCGCAGCCATGACAGAGAACAATAGCAGGTCGTGCATTCGTGCGCTGAGTTACAATGCTGCGGTTCTAGCTAATTCTGCCGGTGACTTGAATCGAGTCCGAAACTACTATCAACAATTTCTCGCGTCCAATCCGGACGATCCCAGTGCCCTTTACGATTTCGCTCGAGTGTCGCTTGGGCCGAGCTGGCAAAATCCTTTGCCGCAAGATGCCGCGAAGTGACTCTGCACAGCGACGACGAAATTAATCGGGGGCTGCTCGAAGGGCGTGCAAGACAGTGGCCTGAACTTGGTGAGTGTTAGAGGAAATCCCCTCCCGCTCACTCACGACAACGTGCGTGTTCCGACATCGGCTGATGGACACCTAAATCGCTTGAAGACGTAGCTTCACCGGTCGGCTCTCCAACGAGTGGCGATGTGCACGGAGCCGTGGGCGACGGCAAAGCGGCAACAGCCACAGATGATTCAGCAATCTGTGTTCAGCCTTCAAAATTGATTTCCAGGCTGCTCTGAGGCATGCAAAAAGCATCCACGGCGAGATGTAGACTATCGCTTACTGCTCGTAAGGCGCTGTATAAAGGGTCGTATCACGATCCATGCGCTATGCTGCATTCGGCCTCGAAATGGTGCTTTCGCTGTGCCTTCGCTTTTCGCAATCAGCACCTTGGTCTTACCTTTTACCGTCTAAGATCGCTCTCAGGAGCTCCCCATGCGCAAGGTCGGTGCCGTCTTCTCGCTTCTGCTTTTGACCGTTGCTAACGCTCGGGGCAAACCAAACCAGTTGCCGAGCGGTTAGGATATCCTGCCGATGCGAAGCTTCTCATTGTCCACGCGGATGATCTCGCCGTTGCTCACTCCGTGGATACCGCGAGCTTCGAGGCGCTAGACAAAAATGCCGTCACATCCGCCAGCGTGATGGTTCCCTGCTCATGGCTGGTCGACGTTGCATCTTACGCTAAGGCCCATCCGGACGTGGACTTGGGCTTGCACCTCACCCTCACAAGTGAGTGGAAATTCTATCGATGGGGTCCGGTTGCATCAAAAGACAAAGTCGGCAGTCTGCTTGATCCTGCCGAGTACCTTTGGCCCGAGACAGGTCCTGCAGCGCAGCACATCAAGCCTGAAGAAGCCGAGCGCGAAATTCGCGCTCAGATCGAACGCGCGGTTTCCGCCGGAATTCATCCGACCCACCTGGACAGCCACATGGGCGTACTTTTCTCGACACCTGATCTTTTCGCGGTTTACGTAAGAGTTGCTCACGAATATAATTTACCTTTTCTGGCCGTTAGGCTTCCCGGCGGCTCCAGCCAGCTTCTCTCCCTTCTCTCCGAAAAAGATGTGGTTCTGGATTCGATCGTTATGGCCAACCCGGCGGTCCACTCCGGTGAATGGAAAGACTTCTATGTCAATGCAGTCAAGAATCTAAAGCCCGGCTCACCGAAATGATCGTCCACCTCGGTCATGACGATGCGGAGTTGCAGGCTGTTACGCAGGATCACCCGGATTATGGATCTGCTTGGCGCCAGCGCGACTATGATTTTGTGATCGACCCTGATTGTAAGAAAGTCCTAAAAGAAAATCACGTCGTTCTCGTCAAGTGGAACGACCTGAAGAAGCTCCTGAAGTAACTCAGCGAACACAAATGAAATCCAGATCGCAAGGCGCGGCAAAATCACAGTGTGTCTCGGCTGCGGTTCCTACTTCGATTAGAACTAGCCTTTCGTTGCTGGCGACAGCAAGTGAATGGTCTTGGGAATTTCACGTCCCGATGGCTGGTTCGGCGGCGCAGGCAGGAGTGTCATAAAAGTGTCATAGTTCGTTGCTCAAAACGGGGATAAACGAGTCAGAACGAATCAAGACGCGGATCGCGTAAGAGGTTGACACGACAGATATAATCAGAAATTTTCAAAACCAATCAGAACGGTCCTCTGAATTATGATCCGCTGCTCTAACCGCTGAGCTACGGGCCCCACGCGGGTTAACAGCCTGATTTTATATTAGTTTAAGAGAGTTGCACGAAAGATTCGGAAGAGCCCAAAACAGTGAGTGTCATAAAAGTGTCATAGTTTTCGGTTCAAATCCGCGCAGAACGAAACAGAACGAATCAATTTAGCCCCGCCCGCATAGTTTCGTAGTCGCCGGATTAAGAAATGAAATCTGCTGGTATGAGCAGGGCCGCGGCAAACTGATTTGCTTCGGTGTCATTCTGATCTTCGGCCCTGCCGTCGTTTGCACGGGGATTCGCTGGAGGTTAATTTCGCCACCCGGACCGGACCGCAAATTTCCAAAGAGATTGCGCCCTCTGGTGTGCGATAATGGCCTAAGCGAAGAAATGGCGAAGATTATTTACTCGCGCAAAACTCCTCTACCACCAACCAAACTCGACAAACCAAATGCCGAGCTATTTCGCCCCAGCGGCGCGATAAAAGCCCAAATCAACCCGCAGCTCGGGCAGCATGTAATCTGGAACTGTGACAGCACCAAAGCGCTCTTCGCCGGTGGATTCGATCTAGTCCTTTGTTCACCGCCATACTTTCATCCGCAAACTAAATCTAACACGCACGGTCTTTCGCCAGACCTCACAGACCTAAACGGCTTTGCCGAATGGGTTGCTCAAATTCTCCTCAGGGCCAGCCGCGCTCTAAAACCGCGCCGGTCTCTCTGCTTCGTCAAAACCGATGTCAAGTATCGAACAACGATCCTTCCCATCGGATTCCGCATCGCCGCGTGCACTGAAAAACTAGGTTTGCCAGTGCAAGCTCACTGGATATGGCAGCGAATGCCGCACTATTCGCCTTATGCTCCTAGTTTCGGAAATATCTTCGTGCTTGGAAGCGCCGATCTTGATCTGCTATGTCATCCCGGTCTATTTCGCACGGATGACTGTCGCAATCGCCTGACGCCCTCTTCTTTCACTCCCAGTCTTTTTGAACAACTGATTCGACAGCTAACAAAACCAAATGGCTGTATCCTCGACCCCTTTGTCGGGCTCGGGAGCACTCCACTTGCGGCGTTTCGTTCACGCCGATGGAGCGTCGGCGTCGAACTTTCCCCGAAACAAGTGGCCAAAGCCAAAGAAATTCTCGCGGATCACATGCTCGTCACGGTCCGCATTTCGCAGTGATGTTTTCACGAAAGGAGCGTCAATGAGCACCTCTGCTACTGCAGGGAACCCCACTCCCACTTTGGACGACGTGCTCAGGAAGATCGGTAGCGACTACAAAACAAAGACCGCCATCCTTTCTTCGCTGCGTCCCAACGATTACACAAAGCTCTTTCTAGAAACAGAAGAGGCCACCATCGAATTCTTCGTGTATTCGGCTACGGCCGGAGCGGGCCAATCACGTGTGGAGCTATGACTTTGTCAACGGCATGACCCACGACGGAAGAAGGATTCGCATGCTGACGCTCCTGGACGAATACACGCGAGAGTGCCTGGCGATCCGCGTGGCTAGAAGGCTCGGCAGGTACGAGGTGATGGAAGCACTCGCGGACGTGATGCTGTTCCGGGGAGTTCCGGAAAACATTCGTTCAGACAACGGCGCAGAGTTCGTCGCGCAGGAGCTGCGGAAGTGGTTGGCGAAGCTGGGCACCGGGACGCTATACATCGAGCCGGGGAGTCCGTGGGAGAACGGCTACTGTGAAAGTTTCAACGGCAAACTACGGGATGAATGCCTGAACGGAGAGATTTTCTATTCGCTGAAGGAGGTGCAGATCGTGATCGAGAAGTGGCGGGTGGCATACAACACCAAGCGGCCGCACAGCGCGCTCGGCTACAGGCCGCCTGCCCCCGCGGCCTGTAGCCCTTGGGGGGGCGCATTCATCTTCGCAGCCCATGGCTGTGATATAAACTCTCTCACTTCTCCTGGACTAAAACCTCGGGCTGGTCACTTCCATCGATCCGGAACTCCTCCTGCGCATCCTGCTGATCGGCTACCTCTATGGCGTGACCAGCGAGCGCAAGCTGATCGAAGAGCTGCGCATGCATCTGGCCTGGCGCTGGTTCACAGGGCTCGGTTTCGACCAGGAACTTCCGCATCACTCCACGTTTTCCAAGAATCGTCATTGTCGATTTCAAGAGTCGAACATATTTCAGCGACTCTTCGAAGAAGTTGTGGATCGCTGTATGAAGGCTGGTTTGGTAGAAGGCGAACACCTGTCGGTTGATGGCAGCTTCATTCAAGCGAACGCCAGCAGGTCGAGTCGTATCCCACGTGAGCAGTTAACAGAATTAGACCACGTGAAACGTACCGTCCGTGAGTACCTAACCGACCTCGAGCTCAACCCTGGAATGCCCTGTTGGATTACACTCACTGCAGCGGACGAGCGAAAACTGCGCGATTGGGTGCGCCATTCAGGCCGAAATTCATTCGGTTTCCTAACGCGATTGGAGGGAAGTGCATTATGAAATCACCATCGGAATTCCAAGTGGTCTCATCGTTTTGCCGTCCGACTTCGGGATGTAAACACGTCGCAGGGGCTGAGCCTGATAACCCCTACGCTTCAGTGCATGTACTGCCTGTGTCTTCTTCTCTGGTGTATCCCAGATTTCTTGGTCCACACCGGGGGTTTTCTTGCCATTGTTTTCCGTCACTCGTCGAACGGCGAGAACTTTGCCGCTGTAGGAGTGGGTCAGCAAACGTTGCAGGGCTCGCACCCTGCCCCATCTGCTTGCCTTCGTTGCCTGCACGATACGCACTTGGAGTCGGCGAACGTTGCGGTTGATGACCTGCCAATCGATGGCGTACCATTCCGCCGCTTCGCGTGAGACCGCACCAACAGCTTGCGCTGTCGTCATCTGCTTTGCCTCATGAGCCGATTAGTCAAGTTCTCTCGTGTGAAGCACCATAAAGGGAAGTCAGCCCGCTTTCGCGTCCGGTGATGTTGTCAATGCAGCTGACGCAACCGATATCCACTCCATTACAGAGTGGCCTTCGCTTTCTCCCTCATCTGTTATCCGCACCGCTCTCGGTGCATCTTGCGATGTACTTTCCCCTTGCGGGAGCGATGTGGATTTACCCTGTTCCGTTGGAATGACGCGATAGGTTAGGTCTGTTCTATGCGCCGGCAGTGTTGTTTACCCATGAAAGAGGATCCGGAAGCCCCAGTGCTCACTGCAAGAAGAGCCCCGCAGCAGGTTAGGCTCTCTTCGGCTGACGACGCTTACGAACATTTGTGTATTCTGACCCTGCTACCAAGCCTGGCCCCTCTCCACCTTATGCTGGCAGATACACCGTGGCCTCACGGTTCCGATGCCACTCTTGCGAATGTGGGTCCATTGTCCGAGGGCTTCGAACGATCTGTTGCCTCGCCGCTCCAACCTCGTAGGCTACGTGCGATGGGACGCACGGTCTGATCGATTTCCTCCTTGTCAGACAATCATTCCAACAGCTTTCAGGTCG
>Ga0070698_100002616_pt1 | contig 19822 bp, 17 predicted proteins | sample KBSK1502metaG_FD_65477 | JGI IMG/M metagenome (GOLD analysis project Ga0070698, IMG submission 65477) | Corn, switchgrass and miscanthus rhizosphere microbial communities from Kellogg Biological Station, Michigan, USA - KBS K1-50-2 metaG | ecosystem: Host-associated > Plants > Roots >...
GTCGCCTTCGAGCGGTAGTCAGGAGCGCAGCGCGCGCCGCGCGTCGGCAAACAGGCCGTTGAGGATGCGCGACGTGGACGGGAAGGCGTGGATCGTGTCGGCCAGGACGTCGATCGGCGTTCCGGCCTTGATTGCCAGGACACACTCGTGGATCGCCGCCGAGGCGTCGGGGCAGGCCATCGCCGCGCCGACGAGGGCGCCCGATCGGCGATCGACCACGATCGTCACATGGCCCCGCTTCGCCTGCACGCCGTAGCCGCGGGCCGATGTCGCGAAGTCGGCGACGAACTCGAGGGCATCGATTCCGTCAGCCTGCGCCTGCTCCACGCTGACGCCCACGAACGCGGCCTCGGGATCCGTGTATGACGCCCGTGGCAGCGCCCGGTAGTCGGGCTGGACCGGGTCACCGAGCGCCATCCGGATCGCCATCTCGCCCTGGTAGTGGGCCTGGTGGGTATGCAGCTCCGGCCCGGCGGGGTCGCCGATGACCCACAGGCCCTCGGCGAGCCGGAGCCGGCCGTCGCGCGGGAACGGCGTGCGCCCGGTGGTGTCGACGCCATAGCACTCCAGCCCGAGGTCGTCGATGGGGAAGTCGCGCCCGACGGCGAGCAGGATGGCGTGGCCCTCGGCGGTGGTGCCGTCGGACAGCTCGATGACATGCGCACCGTCACGACCCGCGCCGGCACGCGCCGCAATGGCTCGCACCTTGAGCCGGACCTCGACACCGTCCTCGCGGAGTGCTTCGGTCACGACCTGGGAATTGCGAGGGTGGTCGGTCGGCATCAGCCGCTCACCCGACTGGACGATGGTCGTGGGGACGCCGAAGCGGACGTACGCCTGGGCCAGCTCGCACCCCGTCGGGCCGCCGCCGAGCACGAGCAGCGACTTGGGCAGCTCGCGCGCGAGGGTCGCCTCGCGGTTGGTCCAGACCGGGATCGACTCGAGACCCGGCAAGGGCGGCACCTTCGAGAACGAACCCACCGCGACCACGACGTGGTGGGCCATGAGCTGATGGCTGACGCCATCATGCTGGATCTCGACCACCCCCCGGTCGGCCAGGCGGGCTTCGCCTCGGTACACGACCGCGCCGGCCTTCTCCAGCGGCTCGACATGGGCCGAGTCGTCGGGCTCCGCGGCCTCCGGTTTGCGGTTGATCATCCAGTCGCGACGCTCGGAGGTCTGCCGCCACGACCAGGTCGCGGCGTTGGCGAGGTGGCGACCAGCCGAATGCAGCAGCGACTTCGACGGGATGCAGCCGATGTGCGGGCAGCTGCCACCGACCCAGCGCCGGTCGACGATCGCGACACGTGCGCCGCGATGGCGTGCCTCGAATGCGGCCGACTCGCCGGCCGGCCCCGCGCCGATGATCACGAAATCGAACTCGTCCACCGAGCCTCCGATCAGGCCGATTGTGAGGTTGAATTCGCGACAGGAGCGTGACGCTGACGCCACGCCTCATAGAGCAGCACGGCGGCGGCGACCGAGACGTTCAGGCTGTCGGCAACGCCGGCCATCGGCACGCGGACCGCCTCGACATCAGGACCTCGCCAGGCGTCGGACAGCCCGGTTGATTCGCTGCCCAGGACGATTGCCACCGGCCCTCGCAGATCGGCTTCGACGTGGACCCGCCGCGCGTCGACCAGCGAGGTCACCATGCGAACCCCCCGCTCGCGCAGCCAGGCGATGGCGTCATCCGCCGCCGCAGCGGCCACGGGCACGGTGAACACGGTGCCGACGCTGGCCCGGATGACGTTCGGGTTGAACAGGTCCGTTCCGCCGACGGCGATCACGGCATCGGCACCCACCGCGTCAGCGGAGCGGAGGATCGCGCCCACGTTGCCCGGCTTCTCGACATCCTCGGTTACGACGACAAGTGGATTCGCGGGCAGCTGCAGGTCGGCGAGCGCCACGCGTGGCGCCCGTACCACAAGAATCACGCCGTCGGCCCGATCGCCGTACGCGAGCCGCTCGAAGGCGCGCTCGCCGACCTCCGCGTACTCGATCGAAGCGCCGAACGGCCCGAAGCTCTGGCTGAGCTTCTCGGCGACCCGCTTCGCCTCGCGCGTTGCGAGGAGTGGGGGACACACGAACGCCCCCTCCACGACAGCGCCGGCCTCCATCGCCCGGAGTGCCTCGCGCCCACCGTCGACGAGGGTCAGGCCGGTCGCGTCGCGTTCGCGGCGCTCGCGCAGGCGAAGCGCCGCCTTGATCCGCGGGTTCGAGGCGCTCTCGATGACGGTCATCGGTGGAATGTTCGCGTGTCTCGGTGTCGGGCGTGCTCAGGGGCTGAGCCGCACGGCCCAGCCGAGCTCCAGGCGTGCCCCCGACGTGGCCCCGAGCACGAGCTGGCGAGCCTCGATCGAGACGCGCCGTCGCCGCGACCCGAAGGAGCCGCCCAGCGCGTCGGCGAGGTCGTCGCCGGTGATGTCGGTCGTGTGCGCGGTCAGCAGCACGAATGCGTCGTCCGCGGCGATGGCCCGGCACGAGGCCAGGAGCGTGGGCAGCTCCTCGACGAGCCGCCAGCGCCGGGTACCGGCACGACCGAAGGTCGGCGGGTCGAGGACGATGCCGTCGTAGCGATGGTCCCGCCGCGCCTCCCGCGCCACGAACGCGGCTGCGTCGTCGACGAGCCACCGGATCGGGTGATCGACGAGATCGGATAGCTCGGCGTTGCGCCGTGCCCAGGCCACCGCGCTGCGCGCGGCGTCGACGTGGGCCACGGTCGCCCCGGCACGGGCGGCGGCGAGCGTCGCCAGCCCGGTGTGGGCGAACAGGTTCAGCACCGACGGTTGCCGGTCAGCGGCGCGCGCGCGGACCTGGCCTGCCAGCCAGGCGACGTTCGTCTCGTGCTCGGGATAGACGCCCAGGCCACCCGACTCGGTCGGGCGAAGCTCGAGGGCCAGCCCGGACAGGTCGAGGGTCCAAGCGTCGATCGGTCCACGCCAGCCGGGGCCCGGCTCGAATCGGAGGTCGGCGTCGGCCCACGAACCGGGTGACATTCGAGGATGCGTCGCCATCGGAGCCGGTCGATCGACGACCCTGGGGCCGAAGCGCTCGAGGCGCCGGCCCTCGCCCGCGTCGATCAGCTCATAACCGGTCCGTTCGACTCTGTCCGCATCTCGCGACATCGCGACATCATGGACCGGACATGACCCGGATCATCCTGTACACGGGCAAAGGCGGCGTCGGCAAGACGAGCATCGCCGCCGCGACCGCGCTCCTGAGCGCGAAGCACGGCTATCGAACGATCGTGCTGTCGACCGACATTGCGCACAGCCTGGCCGACGCGTTCGACCTGCCCCTCGGGCCCGAGCCGAGCCAGATCGCGCCGAACCTGTGGGGCCAGGAGCCGGACGTCTACCACAACATCGCGCGGTATTGGTCGACGATCCAGCGCTACATGGCCGAGCTGTTCAGCTGGCGCGGGCTGGACGAGGTGCTCGCCGAGGAGATGACCGTCCTGCCGGGCATGGACGAGCTCGGCAACCTGCTCTGGATCGCGGATCACGTGGAGTCCGGCGACTACGACGTCATCGTCGTCGACGCCGCGCCGACCGGCGAGACGCTGCGACTGCTGTCGCTGCCCGAGGCGAGCCGCTGGTGGATCGAGCGCATCGCACCGATCGGGCGGCGCGTGAGCCGCATCGGCCGGCCGATGCTCGAGCGGATGATCGGCGTGCCGATGCCTCGGGACGAGGTGTTCGCCGCAGCCGAGCGGCTGCTCAGCCGGCTCGACAAGGTCCATCGCCTCCTCGCCGACCCGGAGCACTCGTCGGTGCGGATCGCGCTCGCGCTGGAGAAGCTGTCGATCGTCGAGGCGCAGCGCTCGTTCACCTATTTCCATCTCTTCGGCTACCCGAGCGACCTCGTCGTGTGCAACCGCGTGCTCCCGTCGGGCAAGGACAGCGACGGGTCCTTCGCGGGCCTGCGCGCAACGCAGCAGGCATACCTGCCCGACGTGATCTCGCAATATGCGCCGGTGCCCGTCCGGGTCGTGCCCCAGTTCGACCGCGAGATGATCGGCCTCGACCGGCTGACCGAGATCGGCCAGGCCCTCTTCGGCGCCGACGATCCGACTGCGTTCTTCTATCGCGGTCGACCGTACCAGGTGAGGGCCGAGGATGGCGGCCATGTCCTCGAGGTGGCGCTGCCGTTCACGTCGCGGGACGCGATCCAGCTCACCCGCGACGGTGACGAGCTGCTGCTCCAGGTCGACGGGCTGCGCAGAACCATCGTGCTGCCACGCGCCCTGGTGGACGCGCCGACGACAGGTGCGAAGATGGACGACGGCATCCTGCGGATCAGGTTCGGAACACGCGCCGACGCTGCGCCAGCGAAGGCTTCGAAACAGGTGAAGGTCGCTGGAGGAACCCGACGATGAGCGGATCGATGGACGTCGGCGCGCGGGCGCGCCGTGGCGGCGGGTCGCGGCGGGCCGCAGGTGCGGCCTCGCCGGGCATGCCCGAGGGGCCGGCGGATGCCCGGCTGGCGGAGCTGGAGGATCGGCTCGCGCGCCTCGAGGGCTCGCCCGGCCTGCGCGAGCGCAGCCGGCGGATGATGGATCGGGTCATGCCGCCCGAGGCGAGCCGCCACTTCCGAAATGCGGGCCGCGAGCAGCTTCTCGGCATCCGCTCGATCGTCGACTTCTGGATCCGGCGAATCGAGGATGCCGAATCGCGCGCCAGTGCCGACACCGGCCGGGAGACCATCAAGATCGACTGACCGTTCGACCCCCTGCGGCGGGAGCAGCGACCCTGGCCCGCGATCCCGGCAGCAGATGACGCGCCGTCATGACGCGCCTGGCCGCGGATCGCAGATTCCCGCCAGATCGGTACGCAGCCCTCAGGGCGCCCGATCGGCGCAGAGGAGGGCGTCATGCCCCGTTCCCGAAGGCACCTGGCCGGTTTCGTGTCGGCACTCGCGATCACAGCGGTGATGACGCTGCTGCTCGCCTCCTCGGTCGTGGCCAAGGGCCCGGCCGTCGTTCATCGGGTGGGCGCGGGCGGCCCCGACGCGTGCGCCGCGCTCGACGCCAGGCCCGGATGCGACGGCGACTATGCGCTGGTGGCGACCCAATACGCCGACGGGACCGCGAGCGGTCAGTACACCGATCGCTTTTCGAGGGGCGGTGGAATCGTCGGCGTCGTCGACTGCGTCCGCGTCGTCGGCAACCAGGCGTGGGTCAGCGGCTGGATCACGTCCGGAGGCATCGGCGACGACGACTTCCGCGGCCTCCCGTTCACAACTCTCGTCGTCGACAACGGCACCTCGGCCAATCAGCCGCTCGACCAGATCTCGTCGTCTCATACCGGGGATCCGACCCCATGCACCGAAATGGCAGGGTGGGACCTGTTCGACCTGCCGCAGGGCCAGGTGACGATCAACTAGCCACCGACTGTCAGGCTCGCTGCTCGGAGGGTTCAGGCGAGTCCTGAGTTGGCAGGCACGCCGGCGGGCCACTTGCGACGAAAGGTCAGGCCCGGTGGGTGCACGCCTTTCCCGCCCCGGTGTCGGTGAACGTCTGGCCCTCCTCGGGCACGAACTGCCAGTCGAATGAGCCTGCATGGAGTGTCAGCTTCAGGACGCCGAACGTCGTGGCGTTCCGAACGACACTGTGCGCCCTGATCGTCGAGAACGGCCGGCGCTCGGCACCGCCCGTCCCGACCACGAACTCGATGATCCCGTGGGTGGTCCGTGACCCACTGGGCGCCTGGCGGGCGAAGCGCTCGTAGTCGTGGTCGTGGCCGTTGACGACGACGTCGGCGCGGGCGGCGTAGAGCGCGTCCCAGAAGGGCCGGACGGCGCTGTTGTTGCCGTGGTACCCGGAGCTGAACAGGGGGTGGTGCCAGTAGGCGAGGATGCACCGCCTCGGGTGGGCGGCGAGGTCCGACTTCAGCCAGCGCACCTCGGGCGACGTGGCTCCGCAGCCTCCGACTTTCGAACAGTTGGAATTCAGGACGTAGATCCGCCACGTGCCGAGGTTGTAGGCGTAGTAGCCCTTGCCCGCGGGGCCACCTCGCGCGCCGAAGTAGCCGAAGTACCCCGCCGCACCCGACGTTGCATATTCGTGGTTCCCGAGGCTGGGTCGCGTCCGGCCGAAGGCGATGCCCCACGTCGGGTCGTAGCAGTCCTGGTAGTTCGCCAGCGTTCCGTCGGGGTACGCGTTGTCACCCGCGGTGAACACCGTGCCGGGGATCCGGGCGAGGAGTGCCGCGGTCTGCGAGTCGCCCGAGCCCCCGCACACCGCGATGTCGCCGGCTCCAACGAGCACCGGATCGCCGGCGGCAGCCACGCTCGTTACGGGCAGGCCGATCGCCAGGATCGCCGCCGCGGTTGCAGACGCTGCGAGCAGGCGTCGCCACATGGCTGCCCCGGAGTCAATCAGGCACGGGCTCAGCTAGTCCATCAACCGGACGTCCGCCGGACTTCCGCCTCATGACGTTCCCGGAATGACTTCGGGTCGGGATGCACACAGACTCGGTCTCGGAGGGGGCTCCGATGACCCATGTGCGCATCTTCCGAAACGCCGCGGCCGTGGGCGCGATCGTCCTTGGTTGCGCGGCACCAGCGGTCAACGTGCCCTCACCGAGCACGCCCGCACCGTCCGCACCGGCACCGTCCGTCGCCATCGGACTGAGACCATCTCCGACCGTGGCGCAAACGGCTCCCCCGCACGATCTCGCCGGGCAGATCGGCTATTCGTACACGGTCGGGTTGGACACACATGTCCCCGTCATGGCAAACGCGGACGGAACCAACAAGCGCAGCCCTGCTCTCGCCGGGCGCATCTCACCTGACGGGACCAGGTTCCTGCTCTTCGAGGCGGACGGCCCGAACAGCGGCACCGGCCACGCGGCGACGGTCGGCGTCGACGGATCCGGATACAGACCAATTCCCTTCAGCGACCCAACGCTGAACTACATCCCGCAGGTCTGGTCTCCCGATGGCAAACGCATTGCCTTCGAGGGCTTTGATGAGTCCCATCCTGGCCGGAACGGGATCTATACGGCGCGCGCCTCCGACGGGACGCACATCGTCCGCGTGACTGCCGTCACCGGACGACACGACACCCCTGCCGACTACTCGCCTGACGGAACGCAGGTCGTCTTCTTCCGAGCCGCCCGCGAAGAGCCGAACGCGGACCTCGGAGGGACGCTCTGGGTCGTGGACGTCGATGGCTCCGACGCGCAGCTGATCGAGACGCCGGGCGTGATGCCGGGGCCAGTCGCTGATTGGTCGCCCGATGGCAGCAAGATCCTGTTCTGCACCGCCCGTGCCCAGAAGACTGGGGCGCTGTGGACGATCGAGCCCGACGGATCCAACCTGACGAAGGTCTTCGAGGACCCCGAAGGTGGCTTCGCAGCCTGGCCGGTCTGGTCACCGGACGGAAGCCAGATCATGTTCGCCCTCGACCCGATTGCCGACTGGTTTTCGCACCCCGCGAATGGCATCTACGTCATCAACGCCGACGGCAGCGGGCTCGCCCAGGTGATCGGCGGAGGTCAGTACAAGATCATCTCGGACTGGTGGGAGTAGAGCGAAGGGCGCGATAGACGAGGTGCCTGTCACCTTTTGGGCCCATTCGATCCCTATGCAGTCGTGACGGTGGCAGTAGCGCAAATCAAGGCGATGAGCGAAGTCGAGGTGATCTACCGCGACGACGGCGATCGCCTGTGGCGGGCACTGTTCGCCTTTTCCGGCGATGAGAGCGTCGCCTCTGATGCGGTGGCCGAAGCGTTCGCCCAGGCGCTGCGTCGGGGATCGGCGATAAGGGACGTGCGCAGCTGGGTGTGGCGATCTGCGTTCCGCCTCGCCAAGGGCGATCTCAAGCGGCAGTCAAGCATGCGCTTCGGGCCCATGCCAGAGGGCGCATTCCACGATGCCCATCCCGACGAGCAGCTTCTGGCCGCGCTCCAACGACTGACGCCGCAGCAGCGCGCCGTGATCGTCCTGCATTACTACGTGGATTGCCCGGTGCGCGAGATCTCGCGCCGTACGGGCATCAATCCATTGGCGGTCCGGGCTCACCTGAGTCGTGGCCGGAAGCGTCTTCGCATCCTGCTTGGTGACGAGCGATGACCGATCTGCAGACCCGATTCCAGACGCTCGATGCGCTCCATGCGCCGGAAATGTGGCGCGAGATCGAAGCCAGAGCAGCGCTGAAGGAGCGCCACGCGACCCAACGGCTTTCCTGGGTGCTCATTGGCGCAGCCGTGATGCTCGCGCTCGTCGTCGGTGTGGCGGTCCTCGTCGGCTCAGGCGCCGTAAAGTTGCTATCCACCGCGCCAAGTACGACGCCCACGACCACGCCTCTCACGGCTCCGAGTTCGGTGCCGACTACGACGCATCCGGCAGCTTGGGTCGCCAGTGGCAGCATGGTCGAGGCGCGGACCGGTCATACCGCGACGCTACTGCCCGACGGCAGGGTGCTCGTTGCCGGCGGGCACAACGACGAAGGTGTCCTGGCCTCTGCCGAACTGTACGACCCGGCCACCGCATTGTGGACTGCGACCGGCGACATGCTCACCGCGCGCTGGGGTCATGCTGCGACACTGCTTCGGGACGGCACAGTCCTGATTGTGGGTGGCCGCGAGACCCGACCCATCGCGGCTGGCGCTGAGCTGTACGACCCCAGCACGGGAACCTGGCGCTCGGCCGGGCGAATGCTCAATGACACGTACTTCCCCACGGCGACACTGCTGCGCGACGGCACGGTGCTGGTGGTGGGCGATTTGGCGGAGCTCTATGACCCCGGCACGGGAACGTGGCAGGCCACGGGAAAGATGATCGACGTCCGCGGGGATTACGCGACCACGTTGCTGGCCGACGGCAAGGTCTTGGTGGCCGGCGGCGACCGCGACAACTCTCTGTCGTCGGCCGAGCTGTACGACCCCAGCGCTGGGACCTGGAGTGCGACCGGAAGGATGACGGTCGGCCGGACATTCATCGCAGGAACGCTGCTACCAGACGGCAGGGTGCTGGTGGCGGGCGGGTGGACTATCAAGAACGGAACAGGGATCGCAGGGCCTGCCTCCGCCGAGCTGTACGACCCGGTCACCGGGACATGGAATGCGACCGGCAACATGAGCCAGAGCCGAGGCATGAATCCCACCGCCACGCTCCTGTCCAATGGCACCGTGCTCGAGGCCGGCGGCTGTTGCGCTGGCAATGCCTACTTGGCCACTGCTGAGCTCTACGATCCCAGCAACGGAACCTGGACCGCCACGGCGACGATGACTGAGGCCCGGGCCGGAGCCACCGCGACGCTCCTGCGGGATGGCACGGTGTTGGTGGTAGGCGGCTACTTGGGGCAAGACCCGGGATCGATGCTGCGTTCCGCCGAGCTCTACGACGCCGGAAGCCAGAACTAACGCCTTACAAGACAACCCCGTAGCTCGACCCGGCGGCCGTCACATGCCACCGAGGCCGGTAGGAGGTCTCGTGTTTCGACCGTTCCCACTCGCGGTGCGCGCATTGGCTCGCGCAGCAGTCCTGATGGTGGTCGGCGGGTGCACCACCGCCGTGCCCCCGCCTACGCCGACCTCCGGGCCCGCCGCATCGATGCCATCGCTGCAATCCGCGGCACCAAGCGCGAGCGCGTCCGCCACCACTGCGCCCACGGTCGAGCCGGCGAGCGGGCGGATCGTCTTCGCGCGATATCTGGGCGCATTCACGATATGGCTGACTGATCCGAACGGGGCGAATGAGGCACGGCTCGTGCCTGGAGCCCATGAATGTCCCCGCTGGTCGCCGGACGGCACCGCTATCGCGATGAGCCCTTCCGGTGTCTTCAGGGACGTCGGCCAGCCAAACGCTCGATACGAGGCATTTAGGTTCGCCGATCCAACGCTGACGCTGGGCTGTTCGATCTGGTCGCCTGACGGACAGCGCCTGGCGTTCGAGGGCTGGGATGAAACAGATCACGATCGCGACGGTATCTACACGGCGAACGCCATCGACGGCAGCGACGTCCGGCGTCTCACCAACAGCCCCGCGGGTGGAACAGATATTCCGGGCGACTTTTCCGCGGACGGCAGCCACCTGTTCTTTACGCGCGGGCGGCTCATGGTCGTCGCCATGGATGGCTCCGATCCGCAGCCACTGACCGATGAGTCCGGGTACGACGTGCCAAGCCTCTCGCCGGATGGCCGAACGCTGGTTGCCGCCCACGAGGGAAGGCTGCGCCTGATCGCCGTCGATGGCAGCGCTGTGCGCGTGATCCCGAGCAGCGAACGCATCTGGGGTGGCCCAAGCTGGTCCCCAGACGGCAAATGGATCGTCTTCTCGCTGATTACCCGGACGCAATCGCTTGCGATCGGCCGAGTACGGCCAGATGGCAGCGGTCTATTCCAGATTACGCATAACCCGGCAAGCGAGGAATTCCCAGACTGGGCGCGCTGATGCCTCCCGTACCTGAGCGGTGTAGGCGACGCCCAACACACGAGACGATGGCGAGCGACGTCGCCCGAGTTATCGTGGGTATTCGGGATCACAAAAAGTCGGATCTGGAATGAGTCCGACGGTCGGCCCCTCGATCAGTTCCGAAGGAAGCCTTCGTAGGTGTTGATGTTCCCGGTCGGCGTCGGAACCGTCGACCCGCTGCCAGCGCCCCTGAGCGACGCGTAGTCACCCGTCCCGTCGAGGACGACCCACGTAAATGCCTCGATCCCGGTATCGAAGTTTGCCTGGATCTGGAGCTTGGCGACAAACGTTCCGGATCCGTCGTCGCACGTGAACTCTTTCACGACCTGGACCTGCACCGTGCCCCGGTCGCTCTGGAAACCCCCGAAGCGAAGACCGATATCGACGAACGTCCCGCTCGGACAGATGAGACCGCTGTCCGTCGCGGTTCCGCTGGTGACGAAGTCTCCATAGTTGGGACCATCGGGATTGAAGGTCACGTTCGAGACGATCGTCACGCTCTGCGGTGAGGCTGCCGCGACCGGCGCCGCGAGGGCGGCCAGAGCCAGCGTCGCAGCAAGCACGCCGAGGATCACCTGAGGTCGTCGCTTCGCGCTACGCATCTCGCCTCCCAAGAGCTGGCCCGCTGGTGGTCGCAGCAGGCAGTGTCATCCCCGGATGCCCAGAGTGTTCCCGGCTTACGCCGGAGCGTCATGACGGAACGTCATCGGCCAGGCCCGACGCTCCGGCCAGCGCGTCCGCCTGTCGTCGCGCCTCGGCGGTCCGAAGCGCTCCGGAGACCGCCCAGCGTGAGAACGCTAGAATGCGCCGGCGGCGCGACGGAACTCGCGTCGCACCTCGGGCGGCTAGCTCAGCTGGTTAGAGCACTTGCTTGACATGCAAGAGGTCACTGGTTCGAGTCCAGTGTCGCCCACCATTCCTCGCCCGAGGATCCCCGCCGAGCCCTCTAGGACATCCGGCGGGTTGTACGCCACCAATCCCGCATCGAGGATGCAGACGGTGAATGTTCGTGCGCGCATGATCGCCGGGTGATCATCGAGCCGAACCGGCGACGGAGGACACGCGTCTTTCGCGGACTTGCCGGTGTTGTCGCCGTCGTGTTCGTCGGTGCGCTGCTCGCGTCCGGCTGGTCGCCGCCGGCCTTCTCGATCGCAAGCGCAACGAATCCACCCGCGACCGCCGCAGCGACGACCCCAGCGATTGCCCTCGTTCCGACCGAAGCGCCAACCATTCCGCCATCACCCACGCCGGCCCCGACGCCGGGGACCGACGGCTGCATCCCGCCACCGGCCGACCTTGTGCCCGCGGCGGTCGTCTCGCACGGGCCGCGTGACGCCAAGCTCGTAGCCCTCACGTTCGACGACGGCTGGGATGCGCCCAACGTCGCACGGATCCTGCGATTCCTCGTCGCGCACCGTGTCAACGCCACGTTCTTTCCCACTGCGCAGGCGATCCAGCTCTCACCGCAGACATGGCAGCTCGTCGCGCAGAGTGGGTTCCCGATCGGCAACCACACGTATCACCACATCTCGCTCAAGGGGCTGTGCTTCGAGAAGCAGCTCGCCGAGCTGAACAAGGCGAGGACCGCGATTGCCGAGCAGCCTCTCCCCATGCAGGGCCTGATGCGCCCACCGTACGAGGAGTTCGACATGAACACCCGGCTCGCGGCGGCCGCTGCCGAGGAGCAGTACGTCGTGCTCTGGGACGTCGATACGCTCGACTGGACGGGGATCGGCAAGGACGCGATCGCGAGGCGGGCACTGGCCGGAAAGTCCGGCTCGATCATCCTCATGCACACCGCGTCGCACCCGACCGCCGCGGCACTCCTCCGGATCGTGGCCGGCTACCGCAAGCGCGGCTACGCATTTGCCACCGTCGGCCAATTGCTGGGAGTCCCCGGGCCTGTTCCGTTTCCCTGAACCAGGGCCGCGCTGTCAGGCCACGGTGCGGCAGTAGACCTGCGGCTGCGCCTCGCGCGGGTGGCCGACGCGGAAATCCTCGTCACGACCTTCCAGGATCGCGGGCCAGTCGATGAGGCTCGCGAGCCCGCGGCCGATGCCCTCCAGCTCGTCCAGCCCCGCCCCGACGGTATCGAGCGGGAAGTCGCGCGGCAGGCGCACGTCGATCCGGTACAGCGTCGCGGCGTCGTAATGGCGCTGGACGAGCTCGGTCTGCTGCTCGCCCGGGGATCGGAACATCTCGCCGAGGACCCACTCGACCCACGACCAGAGCCACGTCGGTCGTCGCCGGTCGAGGAACCGACCCGTGCCCAGTGACACGACGATCGTCTCGCCCGGCGGATACGCCGAGTACTCGAACGCCTCGACGCAGGCCTGGTACACGGGATTGCCGGCCACGCCGACGCCGCCGTCGACGAGAAGGCCGATGCCCTCGATGGGCCACGGCGCGAAATAGGTCGGCGCTGCCGCTGACGCGGTCACGCAGTCGGCGAGGAGGAGCCCGCCGGTCCTGCCGCCTGGCTCGTTCGGCCGATCCTTCACGAAGTACCACGGATGGCCGTCGTCGAGGCCCTTGGCCGTGATCATGATGTCCCGGGGCACGTCGTTGACTCGCCAGCCGGCCAGGTCGCCGAGCTCCTCGCCGATCATCCGCTGGAGTGTCGCCACGTCGTACTGGTTGCCGAGCGCGATGCGCCGGAGGAGCGTGAGGACCGGGATCCGCCGGAACAGCTCCGGCCCGCGACGCCGGTACAGGGACACGATCCGTTCGGCCGGGATGCCCGCACCGACGGCTGCCGCGATCACCGCGCCGGTGGATGTGCCGGCGAGGAAGTCAAAGCTTTCCCGCGCCAGTCGTCCTGTGGCCTGCTCCAGCGCTTCGAGCGCAAGCGCGGGAATGATGCCCCGGACGCCGCCGCCGTCGATCGCGAGGATGCATCGCGGCTGTTTCACCGGCCAAGTGTGTCTGCCGCTCGCGCCGGGTTGGATGGCACAAAGCTCGCGCTGTTATGCGGGCGGGACGCTTCCGCGAGCAGGACGACACGCCCGCCGGCGTCGCCCCGCCACGGCTGTCATCGGCCGGCGCCCATCGTTCCCCGGCGAAAGGAGGCGACGATGGTTCCCCTTCTGCTGTGGATCCTCGGCGTGCCGGGGCTCATCATCATCCTGCTGCTGCTGCTCGGCATCATTCACCTCTAGCCGAGTGACCCGCGCCCGAATCGACACGAGCGGGCGGGACCGCTAGAGTCCTGCCAACGCATCGATCGGGACACGCGATCGGTTGCGAGACCTCCAGAGAGCCGGGCCACGGCTGCGAGCCCGGCGGTCGAGCACCGAACCGCACCGCCCGTGAGCGGCCGGTGAACCGGCCCGGGTCCGCCCGTTAGCGCGGCACGAGCGCACGGGCCACGCCGCCTCGGCGGTGCGGGTCGTGAAGGCGGGTGGAACCGCGGGAGATCGAAATCATCGACCTCTCGTCCTGTCGGGACGAGGGGTCGTTTCGATTCTCGGAGGCAGCTGTGGCGGACCAGGACGAAAAGGTGGCGGCGGCAGGGGAGGGGAGCCAGGCGCGCGGCGAGGCTGCTGGGGACGCCGACGCCGACGCCGAGCTGCTCGCGGTGCCCGAGCGCGGCTCGGTCGAGGAGCTTCTCGACGCCGGGGCGCACGACGAGCTCGATGCCATGCGCCACTCGACCGCACACGTGATGGCCGAGGCCGTCCTCGACCTGTTCCCGGGCGCGAAGCTCGGCATCGGGCCGGCCGTCGCCGACGGCTTCTACTACGACTTCGACCTGCCCGCGGCCCTCACGCCCGCCGACCTCGAGGCGATCGAGGCGCGGATGCGTGAGAGCGTGGCCGCGGACCATCGATTCGTGCGCAAGGAAGTCGCGTTCGATGACGCCCGGGCGACCGTCGAGGGCGCGGGGCAATCGTTCAAGGTCGAGATCCTCGACGACCTCGCGGCAAAGGCCACGGCCGCGAACGAGCCGCTGCCACCGGTCACGTTCTATGAGCACGGTCCATTCAGCGACCTGTGCCGCGGCCCGCACGTGGCTTCGACCGGGAAGATCGGGCCGTTCAAGCTGCTCTCCGCCGCTGCCGCGTACTGGCGCGGCGATGAGAAGCGGGCGACGCTCCAGCGGATCTATGGCACGGTCTGGCCGACGCAGCAGGAGCTCGACGATTTCCTGTGGCGGCGCGAAGAAGCCAAGAAGCGTGACCATCGCCGGCTCGGCGTCCAGCTTGACCTGTTCAGCTTCCACGACGTCAGCCCGGCGATGGCCTTCTGGCACCCGAAGGGCCAGCGAATCTGGCGGACGCTCGAAGGCGTGATGCGCGAGCTGCAGGCCCGGCGGGGCTACCAGGAGATCTCCACGCCGATCGTTGTCAGCGAGCGGTTGTGGCGGCAGTCCGGTCATTGGGACCTGTACAAGGAGAACTTGTTCCTCGTTCAGGGCGAGAACGAGTGGTTCTCGCTCAAACCCATGAACTGTCCGGAATCGACGTTCGTCTACCGCTCGAAGCGGCGGTCATACCGCGACTTCCCGCTGCGATTCAGCGAGTTCGGCAGGCTTCACCGAAACGAGCGATCCGGCTCGCTCTCGGGGCTCACGCGCGTGCGCCAGTTCATCCAGGACGACGCCCATATCTATGTCCGACCTGATCAGCTGATGGAGGAGATCCAGGCGCTGCTCGGTGAGGTCCACGAGGCGTACGGCTGGTTCGGACTGAAGCCGCGGTTCTCGTTCGCCACGAAACCGGACAAAGCGATCGGTGACCCCGCGCTCTGGGAACGCGCCGAGCGGCTGACGATGGAGGCGTTCGCCGCCTCCGACATCAGCTACGTCCTCAAGCCGAAGGACGGCACGTTCTACGCGCCCAAGATCGATATCTATATCGACGACGCCCTCGGGCGCGAGTGGCAGATGGCGACGATCCAGATCGACCTCACGATGCTGCCCGAGCGCTTCGACCTGACTTACGACGATGAGAACGGCGCGCAGGTCCGGCCGATCGCGATCCACCGTGCGATCTACGGCAGCCTCGAGCGGTTCATCGGCATCCTGATCGAGCACTTCGGCGGTGCATTGCCACTCTGGGTCGCACCGGTCCAGGCCGTGGTCATCCCGATCGCGGATCGGCATCTCGGCCCGGCCCAGGAGCTCGCAGCGGTGCTGCGGGCCAGGGACCTGTGGGTCGAGGTCGACGGCTCGGACAACCGGATGCAGAACAAGATCAGGCTGGCACAGGAGCAGAAGGTGCCGTACATGCTCGTCCTCGGCGATCGCGAGGCGGAGGCGAAAACGGCTGCTCCCCGGACGAGGGCCGGAGAGCAGCTGCCACCTGAAGCCTGGGATGCCCTGGCCGACCGCCTCGCCGCGGAGGCAGCCGCGCGGGGCGCCTGACGGCCGGCCGGTGCGAATCGGCACCGGTCGCAGCTCGGACGACAGATCTGGGCGAACGCGGCGCGTACCATCCGCGGCCGAGGAAGGATGGGCCATGCCGGGTCGCGGCGGCGGCCCCGACATGGAGGGTCCATGGCTCCGGCATTGCAGCCGGCCGCGCCGCTTCGGCTCGTCCGCGCCCAGCGCTCGAGCTCGGTCCTCGTCGGCCGGGAGCGGGAGCTCGGTCAGCTGCGTCGCGCCCTGGCAGCCGCATCGAGCGGTGGAGCCGCAGCATTTCTTTTCGGGGAACCGGGCATCGGCAAGAGCCGGCTCCTCGACGAGCTCCGGGAGGCCGCCGGGCTGCCTTCCGACCGATTTTTCGTGGGCGCCTGCCCTCCGGTCTCCTCGCTCGCGTCGCCGTACGGGCCATTCACGAGCGCCCTGCGCTCCGTGTCCCGGCAGCGTGGGCGGGCGTGGCTCGCGCGCCGCCTCGGCGCACGCGTCGGCGATCTCGGACCGGTTGTTCCGGCCCTGACCAAGGCGAGTCCGGTGGCCCTCGGGCCCGAGGACACGCGAGCGCGGCTATTCGAGGCGGTCCACGAGCTGCTCGAGGCGCTCGCGGCGGACGGCCCGATCGTCCTTGCGATCGAGGACGTGCACTGGGCCACGGACTCCACGGTCGCGCTGCTGGCGGCGCTCGTTGCTGACCTGCCGGACGGCCTGCTCCTGGTCACGACGGCGCGCGAGGAGGGCCTCGGGGGCTACGCCGCACAGGTCGTCGCGGAGGCCACCCGACTCACGGGCAGGGTCGTGATCCGCCCAGCCCCGTTCTCGGAGGAGGAGATCGCCGAGCTGGCCTCGAACATCACGGGCCTACCTCTGCCGCCGCAGTCGGTCCGGGAGATCCGGGACCGGTCGGGCGGCAACCCGTTCCTCGTCGAGGAGCTGCTCAGCGGTGGCGACGGACGGAGCTCCTCGACGACGCTCTCGCTTCGGCTGGCATCGCTCGACGACACGGCGCGAGCCGTCACCGGACTCGTTGCCACCAACGCCGAACCGATCGGCCTCGACCTGCTGTCGCGAGCAGCAGCGCTGCCGGAGGCGGAGCTGCAGGCCTCGATCCGCGCCGGCGAGAGCGTCGGCCTGCTCACGCTCGACCCGCACGATGCGAGCTATCGGTGCCGCCACGCTCTCGTTCGCGAGGCCGTGACGGACGCCCTCGCCCCGCTCGAGCGCCGCAGCCTCCATGGGCGCCTGGCAGCCGCAATGGAGGCCCGAGGATTCACCGAGCACGGCGACGTCGGCCGCGCCGCGGCACATTGGCTCGACGCGGGCGAGCCGATCCGGGCGATCCCGCTGCTCCTGCGATCCAGCGACGAGATGGCTCGCGCTGGAGGCGTCGTCGAGGCGATCGCGACCGCCGAACGGGCGCTCGTCGCGCTGCACGGCCTCGGCCGCGATGCGGTGCCCGGGGTGACCGAAGCCTCGGTCCTCGGCCGTATCGCCGGCCTTGTTGCCGCGAGGGGTGACGGGCCGGCCGCCGACGAGCGGTTCGTCCAGGCCGTGTCGCGTTCGCGCGACGAGGAAGAACGACTCCTGCTCATCGCGACCCGCGCGCAGTGGCTCTGGTTCTCCGGCCTCGAGCGGCAGGCGAAACCGTTCCGGCATGAGCTTGCGGATGTCGGCGAGCGGCGCGGGCGGCGCATCCGCTCGCTCGACCTTCTCGGCTCGGTTGTCCGGGCGATGGTGGGCGAGTCGCGCTTCCGTGCTGCGGAGCCCCTCGCCCGCCTGGCGCTGCGGCGGGCGCGCCGGGCAGGCCGCACCGACATCGAATCTGGCGCGATGGCGGCCCTCGCCCTGCTCCTCGGGTTCACCCATCGCGCTGCCGAGGGCATCCACACGATGCGCCTCGCCGGCGACCTCGCGGCCGCGAACCGCGACCTCGAGCAGTTCATGCTCGCCGCCGGCAACCATGTCGGGCTGCTGGTCGATGCCGAGCGCCACGATGAGGTGCTGCCGGCGATCGAGCACTGGTTGGAGGTGAGCCGCCGTCTCGGCCTCACGCTGCTGGTCCAGGAGATGGAGGTGATGCGGGTCGAGGAGCTTCTGTGGCTCGGCCGCTGGTCGGATGCGGATGCGCGCCTGGCGGAGATCGAGGCCCGGGGTCAGCTTCCACCCGGGATGCGCCTGAAGGCCGGTCTCGTGCATCTGGCGATGGCCGTCGGGCGTGGCCAGCTGCAGGAGGCTGAGGCTCGTCTGGCGGCGACCGCGGACCTTGCCCCGGCAGCGCTCCAGGCGCACTTCGCGGGACCTGCTGCCTATTGGCAGGCTCGCTGGGCACTCGCGAACGACGACCCCGACAAGGCGGCCCAGATCGCAGAGGCCGGTCTGGCCACGCTCGAGACGGCCGTCGAGAACGGGCGCTGGTACGAGCTCTGGGCGACAGCGATTGCCGCGCACGCCCGGCGACAGGAACGTTGCCTGCCCGGCGCGCGAGCGGACATTGCGCGCCTGCGCCGGCTCGAGCGCGGGCGCCGCGCCGTGACCAGCGCATCCGGGCTGAATCCCGCGGCGGTCGCGGCGTGCCGCGCGAGCGTCGCCGCGGAGATCGAGACGATCCGCGGGAGCAACGCAGCCGCGCGCTGGGAAGAAGCTGCCCGACAGTGGGAGCGGACGCGCAACCCTGCGATGGCCGCGGCGGCGTGGCTCTCGGCGGCCCAGGCAAACGTGATCGCGGCCAGGGATCAGGCGGCACGACGGGCCGCGCGACGCGCGATCGATCTCTCGACGCCGATGGGCCTGCGACCGCTGCTCGATGCTGCGTCGTCAGTCCTGGAGCGCGCTGATCGCCGTCGTCACGAAGGCCTGCGGCTCGATGACGGACAGAGCCTGACGAAGCGTGAGGTCGAGGTCCTGCGGCTGATCGCCGAGGGGCGGACCAATCGCGAGATCGCCACCGCCCTGGTGATCGGCGAGAAGACCGCCGCCACCCACGTGTCCAACCTGCTGGCCAAGCTCGGTGCGACGCGGCGCACCGAAGCCGCCGTGGCTGCGGTGCGGCTGGGCGTCATCGTCCCAGGCGAACCACGCCCGGGCTGAGCGTACGACGACGGCCCGGGAGGACCCGGGCCGCCGTCGCCGACAGGGGAGACCGGGTCAGCCGCCCACGTTGATCGTGTACGTGATCCCGGCCTGGAAGTCGAAGACTTCGAATTCGTCGTACGCGCGGTACGTGTGGGTCCCGGGGCTCAGCGGTCCGATGACCATGAAGATGCCCTTGTCCATCGTCAGACCAGCGTCCGTGCTGAGGAGGTTGTTCGGCGGGAGGGTGTCGAGGTTCGTCCTGGCAACGTAGGCATCAAGCTTCGTTGTCGTGACGCCGGCGCCGGTGACCTCCGCGTAGCTCACCAGGTCGAAGCCATCGTTGACACAGGCGATGAGGTCGCCCTCATCGGCGCCGAAGAACGGCTCCGGCTCGAGGTTCGAGCACTCGGCTCCGCCAACGTTCAGCATGAGGAATGCGCCGCGCGGAACGTTGCAGGTGTTCTGCCATTCGCCGCCGAGCGAGACCGGCAGGAACCAGATTCGCGGGTCGAGCGTGCTCTGCTCGCAGCGAACAGCCAGGAGCGGGTTGATGTCTGCCGCCGAGCCGAACGCCCATCGGTTCCAGGCGGTGGCAATCTCGGGGATCGAATAGCCGAGGGGGTGCGCAGACGCCGGCAGGAAGCCAGGAGCCCGCGGGCCGGCGGCGTCGACGCTCGACATGGACAGGGTCGCGAGGATGCCACCGGCAAGCAGCGCGATTCGGATTCGTCGCATCGCCAGGTTCTCCAATCGGTGTACACGACGTCAGGCTCGGGCCGACGCCCGCGCAGATGTATCCGCAGAACGACGGATTTCTTCGGCACAGCCAGTACCACGAGGCATCGCATCCTCCTCCGTGCAGCGCGCGATGGGCGCTGCCTCCGGGAGTCCGACGCCGGGAACCGGGAGATCGCTTAGACGATGCCGGGGGTCAGCCGGGTCGGATGGCCGTCAGATCCTGGATCAGCGACT
>Ga0070698_100002617_pt1 | contig 19821 bp, 16 predicted proteins | sample KBSK1502metaG_FD_65477 | JGI IMG/M metagenome (GOLD analysis project Ga0070698, IMG submission 65477) | Corn, switchgrass and miscanthus rhizosphere microbial communities from Kellogg Biological Station, Michigan, USA - KBS K1-50-2 metaG | ecosystem: Host-associated > Plants > Roots >...
GCGGCCCCGGCCCCGGGAGTCGTCACCACGTGCCCCCGTTCGCGGCCCCGGCCCCGGGAGTCGTCACCACGTGCCCCGTTCGCGGCCCCGGCCCCGGGAATCGTCACCACGTGCCCCGTTCGCGGCCCCGGCCCCGGGAATCGTCACGACGTGCCCCGTTCGCGGCCCCGGCCCCGGGAGTCGTCACCACGTGCCCGTTATGTGCTCTGGCCTGACCGGGATGCGCGGGAGATCCAGCCCGGTCGCCGCGCGGATCGCCGCCGCCACGGCCGGGCCGGAGGAGATCGTGGGCGGCTCGCCGACCCCGCGCAGGCCGTACGGGGCGTTCGGGTCGGGGTACTCCAGGATCTCGATCCGCATCGGCGGCATGTCCAGGATCGTGGGGATCAGGTAATCGGTGAACGACGGGTTCCTGATCTGGCCGCCGGTCACCAGGATCTCCTCCATCACCGCCAGCCCCAGGCCCTGCGCGGTGCCGCCCTGGATCTGCCCGATCACGGCCTGCGGGTTCATCGCCTTGCCGACGTCCTGCGTACATGCGAGCTCGACGACCTTGACCAGGCCGAGGCCAGTGTCGACGTCGACCACGGCGCGGTGCGCGGCGAACGCGTACTGCACGTGCGCGAAGCCCTGGCCGGTTTCCGGGTCGACCGGCTGGGTCGGCCGGTGCCGCCACTGCACCGTCTCCTCGATGGCCTGCCCGCCGATGATCTCCGCTAGCGTTCCGATCGTCCCCTCGGCGGCCGAGATCACCAGGCCGTCAGCCAGCCCGAGATCAGCCACGGTGCGGCCGGTCCGCTGCTGGGCGGCCGCCAGAACGCGGTCCCGCACCTTGGCGCAGGCGGCCTGGACGGCTCCCCCGGTCAGGTAGGTCTGCCGCGAGGCCGACGTGGACCCGGCCGACCCGATGGCGGTGTCCGGCGGGTACACCACGACGTCATCGACGCCAAGCTCGGTGCGGCAGATCTGCTGCTCGACGGTGACCAGCCCTTGCCCGACCTCCGCGGCTGCCGTGTGCACCGTGACCGTCGGCTCGCCGCCGCTGATCTCCAGCCGGACCCGTGCGGTCGAGTAGTCGTCATAGCCCTCGGAGAAGCCGACGTTCTTGTACGCGACGGCGTAGCCGATTCCGCGGACTATCCCCTCGCCATGCGTCGTATTCGAGACCCCGCCGGGAAGGTCCCGCAAGTCAGGCCCGGGCCGCCGGTCATCGTCACTCGCCCCGCTCACCGTGCCTGCACTCGCCCCGCTCGCCGCGCCTGCCCTATCCGTCCCGTCCAGGCCGGCCGTCCGGGCTGGTAGCGGCATGGCCTGCAGCCGCCGGAGCAGCTCCTCGACTGGCGCCGGGCTATCGACGATCTGGCCGGTCGGCGCCTCGGAGCCGAGGCTCATGGCGTTGCGGCAGCGCAGCTCGACCGGGTCCATGCCCAGGGCCGCCGCGAGCTTGTCCATCTGGGCCTCGTACCCGAACGCGGCCTGCACCGAGCCGAAGCCGCGCATCGCCCCGCAGGGCGGGTTGTTGGTGTAGGCGCCGTAGGCGTCGACGTGCACGTTCGGCACGACGTAGGGCCCGATGCCCATCGTGCCCGCGTTGCCGACCACCGCCGGGGTGCTTGACGCATAGGCCCCGCCGTCCAGGTAGATCTCCGCCCGGACGTAGGCCAGGGTGCCGTCCCGGCTGGCGCCGTGCTCGTAGCGCATCCTGGCCGGGTGCCTGTGCACGTGCCCGAAGAATGACTCCTCGCGGCCGTACATCATCTTGACCGGCTGGCCGGCGTGCAGCGCCAGCAGGCAGGCGTGCACGTGCATGGACAGATCCTCGCGGCCGCCGAACGCGCCGCCGACCCCGGCCAGCGACAGCCTGACCTGCTCCGGTGGCAGCCCGAGCGCGGCGCAGATCTGCCGCTGGTCGGCGTGCAGCCACTGGGTCGCCACGTAAAGATCGACGCCGCCCGCGCCGTCCGGCACGGCCAGGCCGGCCTCCGGGCCGAGGAACGCCTGGTCCTGCATCCCCACTGTGTACTCGCCGGTGACGACGACGTCGGCGGACGGTGCCGGATCGCCCTTGCGGATCTTGAGGTGCCGGACCAGGTTACCGCTTTCGTGCAACCGCGGGGCACCGGGGCCGAGCGCCTTCCGCGCGTCGGTGACCGGCTCAAGGACCTCGTAGTCCACGACGATCTTCTTCGCGGCCCGGCGGGCGATCTCCGGGTGGTCGGCGGCTACAAGCGCGACTGGTTCGCCCTGGTAGCGGACCACGTCTTCGGCCAGGACCGGCTGATCGGCGCGCTCAAGCCCGCAGGCGTTGGCGCCGGGCACGTCCTCGTGGGTCAGCACCGCATGCACGCCGGTGGTGGCCAGCGCCGCGCCGATCTTGATGCCGGAGATCCGTGCATAGGGGTGCGGGCTGCGCAGCGTGACCCCCCAGAGCATGCCCTCCATCCACAGGTCGCTGCCGTAGGCGAACTGGCCGGTGACCTTCAGCGTGCCGTCCGGCCGGATCGCGCTGGCACCGATCCAGCCAGCCGTCGTCCGGCTGTCCGTCGAGACCGGCGGCCTGGCTGGCGCGGTCATGACGAGATCCCGGCCGCGGCGAGCAGGGTCTTGCCGGCGGCGCTGGCCGCCTTGGCGACCGCGTCCTCGTCGGCAGTCTGAACGTGATCGTGCTCGACGATGGTCCGGCCGTTGACCAGCAGCAGTTCCAGCGGGGCGGGCCCGCCGAGCACCAGCGCCGCCACCGGGTCGGCGATGCCGGCCTGCGGCAGCGAGTCGAGCCGCCACAGGGCGATGTCGGCGAGCTTTCCCGGCTCCAGCGAGCCGATCTCGGTTTCCCTGCCCAGCACCCTGGCGCCGCCCATGGTCGCCATCTCCAGGGCGCGGCGCACGCCCATCGCCTGCGCTCCCCCGGCGGCCCTGGCCAGCAGCGTCGCCGCCCGGACCTCGCCGAGCAGCGAGCTTGCCTCATTCGAGGCCGGCCCGTCCACGCCCAGGCCGACCGGCACGCCCGCGTCGAGCAGGTCGCGGGAGCGGCAGAGGCCGGCGCCGAGCCTGGCGTTGGACGACGGGCAGTGCGCGACGCCGGTGCCGGTCGCGGCCAGCCGGGCGATCGCGTCGTCCTTCAGGTGAATGGCGTGCGCGAGCCACACGTCGCTGCCGAGGAAGCCGAGCGAGTCCAGGTACTCGACCGGCGTGCAGCCGAAATGCTCCGCGCAGTAGTCATCCTCTGCAGCGGTCTCGGCCACGTGCGTGTGCAGCCTGACCTGCCGTTTCCTGGCGAGTTCGACCGATTCGGCCAGCAGCCTGCCGGTGACGGAGAACGGCGAGCATGGCCCGGCCGCGATCCGCAGCATGGACTCCGGCGAGGCGTCGTGATACGCCCCGATCGCGGCCTCGGTCGCCGCCAGGATCTCGTCGGCGTCCTCGACGACCTCGTCCGGCGGCAGCCCGCCGGCGCTGCGTCCCAGGTCCATCGAGCCGCGGTTGGGATGAAACCGCAGCCCGACCGTGCTGGCCGCCTCGATCGTGGCGGCGAGCAGGTCGCCGCCGCCGCGCGGGAAGATGTAGTGGTGATCGGTCGTCGTGCTGCAGCCGGTCCTGGCCAGCCAGGCGAGGGCGGCTGACGCGCAGGCGTGCGTCGCGGCCTCGTCCAGGCGGGCCCAGACCGGGTAGAGCTCGGTCAGCCAGCCGAACAGGGCGGAGTCGACCGCCATCCCCCTGGTCGCCCACTGGTACAGGTGATGATGGGTGTTGACAAGGCCGGGTGTCGCCAGGCAGCCGGCCGCATCGATGTAGCGGGCGCCTGGCAGGTCCGCCGGGGCCGGGCCCGGCCCGACCGCGGTGATCCGCTGGCCGTCGACGAGGACGTGACCGGTAGCGTGCTCGGCTCGCTGCGCGTCCACGGTCACCACCGCGCATCCGTTAATAATCAGAGACGTCACGCTTCCCCTTCCGGTTCGCTGGACCGGTGCCCCAGCCGGCCGCGCGGGCGTTCGCCAGCCTGCGCGGGGGCCGCGGCCAGCCGGTCCGCGGCAACCCGGACGGCCGCCAGGATCTGGCCGTACCCGGTGCAGCGGCAGAGGTTGCCGGCCAGCGCCTCGCGGATCTCCAGGTCGGACGGCCGCGCGTTCCTGGCCAGCAGGTCGTGCGCCGCGACGAGCAGGCCGGGCGTGCAGAAGCCGCACTGCACGGCGCCCGCCTCGACGAACGCCTGCTGCACGGGGTGCAGCGCATCGCCGCTGGCCAGGCCCTCGACCGTGATGATGCTGCGGTCCTGCGCCTGGCCGGCCGCGACCAGGCACGCGCAGACCGGCAACCCGTCGAGATACACGGTGCAGGAGCCGCACTCGCCTTGCTCGCAGGCGTTCTTCGAGCCGGGCAGTCCCAGCCGCTCGCGGAGCACGTAGAGCAGGTTCTCGCCCGGCCAGACGTCGTCGGCCTGCCTGGGCTCACCGTTAATGGTCATCGTTATGCGCATCGGCCGGTCAGCCCCTTCCCGCCGCCAGGCCATCGTGGCGGTAGTCGTGCCAGGCCCAGGTCAGGGTGCGGGCGGCCATGACGCCAAGGGCGTGCAGGCGATAGGCGGCCGTGCCGCGGACGTCGTCGATGGGTTCCGCCGCCTGCCTGACGAGCCGGCCGAATTCCGCCGTGATCGTGCCGGGAAGGCTGCCCCGCGAGTCCCAGAGGCCGGCCTCATCGAGCGCGGCCGCCAGGAAGCGCTCGGCCGCCTTCGCGCGGCGCGGGGTCGGGGCGGCCGAGCCGATGCCTGTGCCTATCGTGCGGTTGTCCGGGTGCAGGGCCAGGCTGAACGCCGCGACCGCGATGACCATCGCGTTGCGGGTGCCGATCTTGCTGAATTGCTGCGGGCCGGCTGGGGCCTTGATCAGGATGGCTCTGATCAGCTCGTCCGGCTGGAGCGCGTTGCGCTTGACGCCGGTGTAGAAATCCTCCGCGGCTATCGTCCTGGTGCCGCGGACCGAGGCGACCTCGATCTCGGCTCCCGCCGCAAGCAGCGGGGGGTGGCAGTCGCCGGCCGGCGATGCCGCGCCGAGGTTGCCGCCGACGGTGCCGCGGTTGCGGATCTGCGGCGAGCCGACCGTGCGGGCGGCCATCGCCAGGCCGGGCAGCCGTTCGCCGAGTTCCTCGATGACCCTGGTGTAGGTGACGGCGGCGCCTAGCATGATCTGGATCTGATCGGAGCCGGAGCCGGAGCCGGAGCCGGAGCCTGTGGTCGTATTGGTGTCTGTGGTCGTGCTGGTGCCCGTGCTGATGTCCCAGTCCGCCAGTTCCGTGATCCTGGTGAGGTCGAGAAGCATCTCCGGGCGGCGTGCGTCGAAGTTCAGCTCGACCATGACGTCGGTGCCGCCGGCGACCGGCAGCGCAGACGGCGTCTCCGCCTTGACCGCCAGGGCGTCGGCCCAGCTGGCCGGCTGAATGAAATCCACGAGTCGCTCCTCGGGCTTCATCCTCCCCGGCACCGCCCCGATGACGCCACTTCCCCCCGCCTATCTCCGCCCCGCCGCCATCTCCCCGCCACCGCCGACCGTTGGGCACGAGAGTACGGCGGCCGCGCCGCGACAGAAGGGATATTGCGGTCATATTGCCCTGCTGGGCGCCGGCAAACGCGCACCCGCCCGGCCGAGGGCAGCACCAGTGACGCCTGCTACCCAAACCCCGCGGTGGACTCCCAGGCGGGCCCGGGCGGCGGCGCGTCATCGCGGAGCACGGAACACTGGATGAGGCCATACGGCCGGTCGGCGGCATAGAACACCTCGCCGCGGTTCTCCAGCCCGAACGGCGCCAGGTCAGCGAGGAAATGATGCCGGTTCGGCGCCGACAGCCTGATCTCGGCCACCTCGGCGTGCGCCGCCAGCGCCGCCTTCCCCATCTCCCACAAGGTCTGCTGCAGCGCCAGGCTATGCACCTCGGCGAACCGATCGATCAGGATCTGCCGGATCCCGGCATGGGCGGCGCTCCAGCTCGCGGGGTTACTCGCGTAGCGCCACCGCGCGGCCAGGGAGGTGGCCATGACGCGGTCGCTGGTCTCCTGCAGCGTCGTGTAGCGGTCGGTCAGGAAGCCGGAGAACTCCGAGCCAGTCGACTTCAGCAGGACGAGATCCCGCAGCCCGGACACCACCCAGGCCGGTCGGCCCGGCCGGCCCGCCGGATCGGGCCCGGAATCACGTACGGTCACGGCGGTCGTGCGGATGTCCTGCCCGGCGCGGACGAACGTGTGCGGATGCCCGGCTCCGGCCACGCTGGCCCGCTCCCACCGGTACTCATCGATCTCGACCCTGGCCTCGCGGACCGACTCGATATCACCGGCGAAGTGCCTGGCCAGATCCAGCGCGAAGTCCTCGATGTCGCCGACGCCCTTCTCCTTCGCGTACGCGAAGCAGGTGTTCTTCTGGCTGTCGGTGGGCAGCACGTGCGCCTGGTCGCCGCGCACGTGGGCATCGGCGAAATCCCCGCGCAGCGACGTGGAGACATTGAGGTCGCGGATCTCGTGCCGGTCACCGTCCCGGACGATCCTGACGACCCGTGTCTCCGCCTTGCCGTACTGGTGCGGTCCCAGGACGATGGCCATGATCAGCTCCCCCGGTAGGTGGAGTAGGCGAACGGGCTGAGCAGCAGCGGCACGTGATAGTGCGGCGCGGCGCCGTCCACCAGGAACGTGACGGACACCTCGGGGAAGAACGCAGGCTCGATGCCGCGGGCGGCGAAATACTCCCCGGTGCCGAAGACGAGCCGGTAGGTACCCGGCGGCAGCTGCGCCGGGCCCAGGTCGCGCGCCCGCCCGTCAGCATCGGTAACGGACTGGCCGACCGGCTTCAGGCCGCCGCCGGAGACGAGTTCCAGCCGGACAACCAGGCCGGCCGCCGGCCGGCCGCGCGCGGTGTCCAGCACGTGCGTGGTGATGGCGCTGACGCGGCTCATGCACCGCCACCGCCCGCGCCACCGCCACCGCCCGCGCCACCGTCGTCGCCGGCGCCACCGTCGCCGCCGCCGCCGCCGAGCAGCTTGCCGAGCCGGATACGGTTGATCTTCTGCAACTCGGACCGCACGACGCCCCATTCCGTACCTGGTTCGTTCCCCAGCCGGGCCTGGAGCAGGGCCAGCAGCCCGGCCGCGGTCCGGCCGGTGGCGCAGGCCAGGTAGATATGCCCGAACCGCTGCTCATATGCCTCGTTGCCGGCCGCAAGCGCGCGCAGCGTCGCCGGGTCCGTGCCCGCCACGCCCGCCTGCTCCTGCCGTGACCAGCTGCCGGCGGCACCCGCCCGCTCGCCGATTCTCGGATGCCCGGCCAGCGCCTCGCGCAGGTCGGCCGGCTCCAGGCCGGCCACCGCGCCGTCGGAGCACCGCAGCGCCGCTGCCGCGGACGGGAACGGCCGGCCGGCCAGCAGGACGCCGGCCCAGCGCTCCGACGAGCAGCAGGCCAGCAGGGCCCGGCTGGCCGCGTCGGCAGGCAGCCCGTTGAACTCCGCCAGGCCGCCCGGGCCCGCAGCCGCAGGCGCGGCGGAGCCCGTCAGGTCGCCGGGCCATCCGGGCGGCGCCGCTGAGGCCGTCATGAGGATCAGCGTCTCGCGCCGGGCGGCCCGGGGCAACGCGGCGCGACCAGGCCAGTGCCGTATCCCGGGAAGATCAAGATCAGCTATAACGAGCCGAGCCCGCCGGTCAGCCCGGCCTGGCGTCATGTCACCAGGGCCGGCGTCGCCTCGCCCTCGGCCCGCACGGACCTGCCCGCGAGCAGCCAGTAGACGGCCCCGCCGACGATCAGGCCGATGAACACGCTGAAGTCAGAGCCAACCGGGCCTCCGTTCCTGCTGGCCAGGTATCCCACGTACGGCGAGTAGGCGTTCAGCCAGAGCGCCGCCACCGCCATGCCGAGTACCTGGGCGATGATCGCCGGCCAGTGGAAGCCGCCGCTGCGGAAGTAGCGGCCGCCGCGCTCGTTGAGCAGCGCGTCATGGTCATAACGGTTCCGGCGCAGGTAGCTGTCGACGAGGTAGATCGCGCACCATGGGCCCAGCCACAAGATGATGAACAGGACGAAGTCGGTCAGCAGCCTGAAGAAGTCCGCGGAGAACACCGCGTAGGCGGCAAGAGCGCCGCAGACGACCGTGTCGATGGCCACGCAGTGCAGCCGCTTCAGCCGGGGCACCAGGCTCTGCAGCGTCACGCCGGATGAGTACAGGTCCAGGGTGTTGATCGCGAACAGCTGGAAGATGGCGAAGATCAGGTAGGGCACGATGAACCAGCCGGGGAAGCCCGAGATCAGGCCGTTGACCGAGGTCGCGCTTGGCACGCCGGTGGCCACCGCCGCGCCCAGGATCTCCAGCAGCGCCGACGGGATCGCGGTGCCGAGCGCGACGGCCGCCGCGATCCGCTTCTTGTCGGTGGCCGGGGGCAGGTACCTGGAGTAGTCGCTGGCGTCCTCGGTCCAGCCGAGCCCGCCTGCCGAGATGACCAGCGCAAGGAAGATGGTCAGGGCGCCCCAGCTCGCGCCGTGCGCCGGCACGTGCAGGTTGACCTTGGAGGTGGTGAGGGCTGCCATCACCGCGAACAGCACCACGAACGGGATCGCGAGCCATTTGAGCACCCTGAGCACCGCGGCGTGCCCGAGCAGTGGCAGCACCGCCTGGATCGCCATGGCGAGGATAATGAAGATCACCTTGGCCGTGGTGCCGGCCGCGAAGCCGGCCTTTGAGGCGAGCAGTATCCCGGCGAACACGATGAGCGTGATGCCCAGGATCTCGAACCCGACCTGGGTGATCCAGTTGAAGAAGGACGGCAGCTTATTGCCCCTGGGCCCGAACGCCGCGCGGCTGATCGCGAAGGCCGTCGTGCCCGCCTGCGGCCCCTGCAGGCTGGCCAGGCCGGTCAGCACGTAAGAGAGGTTCCCGATCAGGATTATGAGCACGGCCTGGGCGAAGGACAGCCCGAACACGACGACCGCCAGCGCGCCGTAGACGACGTACTCGACGTTCCAGACCGCGCCCGCCCACATCCAGAACAGCCCGTTCGGCACCCCCCACCTGGAGTCCTGCGGTACGTGCTCGATCCCGCGCTGCTCGATCGAGGTAATAGACGGCTCCCCGGCCGTCGCGGCGGGCGCCGTTCCGGCCGAATCGCTGATCCCTGCCATTGCCTGGCCTCCCTGCTCCTCGCATGCTGGGGGGCAAGTGCCACGGCTGCGACACCGCCGACTGCTCAGCCGGAGATTACTACCCGGCTCCGGCGATCGGAAATTCGCCCGCGTGACACCAATCCGCATGCCATAGCGGCACCGAACCACCGCGCGAGATGACGAATCGAGTGCGGACTGCCCGGTATGCGCCGGGCGCCGCCGGCCTGCTCGTACCCGTCATTGCGCAGCTCTGCAGGGGCGAGCTGCCGGTGCGGGTACGGGCATGGGACGGTAGCGAAGCTGGCCCGGCTGGCGGGTCGCGCTCACCGGTTGGTCCCGGTCGGTCATTTACTGTAATGAAACAGAGTTGAACTCCAGGATATCCTGCCCCGTACGCCCGGTTACGGCCGGGAATCACGACGGTTGCCCGGATTGCGCGGCGCGATCCCGAGCGCTGGCTCGGTCATGCTAGCTACGCAGCCCTTACTGGGAGGGCTACGAACGGCGCGTCAACTGAGTGGGCCGGCAATGCCGCGTCATCGGCCCGGACCCGACCGGCCCAGCTCCGGCCCGGCAGCAAGCGGCTCGGGTCATTCCTCGGCAACTGGCCGTAGACTTGATACGTGAAGGGTGCTCTCATCACGATCAGCTGTGACTGCGGTCGTGTTGCCCGCGTTTCCTATGGTGAGCGCTGGATGTGCGAGCAGTGCCGCCGGCGCTGGAACACCGCCCAGATCCCATCGGAGGAGTACTGGGGCATCATGCGGGAAATGCGACGCTTCCGACTGACGGCCATCCTCGCCGCCCTCGTTCTCGGTGTCACGTTCGCGCTCCTCGCCTTCCTCGTCGCGCAAAAGCTCATGCTGCTCCTGCCCGTGGTCATCGCCGCCTGGTACCTCATCTACATGCCGCGTTGGCGGCGGCGCGTCCGGCGGCGCGCCCGCAGCCTGCCTACCTGGCCGTTGCGACCTGAATGACATGCCGACTACCAAGCGTCACCAGCCCCGGCTCATTGACACCGCGCTCCACGGCGATGGAAGGCCTGTGCTGCTGGCGACATTCTTCAGCGTGCCTTTCGACCCAGCCGCGTCCGTATTCGCTGTCGACTCCGCTATCGAAGCTGGGCAGCCGCTGATCGTCATCAACATTGTCGAGCTCGCGCCCCTCCCGATGTCGGTGCGGCTTGGTTACGACCACATCGAGGACCCGCCCGAGATCGCCGCCGCACTCCGTGCCCCGGCCGAGCTTGCCAGCTCCCTCGGCGTCAATGTCGAGCGCATGCTCGTGAAGACGCCGCGGCCCGTCACCGCACTGCTCGAGGTTATCGCCGAGCGTCGTCCAGGACTGCTGGTCATCGGCGCCGATCCCCGATCGCTGAGCGGCCGGTTCTATCGCCGTATCAGGAATGCCGTGCGGGATCGTACCGAGTGTCTTGTCTGGCACGCGGGAGCGATCGAGCAAAGCCCGACGGCATAACGCAGCGGCATCAGCGCATGCTTCGACTCGCCCGTGTCTCGTCAGGCGGATCGTGTCCTCAGCCGGTCCCGCTGGTCGGGACTGCTCCAGACGCACCGACGCCGACCTCGGCAGGGAGCAGCTCCGGCTCTTCGCGTAGCCGGAGCGGCTGCCGGTCCTGAACGACGCGCCGGATGACGTACATAATGATCGAGATGCAGAGCACCGCGACCCCGATGAGGGTTGTCTTCAGGCTGCCGTAGCCGGAGACCTCTGGGTACATGTTGCCCACCACAATGAACACGAGGTTGGCAAGCGCAAGGAATCCGGCGATCGGCAGCCATATCGCCGAGACCTTGATCGGCCGCGGCCAGCCCGGGCGATCTTTGCGCAGCAGCAGGAACCCGGTGAGGGCGAAGACGTGAGCGGCGATGTAGCCGAGGTTGCCGGCGACCAGGATCGACAGCGTGCTCCCGACGAAGAGGATGAGTCCGATGTTCATCACCATGTCGAGCGTCATGGCCCGGGACGGGACGTGATGCTTGCTCAGGAAGTGCAGCTGCTTGATCGTCAAGCCCTCCTTGGCGATGCCGTACAGCGCGCGCGAACCGTCGGCGGTCGCCGTGTTCATGGAGAGGATCAGGCTCGCGCAGAGCAGGATCACCATGAGCCCGGACACCGCGGTCGATCCGGTGATCTTCTCGAACGCGCCGACATAGAAGCCGGTCGGGTTGGCGGCCGCCGCGGCGGAACCCGTGACGCCGGAGATTCCGAGCGGCAACAGGAGGTAGACCACCAGCGAGAACAGCGCCGACGTCTTGAGAGCGATGTTGGTGTCCCGCTGCGTGTCCTTGTACTCGGGGGCGAAGGCGGCGCACGTCTCCACGCCGTAGGCAGACCAGCCCATGATGTAGAGCCATACCAGGGCGAGCTGCCAGCCACCCCACGGCCCGGTGATCGTCAGGTGCATATTGCCCGACGACCAGCTGCCGGTAAAGTACGGAACGATGATGAATACGGTGAGCGGAACCATGAGCAGGGCGCCGGTGACGTAGCCCATCCACAGCGTCGGCCTGATGCCGCGCATGTTCGCACCCCAGACGAGCAGGATCGCGGCGATGCCGATGAAATGGGCTAGCGTCAGGTGGACCGACCCGTCCCACAGGGTCCATGTCGACTTGGAGAACCACTGGGTCTGAATCAGGGAGCCGACCACGATGCCGAAGATCGACAGCACGGTTGACCAGGCGAACCAGTACCCGAAGGTGGCGACAGGACCGACGAGCGTGAAGTACCTCTTCCACCCCTCGTTGGCATAGAGCGCGATCCCGCCGGACTTCTGGGGGAACATCGAGGCCGTCTCGGCGTAGATCCAGTTCTGCAGCACGCCCAGGAACATCGAGATCCCCCAGAGGAGCATCGCTCCCCAGCCACCGAGGACCCCGATCGAAAAGCCTAGCGACCCGATGAGGAACCCCGGATTCGCCAGCGCGATGACGAAGCCGTCGTACCACCGGAGGGACTTGAGTAGCTGCGGCTCCTCGATTGCTGCAGTCGCCATGTCGATTCCCTTCCCGCAGTGTTATCCGGCTGGTCCAAGGCGCTGGTGGCTACCAGCGGAACCATCGCTCCGGGCGGTTCTTGTCAACCACGAAGCCGATGATCCAGAGCACGGTGAGGAGCAGGCCGAGTATGTAGGCCCACGCCAGGTTCTTCCATGTGGCAAGCGTGAGCAGCCCGCCGACGGCGACCAGGTAGGCGATCATGGGGGCCAGGTTGGCCCAGCGGACGTCGGGGCCAAGCGGATCGATTTCCGCTGACTCCGCCGGATTGGCCAGGGGTGATCTTTCCTCGGTCATTGCTCTTGCCCCTGCGAGAGCGTCGGCACGCCGACTACCGCCCGATCCGGGGCACGGCGGTCGCTCCATGAGCGATAGTAGTAGATGACGATTCCGGCAAGCACGATCAGCCAGCCGAGGCCGACGTACTTCCAGCCCCAGGACGGCGCGCCGACGAACAGCAGCACGAGGTTCACTGCTGCGAGAACCACCCCGAGGCGGATCATCGTCACTGGCGCCCGGTAAGGCCGCTGGGCGGCCGGGGCATCCTTCCGCAGCAGGTAGCCGGCGATGAGGTTGAGCGTGTTGAAGATCATGTATCCGACCGTGGAGGCGGCAAGGATGTAGATCGGGTTGCCGAGCATCATCAGCAGCAGGTTGAACCCGACGTCGAACCCCATGGCCTTGAGTGGCACGCCGCGCGGGCTAGTCCATTGCATGAACCGGAAGGTCCAGGCGTCCTTCGACGCCTGGTAGAGCGTGCGGGACGAGCCGAGGATCGCGGTGTTGATGGAGAGCAGCAGCGCCACGAGGAGAAGCCCGATCAGCAGGCCGCCGGCCGTTCCGAAGACGTCATGAGCGAGCGGCACGAGCGCCACTTTGGGATCCTGCTGGATCGTCTTGCCGCCGACGACGGCATAGAGGATGAACGGCCCAAGGCCGTAGAAGAACAGGCACAGCCCTCCTGAGGCGAAGATCGCCCGCGGCGTGTCGCGCTGTGGCCGCCGGAACTCGGCGGTGTAGACGATGGCCGTCTCGAAGGCGTAGGCACTCCAGGCGGCGACGAACAGCCCTGCGCAGATGAGTGCGAACACGTGCCAGCCGTGCGCGTTAGGCACCGTGAACGGCGACAGATTCGACAGGTGCACCTTCCCCTCGAAGATCGGCACGACGATCATCAGCCCGAGCGGGACGAGCGAGGTGACCGCGAGCACGAGCTGCGTCCACGCGCTCTCCTTGATGCCGAAATGGTTGAGCCAGTACAGGCCGATGAGGATTGCCGCGCCGACGACGAACGCGAAGTTGAGGTGGATCCCGAAATTGCTGGTCAGCGTCCAGTTGGCCGACCAGGTCTGGCCGGGGGCCCACTCGGCCTGGATGTAGCTGCCCATCAGCAGCCCGCCGATTGCCAGCACCGGCGACCAGGCGAACCAGTAGCCCCAGATGTTGAGCGGTGCGATTGGCCTGGCGTAGCGCTTCCACGCCTGGGCGCCGAAGACAGGTGGTCCGCCGGACTTCTCCGGGAACATTCCGGCCATCTCGGCGTACACAAAGGCCATCGCGAGGCCGATCAGGACCGCGGCAAGCCAGATGACGACCGATACCGGGCCGTCGAGGACGGCGATATAGCCGACCGAGAAGACGAGCAGCGCAGGTACCCCGGAAGCGATCCAGAACGCGTCCGTCCAGCGGATCGCCCGGACAAGCTGACTCTGCTTGGCAGCGACTTGAACCATAACCGTCACCGTCGTTCCGCCGGAGAGATACGGCCAGACGCGTCCACCAGGATGAAACTTCGTCCACCTGGGATGCTAGCGGACAAGGACCCGCAAGTGAAGGGATGCCGACATATTTGGACAGGTGGCGTGTGGGCGCCGCACCCCTGCCTGGCCGACACGAGCCGGGAAACGAAGCGCTAAACAATGTTTCCCCAAGGTAAACACTCCTCAGCTCCAGGGGAACGGCGAGTTGCTCGTCGGGTGCAGCTCGCCGCTGCTGTAGCGGCTGAACCGGAACGGCGCCAGGAGTCCCTGCTGCTCGCCGAGCAGTTCCTTCGCGACCAGCGCCCCGACGCCGATCATCTTGTACCCGTGGTTGGAGTCGGCGATAACGTAGGCGTTCTGCTGGAACACGTCGAAGACGGGGAAGCTGTCCGGCGTGAACGCGCCGATCCCGCCCGTTGGCTCGTGCCGGTACAGATCGCGCTTGCCCTCGAAGCGCTTGTGGCAATGGGCGAGCGCCGACGTCCACATCCGGATGAAGTCCTCCTGCACCGTGAATTCAGGGCTCTCCGGACCGTAGGGGTCCACCGCCACCTCTCCTGCCGGACGGTCGATGACATACGGCGAGGTGCCGCCCTGAACGCCGCCGAAGTAGAGGTCGGGCTTGTAGTAGATCCCCCACATCTCGTCCGTGATCAGGCGGCCCTCGACATCGTCGTAGAGCGGCGCGCTGGAATCAACATGCAAGACAGGCGGGAACGAGCCTCGGTTGTCGGTGAACTCCTTCGGGTCGACCGCCAGCGTCCCTTCCTGCAGTGCCCAGTAGGTCCACATCGGCCGATCCGTACGCACGCCGTCGTCCGGGCCGGTCACCGAGATCCGGTCGGGCAGATCCAGCATGGCCCACAGATCACGGATCCACGGTCCGGCCGCGATGACGAGCTGATCGCACTCGATGTCGCCCTGGTCGGTCCGCACAGCCGTAACCGCACCGCCGTAGCTGCGGACTCCGGTTACCCGCACCCCGCTGAGTATCCGCACGTCCTCTGCTTTCGCCTTCGCCGCCAGGCCCTGCAGTGACCGCATGTTGTTGGCGTAGCCGCCCTTCTTCTCGTGCAGGATCGCGGTGATCCCGGGTGCCTGCCAATCATTGAACAAGTCGAGCATGTAGGCGTGGCAATCGTGCTCTCCCTCGACGAGGACGGACGGGTAACCGATCGCCTGCTGCTCATTAAAGATCTTCGCGACGTTCTCGTGCATGGCTTCCGGGGCGATCTGCATGTAGCCAACTGGATGGAACGCGAACGCTTCGGGGTCCGATTCCCACACCGCGACCGAGTGCGCCATCAGCTCGCGCATCGCGGGCTGGAAGTAGTTGTTGCGCACGACGCCGCAGGCGATGCCCGACGCTCCCTCGCCTATGCCGCGCTTGTCCAGAACGATGATGTCGGCGCCGCTGCCGAGGCCGCGCGCTTCGAGTTCCCTGGCGAGATGCCACGCGGTGGAGAGGCCGTGGATGCCGGCACCGATGATCACGAAGCGGCTGTGGGCGGGAATCATGAGGGCTGCCCTTCGATCAGTGGCGCGAACGCCGCCAGGCCGATAGAATTGCCTCTGAGGAAATAGCATTTCCCCAAGATGGGAGCAGTGTACCTTGGCCAGGACCGGCCGGCCAGCCTCTCGTCACGTCGCCGCTGTCGAGCGGGCGATCACGATCCTGGACGAGCTCGCCCGCGCCCGTTCGGAGCTCGGGACCAACGAGATTGGCCGGCGCACCGGCATCAACGTCAGCACGATTTCCCGGATCCTCGCCACGCTGGCCGACGGCGGGCTTGTCGAGCACGTCATGTCCACCGGGCGGTACCGCCTGGGTCTCGGGGTCGTCCGGCTGGCGAATGCGGTGCACGAACGACTGGATATCCGATCGTTGGCGCGGCCCTACCTGACAGAGCTTGCCGAGCGCATCGAGGAGACGGTCACGCTATCCGTGCCCGCGAAGCAGGAGGCGATTACCCTCGATTTCGTGCAGAGCGCGCTGACGGTGCGCAGCGTTGCCGAGGTTGGCCGGACCAGCGTCGCGCACGCCACCGCCGTGGGAAAGGTATTCCTCGCTCACGGCGGCAAGCTCCCTGACGGCCCGCTGGAGGCGTTCACCGAACGCACCATCGTGGACCCTGCCGTGCTCGCGGTGCAGGTGGCGCAGGTCAGAGAACGCGGATGGGCGCAGGCACTCGGGGAGCGGGAGGCTGATCTTAACGCCGTGGCGGCGCCGGTGCTGAACAAGACCGGAACCCTGGTGGCGATCCTGGGAGTCCAAGGCCCAGCAGTGCGCTTCAGCCCGCGCGCCATGCGCACTGCTGCGGAGCTGCTGACGGACAGGGCTTCGCTGATTTCCGCAATGTCGTGAGCGGCGAGCCGAGCGGCGCCACCACCTGCTGCCGGCCATCCAGACCGGCTTGCGCGTCTCCGAGTTCACCTCGCTCACACCCAAGAGGTCCGGCTCGGACAGGCGCGTGGCCGACCCCTTGCGGGCGCGGCGCCGGCCACTTAGGGTGGACCGCGTTCACTGTGCAGAGACGCCAACGGTGCGGGAATGCACGCAGCGTGCGGGCGGCCCGACGAGCGGCGTCCCCCTGGTGGCAGATTCGGCCGATAACGACACAAGGGGTGCCCTGTGGCTCGTGATCCCAAGTACGACGTGCTCTTCGAACCGGTCCAGATCGGACCGAAGACTCTGCGGAACCGCTTCTATCAGGTGCCCCACTGCATCGGCGCAGGTTCGGAGAAGCCTGGCATGCAGGCCTTCCACCGGGGGATCAAGGCAGAGGGAGGCTGGGCCGCGGTCTGTACCGAGTACTGCTCGATCAGCCCCGAGTCCGACGACACCATGCGGGTCTCTGCGCGCATCTGGGACGACGGCGACGTTCAGAACCTGTCGGCGATGTGCGACCGGCTGCACCAGTATGGGGCACTCGCCGGCATCGAGTTGTGGTACGGCGGTCCGCACGCGCCGTGCCACGAGTCGCGCGACACGCCGCGCGGCCCTTCACAGATCGCGTCGGAGTTCGAGTCGAACATCTATCCGCGCTACATGGACTCCGACGATATCCGGCGCGTTCAGCGGTATTACGTCGACGGCGCCAAGAGGGCCCGTGAGGCGGGCTTCGACATCATCTATGTCTACGGTGCGCACAGCTACCTGCCGCTGCAATTCCTCTCGCCCTGGTCGAACAAGCGGACCGACGAGTACGGCGGGACGTTCGAGAATCGAGCGCGATTCTGGCGGGAGAGCCTCGAGCAGGTCCGAGAGGCCGTCGGCGACGATTGCGCGATCGCTTCCCGTTTCGCGGTCGACACCCTGTACGGACCCGCGGGCGTCGAGCTCGAGAAGGACGGCTACCGGTTCGTCGAGTACGTCGACCATCTCGTCGACCTGTGGGATCTCACCGTCGGCGACATCGCCGAGTGGGGCCAGAATGCGGGGCCCTCACGTTTCTTCGAGGAGAACCACGAGAAGCCCTACACCGGTACCGTGAAGCCGGGCAATCACACAAACAAGCCGGTGGTCGGCGTCGGGCGGATCGTGAGCCCGGACACCATGTTGCACATCATCAACTCGGGCCAGTTCGACATCATCGGCGCGGCGCGTCCGTCGATCTCCGATCCGTTCCTGCCGCGGAAGATCGAGGAAGGCCGCGCCGACGACATCCGCGAGTGCATCGGCTGCAACCAGTGCATCTCGCGTTGGGAGATCGGCGGTCCGCCGATGGTCTGTACCCAGAACGCGACCGCTGGCGAGGAGTACCGCCGCGGTTGGCACCCCGAGCGGTTCCACAAGGCGCGCAACTCCGAGAAGGCCGTGCTCGTGGTCGGCGCCGGGCCGGCCGGCATGGAGTGCGCCATGGTCCTCGGAAAGCGCGAGATGTCCGCGGTGCACCTCATCGAGGCGCAAGGCGAGATCGGCGGCAACGTCAACTGGGTGTCGAGCCTCGGGCACTCCGACGGCAAGGAGAACATCTTCCGCGGGACCGCGCGGGGCCTCGGCGACTGGAAGCGGATTGTCAACTACCGCCAGATCCAGCTCGACAAGCTGCGGAACGTGGAGATTCACACGAACGCCCGGCTCGACGCGGCGCAGATCCGCGAGTACGGCGCGGAGATCGTCGTCATCGCGACGGGCTGCCACTGGGCGAAGGACGGTCTTAACTCGGTGACCCACGACACCATCCCGGGCGCCGACGCGAGCCTGGAGTGGCAGCTCACGCCCGAGGATGTGGCGCTTAACCGCAAACCGCTTGGCCGAAGGGTTCTGATCCTCGAGAACGAGGCGTACTTCATGGGTGTGACCCTCGCGCAGAAGCTTGCCGGAGAGGGCCATGAGGTCTGGTTGCTCACCCAGCGTGGTGAGATCGGCAAGTATATGGAGTTCACTCTCGAGGCGCCGATGATGCACCGAGAGCTGCACCGCCTTGGCGTACATATCCGCCCAGAGACCCACGTGAACCGCTTCGAGCAGGGCCTCGTGAGCGCCTACAACGTCTGGGACCCGTCCCACACCGAGGAGATCGAGGTCGACTCGGTCGTGCTGTGCACGGCACGAGTCTCCGACGACCAGCTCTACCACGAGCTGAAGGCCGACCCTGCCGCGCTCCAGTCCAACGATGTCGAGGCCGTCTACATGATCGGTGACGCCGCGGCGCCGCGAATGATTGTCGACTGCATCTTTGACGGCCACCGCCTCGCGCGCGAGATTGACAGCTCCGACCCGTCGGTTCCGCTGCCGTTCATCCGGGAGCGTCGGCTCTGGGGCAGTGTCGACAACATGTCCTACGAGGGTCAGCTGATGAACTCCTCCGACATGGACCCCATGCCTGCCTGAGCGACTCGGTCCGGCCGCGCGCGTCCTACGTGAGCGCGCGGCCGGAGGGTCCACGACGGAGCCGAGGTCTTCGAGCCCGCCTTGCAGGTCATGTCGATGTGGCTTCGAGGAGGAGCTGGGAGACCTCCTTGAGCTCAATCTCCGCAGCGTGACCCGAGGTCTTGATCGCGTCGTCGTACATCACGACATCCTTGGGGCACGCCACTATGAAGTAGTCGACGTCGCCGATGCCGGTTGCCTCGTCGATGCGCTGCTCACTGGGTCGCTGGCTGCCAGCCGCTGCGGTCTCCTTCATCCAGATCCGGCCGCCGCCCGCGCCGCAGCAGAAACTATTGCTCTTGTTGCGAGGCATTTCCACCAGCTCGATGCCGCACCGGCGGATGAGCTCGCGCGGCTGGTCGTAGATCCCGTTGAGGCGGCCGAGCGTGCACGGGTCATGGTAGGTGCCGCGTCGGCGGAGCGGGTTGGTGATCTTTAGCTGGCCTTGGCGCAGTAGCTCGAGCAAGAAGACCGTGTGGTGCACGACCTGGTCCGAGGTCCAGCCGGCGCCGAGCCTTGGGTACTCATTGCGAAGCGTGTTGAACGTATGCGGGTCGCTGGTGAGGATTCGCTCGAACTGGCAGCCAGACAGCATGGCGATGTTCTCCGCTGCCAGGCTACGGAACAGCCCCTCCTCGCCGGCCCGGCGGATGTCGTTCCCGGCGGTTCGCTCTCCTTCGTAGATGCACCCCACATTCACCCCGGCCTGTCGCAACAGAGCGGCCAATGCCTGGCTGTTGCGCTGGTTACGTGGCTCCATGCTTGCGTAGTCGCCGAGGTACCAGAGCACATCGACGGACGTCTTGCGAGCGTCCGGCAGCGCGGTCTCGAGTCCCTTGGCCCATCGGGAGCGCTTGCGCTTATGCTCGCCGAAGCTGTTTCCGCTGGAGTACACGGCTTCGAACACCGATTGCAGCGGACTGTCGATCTCGCCCTTCTCGACCAAGTCGCGGCGGAGGAGGTTGATCACCGGCACGTGCTCGATGCCCACGGGGCAGATATCGACGCACGCGTTGCACTGCATGCACGACCAGACCGTCTCGG
>Ga0070698_100002618_pt1 | contig 19818 bp, 21 predicted proteins | sample KBSK1502metaG_FD_65477 | JGI IMG/M metagenome (GOLD analysis project Ga0070698, IMG submission 65477) | Corn, switchgrass and miscanthus rhizosphere microbial communities from Kellogg Biological Station, Michigan, USA - KBS K1-50-2 metaG | ecosystem: Host-associated > Plants > Roots >...
CGTGCGGCACGCGTCCGACGGCGTAGAGCAGGTCGAACCGGCTCAGGCTCAGCGCGCGGATGACGGCCGCGATCCTGTTCGCGACGGTCTCCGGCGACCCGACATACATCGAGCCGTGCTCGACCTCCGCCAGGAACTGCTCGTACGTCGGCGGCCGCCAGCCACGCTCGCGCGCCGCCCACTCGAACTGCTCCTTGTAGTAGGGCCATTGGGTGCTCAGTGCCTCCTCATCGGTCTCGGCAACGAAGCCCAGCGAGTGCACGCCGATCGGGAGCTCCGGCTGGCCCTCCTGCTCGAGTGCGCGCTTGTAGAGCTCGACGTATGGCGCGAAACGCTCGGGTCGGCCGGCGATGATCGCCAGCATCAGCGGCAATCCAAAGCGGGCGGCCCGCATCACCGACTGCGGGCTGCCGCCGACGCCCACCCAGGTCGGGACGTGCCCGTCGGGAACCGGCGGGCTCACGAGCTGGTCCGTGAGCGCCGATCGGAAGTTCCCCGACCAGGTCACCGGTTGCCGACGCAGCAGCTGCATCAGCAGGTCGAGCTTCTCTTCGAACAGCGCTTCGTAATCGCCGAGGTCGAACCCGAACAGCGCGAAGGAGTCCGTCAGCGAGCCGCGGCCGACGATCAGCTGCGCGCGGCCGTTCGACACGGCATCGAGCGTCGCGAAGTCGGCGTACAGCCGCACGGGGTCCTGCGTGCTGAGAACGGTCACTGCCGTCCCGAGCCGGATCCGTTGCGTGCGGCCGGCGATCGCAGCGAGCACCACATGGCTCGCCGAGTCCATGAACTCCGTGCGGTAGTGCTCGCCGATGTTGAAGGAGTCGATTCCGACCGCCTCGGCGAGAACCGCCTCCTCGACCGCGTTGCGAATGGCCTGATCCCCGCTGACCGGGAGCCCGGATTGATCCACCGTCACCGGCAGGAACGTGTCGAGACCGAATTCGAATGACGTGGGCATGTTGTTTCACCAGCTCCTAGGGGAAATGGGATAATTACTTGAGTACTCAAACGTTCGGGTTGTCGCGTTATTCCGGTAACGCCGGGGCTTTGCTACGAGCCGCTCCTTGGCTAGAATTTAGGCATGCCTCAAGAATTAGTTCAAACCCCGCAACTGAGCGCCGCCGTTCAGGATTACGCAAAGGCGATCTATGCGCTCGAGTCGCGCGACGGCACGGTCTCGACGACCGCGCTCGCCGAGCGGCTGAACGTGCGGCCTGCCTCGGTCTCCGGAATGCTGCGGAAGCTCGCCGTCCTCGGGCTCGTCGAGCACGAGCCCTATCGCGACATCCGCCTGACCGATCGCGGCCGGCTCGTGGCGCTGGAGGTCATCCGGCACCACCGGCTGCTGGAGCTCTTCCTGGTGGAGAACCTGGGCATGAGCTGGGACGAGGTGCACGCCGAGGCCGAGGTGCTCGAGCACGTCCTTTCCGAGGGCCTCGAGGAGCTGATCGCCGCCAAGCTCGGCGACCCGACCCTCGACCCGCACGGCGACCCAATACCTAGTCGGGAGCTGACGATCCCGCCCGAAGAGGCCCGAGCGCTGTACGACCTCGAGCCGGGCCAGGGCGGGACCTTCGTGCGCGTCTCCGACGCCGACCCCGAGATGCTCCGCTTCTTGGCCGAGCGCGGCATCGTCCCCGGCGCGCGCCTGGAGGTCATCGAGCGCCAGCCCTTCGACGGGCCGCTCTACGCGCGCTCAGGCAGCGAGGTGCACGTGCTCGGCGCGACGCTCGCCCGCGCGATGCGCGTCTCCGAGGAGGCATGACGCCGGTCGACACCACCGCTGTCCTCGAAGGCACGCCGGTCGAGCGACTGATGGCGAAGGGTCGCCGCCGGGCGACCTTGGCCATGCTTGGCCCGGCCTTCGTCGCATCGGTCGCGTACGTCGACCCCGGCAACTTCGCCACGAACATCAGCGCGGGCGCGAAGTTCGGCTACCTGCTCGTCTGGGTGATCGTCGGGGCCAATCTGATGGCGATGCTGATCCAGTATCTCTCGGCCAAGCTCGGCATCGTCACCGGCCGCGACCTGCCGGAGAACTTCCGCGAGCACTACCCGCGCCGGCTCTCGTGGGGGATGTGGGTGCAGGCGGAGGTGATCTCGATGTCGACCGACGTCGCCGAGTTTCTCGGCGCGGCGCTCGGCCTGAACCTGCTGTTCGGCGTGCCGCTCCTGCCGGCGGGGCTCATCACGGGGGTCGTCGCCCTCGCGATCCTCGAGCTGCAGCGCCACGGGTACCGCCGCTTCGAGCTGGCGATCACGGCGCTGCTCGGGCTCATCTTCCTCGGCTTTCTCTACCAGGCCCTGAAGATCGGTCCGTCGGCTCCGGCGACGATCCACGGGCTCGTTCCGCACCTCGCCGGCAACGAGTCGCTCTACCTCGCGGTCGGGATCATCGGCGCGACCGTGATGCCGCACGCCATCTACCTGCATTCGGCGCTCACGAACAGGCGCGTGCCCGCCCACACCGACTCCGAGCGAAGGCGCGTCCTCCGTTTCGAGCGCGTGGATGTCGCGATCGCGCTCGGAATCGCGGGGCTCGTCAATCTGACGATGCTCGTCGTCGCGGCGAAGCTCTTCCACGGCCATGGTCTCACCGGCGTCGACACGATCCAGGGCGCCCACAAGGGCTTCGAGAATCTCGTCGGCGGGGGCGCTGCGCTCGCCTTCGCCGCCTCGCTGCTCGCCTCGGGCGTCTCGTCCTCGAGCGTCGGGACGTTCGCGGGCCAGGTCGTCATGGCCGGCTTCATCAACCTCCGGATCCCGCTGCTCGTGCGCCGTGTCGTGACGATGGCCCCGGCCCTCATCATCCTCGCGATCGGGGTCAGCCCGACCAGCGCGCTCGTGCTCAGCCAGGTCGTGCTCTCGTTCGGGATCCCCTTCGCGCTGATCCCGCTCGTGATCCTGACGTCGCGACGCGACGTGATGGGTGCCCACGTCAACAGCTCCCTGACGACCGCCCTCGCCTGGGGCATGGCGGGGCTCATCAGCGCGCTCAACGTCTTCCTGCTCGCGCAGACCTTCGGCCTCTGATGCTTGCGCCGCTCATGCGCGGCGTCACCGACTAGTCGTCCGCGACGTCGCGGCTCTTGAAGATCGCGTAGGCGAGCGCGAGCGGCACCGCAGCGAAGATCGCCGAGACCCACGCGGCGCGGGCGATCAGCGTCCAGTCGATCGGCGACATGAAGAGCCCGTGCCAGCCGTCGAACTGGTCGGAGAGGAGGTAGTGCTTCGCCCAGCTCTGATGGACGAGGCCGGCGATCGCCTCCTGCCCGAGGGCGTACACGAGCGTCCCGACGATCGAGGCCGCGCTGTTGCGCGTCAGCGTCGAGAGCAGGATTGCGAAGGCGGCGACCGCGATCAGCGGCAGCGAGAAGACGCCGAGTGCCGCCGCGCTGAGCCAGAGCGTGTGCAGCGCAGAGACGCGCACGCCGCTCAGGTTCGTCAGCGGGTTGAAGCCCCACGCGGCCGACCCCGCGACGAGGCCGGCGGTCCCGAGCACGAGGATCGTTGCGAGGACGTACGTGAAGGAGGCGAGGGTCTTGCCGGCCAGGATCTGACCGCGACGGAGCGACCGCGTCAGGATCATCTTCAGCGTCTTGCCCGCGTGTTCGCTCGCGACGATGTCACCGGCGACGAGGGCGGCTGCCAGCTGTGCGCCGAAGCGCGAGACGAAGTTCAACACCACGAGCGCGAGCGCCAGCCCCGTGCGCCGGAGGTTGTGCCCGAGCGGCGCGTCGTACGGGCCGCCCTTCTGGAGCGCCATCACGGTGACGAAGACGACCGGCAGCAGGGCGGCCGCACCGAGCCCGATGTACGTCCGCTTCTGGGCGACCAGCTTGCGCAGCTCCCACCGGTAGGCGACGAGGGCGCCGGTCATGCCGCCGCTTCCACGGGCTCTCCCTCGGTCAGCTCGAAGAACAGGCTCTCGAGGCTGTGTTGTTCCGGCACGAGCGCGGTGATCCCCAAGCCCGCTTCGACGAGCGCTCGGGAGATCGCAGCGACCTCCTCCTCGTCCGCGGTGAAGGTCAGCTCGTCGCCTTCGAGTGCCACCTCGCGCGCGTGCGAGTGCTCGAGCAGCGTCAGCCGCGCGACCCGGTCGTCGGTCGTGCGCAGGCGGTAGCGGCTCGCTCCGGCGCTCGCGCGCAGGTCGGAGAGCGTGCCCTCGTAGACGATCCGGCCCGTGCGGATGATCGCGACGCGGTTGCAGAGCTCGTCCACCTCGGCAAGCAGGTGGCTCGAGAGCAGCACGGTGATTCCCTCACCCGAGAGCCTGGCCACGAGCCGGCGCATGTCGCGCATGCCGGCCGGGTCGAGCCCGTTCGTCGGCTCGTCGAGGAGCAGCAGCCGCGGGTCGCGAACGAGCGACGAGGCGACTCCGAGCCGCTGGCGCATGCCCTGCGAATAGCCGCCGACGCGGTCGTCCGCGCGGCGGTCCAGGTCGACGAGCTCGAGCAACTGATCGATCTGGGCGCGGCCGCCGTCGCGGTCGAAGGCCGCGAGCAGCTCGAGGTTCTTGCGGCCGCTCAGGTACGGGTAGAAGTACGGCGTCTCGACGAAGCCGGCGACGCCGTCGAGCGCCTCGGGAAGCTCGTGTTGCGGGTCGCGGCCGAAGAGCCGCGCATCGCCGTCATCCGGGCGGATCAGGCCCAGGAGGATCCGCAGCGTGGTCGTCTTGCCGGCGCCGTTCGGCCCCAGGAAGCCGTAGACGTCTCCCGGCTCGACCGTCAGGTCGACGTGATCGACGGCGATGACGGCGCCGTAGCGCTTGACGAGGCCGCGTGCCTCGACTGGCCGGTCGGAGGGCATTGGGTCGCCCCGAGAGTAGCCGCGCCGGGCGCAGCTCTTCGGGTCAACCGACCGGAATGCTGAAGCTTCCCCGGAAGACGTTCTCCCGGTCGTACTTCGCCTTCACCTCCTTCAGGCGCTCGTACTTGTCGCCGTACGACGCGCGCAAGAGCTCCTCTCCTTCCTCCGCGAAGCCCGGGAAGTTGAGGTAGGTGCCGCCGGTCGGTGACAGCGGCTTCGCCTCCGCGTAGAGCTCGCGGGCCCAGGCGAGGTTGGCCTCGTCGCCGTCCGCTCCCTCCCAGTTGGCCTCGATCCCGAACAGGAACGGCGCTTGGCGCTGGGCGAACGCGCTGCCGCCCTCCGGCTCATCGCGCATCGCGCCGCCGAGCGCCCAGACGTCGATCGAGGTCAGCGGCGACGGACGGCCCGCCGTGGCGCGATCGCAGATCTCGGGCAGCACGTCGTCGACGTCCGAGAGGTAGACCGACTTCCAGTAGTACCGCCGCCCGTCCGGGTACTCGGCGTCGAACAGCTGCTGCGCCATCTCGAAGGGCATCGGGCCGCTCAGATCGGCGACGGGCTCCGCCAGCTCGCGGAGCGGACGAACGGCCTCCTCCGCCTCGGCGAGCGGGCCCGACCAGGCGCCGGCGAGGATGAAGACCGGCTTGCCGTGCCACTCCGGCGGGAACGGCTCCTCTGGCGGCGCGCTCCAGTAGAGCGCCACCGACATCAGCTCGTTCGGCGCGTCGCGCATGATGTCCCGCCAGGCGAGCAGGCCCTCCTTGCCGGCCTCGAGCGGGTAGAAGGTGATGGCCATGAAGACCTCGGGCCCGACGTCGTGCAGCCGGTACTCGAGCGAGGTCGCCACGCCGAAGCTGCCACCGCCGCCGCGTAGTGCCCACAGCAGGTCGGCGTTGCGGTCGAGGTCGGCGTGCACGAGCGTGCCGTCGGCGGTGACCAGGTCTGCGCCGACGAGGTTGTCGCACGAGAGCCCGAGCCGCCTCGTCAGGAAGCCAATGCCGCCGTTAAGCGTCAGGCCGGCGATCCCCGTCTTCGACACGACGCCGAACGACGCGGCGAGGGCGAACGCCTGGGTCTCGTGGTCGACGTCGCCCAGGCGTGCCCCGCCGGCCGCGCGGACCATGCGCCGGTCGCGATCGACGAAGACGTTCCTCATTCCGGTGAGATCGACGACCACGCCGCCGTCGGAGAGCGATGTCCCCGCGACGTTGTGCCCGCCGGAGCGAACCGACACCGGGACCCCAGCCTCGCGCGCGAACCGCACCGTGGAGCACACGTCCGCGGCGCCGGTGCAGCGGACCACGAGCGCGGGCCGTCTCTCGATCATGCCGTTCCAGATGCGACACGCGTCCGGGTACGCGGGATCGCCCTCCGCGATGACCTCGCCTCGGATCCGTCCCCGCAACTCGTCGAGTGCGGAGCCCGGCGTGACCGCCGTGCCTGCCATGATTGCCCTCCCTTCGAGCCGCTTGTTGCGACCCTACAACGCGTAACGTTGGCGCGCTTCGGCAGACTATTCAGCGTGAACAAAATCCGAAAGACCGAAGCCGAGTGGCGGGCCGAGCTGAGCCCCGAGCAGTACAGCGTGCTGCGTGAGAAGGGGACGGAGCGCCCGTTCAGCGGCGAGTACGACCATACGTTCGACCCCGGCACCTACCAGTGTGCGGGCTGCGGCGCCGAGCTCTTCAGCTCCGAGACGAAGTACGACTCGGGCTGCGGCTGGCCCGCGTTCTCTGCGCCCGCGAGCGGCGAGGCGATCGACGAGGAGACGGACACGGCGTTCGGCATGACCCGCACCGAGGTCATGTGCGCGGCTTGTGGCGGCCATCTCGGCCACGTCTTCCCGGACGGTCCCGCCCCGACCGGGCAGCGCTACTGCATCAACTCGGCAGCTCTCAAGTTGGAGGAGGAATAACTTGCAGAAGAAGGCAACGTTCGGCGCCGGCTGTTTCTGGGGCGTCGAGGCCGCGTTCAGGCAGATCGACGGCGTGACGAAGACCGAGGTCGGCTATGAGGGCGGCCAGCTCGAGAACCCGACCTACGAGGACGTGTGCTCGCACACGACCGGCCACGCCGAGGTCGTCGAGGTCACCTATAACCCCGAGCAGGTTTCCTACGAGGACCTACTCGGCGTTTTCTGGGGCAAGCACGACCCGACGCAGCTGAACCGCCAGGGCTGGGACGTCGGCGACCAGTACCGCTCCGTCGTGTTCTTCCACGACGACGAGCAGCGTCAGGCCGCCGAGCGCTCGAAGGCCGAGCTGGACGCCTCGGGCGGCTACCGCAAGCCCGTCGTGACCGTGATCGAGCCGGCGCAGACGTTCTACCCGGCCGAGGACTACCACCAGCAGTACCTCGAGAAGCGCGGCCGCTCGAGCTGCACCACGGCGCTCGCAGAGACCGCTTAGTACTTGCGGCCACGCGCGGGGCGTAGGCTTCACGCGTGGCCGCGGTGCGCCAGAAACACCTCGTCCTCATCCTCGCCCGTGAGTTCGCCTCGAACCTCGCAACCGGGACCCTGATCACGGACGAGCGTGGCTGGCTCGTCTACTACAACGAGGCGGCGGAGGAGGTCTTCGGCGTCTCGTTCTCGGAGGCGGGCGAGATGCCCCTCGAAGACTGGAGCGCCCGGTACGCACCGCGCTCAGTCGAGACCGATGAGGCGTTGCCGCTCGAACGGCGTCCGACCGGAATCGCACTCAAGGAGCGAAGGCCGGCGCACCAACGCTTCCGGACCAGGGGCTTCGACGGCGTCGTCCGCGAGGTCGAGGTCACCGCGTTCCCGCTCTTCGCCCACGCCGACGAGCTGGTCGGGACGGTGACGATCTTCTGGCACGTGTGAGCATGCGCCTGAGAATCTGGGGCTGCCGCGGCTCGCTGCCGACCCCGGGCGCCGAGACCGTGCGGTACGGCGGGAACACGTCGTGCGTCGAGGTGACGCTGGAGGACGGCGCCGTCCTCGTGCTCGACGCAGGCACCGGGATCAGGCCGCTGGGGAGCGAGCTCCTCGAACGCGGAATCCGGCGCTTCCACGTGCTGCTCACGCACCTACACCTCGACCACCTCGAAGGGCTTCGGTTCTTCGGCCCTCTCTGGGACGCGGACGTGTCGGTCGACATCTGGGGGCCACCGTCGCCGGTCTCGAGCCTCCGGGATCGAGTCGCCCGCTCCTTCTCGCCGCCCCTCTTCCCGGTGGACCTCCGGGAGGTCCCGGCCCGGATCACGTTTCACGACGTGCCTCGCGAGCCGTGGAGCCTGAACGGCGCCAGGGTGTCGGCGGACCTCGTCGTCCATCCGGGGTCGACGGTGGGCTACCGCATCGAGACCGCGGGCTCGAGCTTCGCGTACCTGCCCGATCACGAGCCGGCACTGGCGGGCGCAATCGCGGACAGGCCGCGGGACTGGATCTCCGGCGGCTCGCTCGCCGAGGGCGTCGATCTGCTCCTCCATGACGCGCAGTACTTCGAGGACGAGTACGAGCAGCGCGTCGGCTGGGGGCATTCGAGCGTGGCCGACGCGGTTGCGTATGCAGACGCCGTCTCGGCGAGGCGGCTACTGCTCTTCCACCACGAGCCGCTGCACGCGGACGGTTCTCTCGACCGGCTCGAGGCGCGTGCCCGCGAGCTCGCCGGGCGGAACGGCGACGGCCCGACCCTGGCCCGCGAGGGCATGGTCGTCGAGCTGCCCTAGCTCACTACTGCGTCGCTTGCGACGCCGTCGTCAGGACGGGCCGGCTTCGCCGGTGTGTCCGTCTGAGATGACCGGTCGATGCGCTGGATCGGTCAGTCACGCAGGAACAGGGCAATCGTCGCGGTGAAGCCGTGCAGGAACGGTTTCCCGCCGACGGGACCAATCTCCCCAGCGCAGAAGAAGCCGGCCAGCGCGTCGCCCCCGAGTGCCTCTGCGACTGCGCGCGCGTCGTGGTCCGGCGCCGGGAACATGTTCGTGCCGCGGCCGTTGCACGTGAAGAGGAGCGCCCCCGCGGCCGAGCCGCCGTTCAGGGCGTCGGCGAGACCCTCACGGAGATCCTCGTCGGCGGAGGCCGCGTCACGCACATGGAACCGGAGCGTCTGGCCGACGCGGACCGCCTCACCGATCGCGAGCGCACCGGAGTCCTCGTCGGCTCCCATCAACCCGCGCATCAGGTAATCGCCGCGACGGTATTCCGAGCGGTTCTCGTCGATCACGAGGCCGGCGAGCACCCCGCCGCGTGCGGCCAGCCCTTGCTGCTCGAGGGTCATCGCGCCCAGCTCGTCGCGCAGCCGCTCGAGTGCCGGTTTCCCTGCGAGCTCGAGGACGACGTTCTCCTCGGCATTGGTGATCACGGAGTCCGTGCCGACGGGCGCGCAGCCCTGCGAAACGACGGTCTTCACCCCGACGCCGTGCAGCACCGCGCCCACTGCACCCTCGTCCAGCACCTCGCCGTCGAGGAACAGCGCCTGCGTCTCGGGCTCGCCTGTCGCCGCGGCCAGTCCACCGACCATCGGAACGCTCCCGAGCTCCGCAAGCAGGCCCGCGGCCGGGAAGGTGAACGGGTCGACGAGGAGCGTGACGAGATCTGCCTCGTCCAGGTCCGGGACGCCGCCCACGCCGATCCCGTCGTCGGTCTCGAACGCGGTCGCGTGGAAGGTCTCGATCGCGCCGTCTGGGAACGCGCCGGCCCAGACCGACACGCCCGGCCCGTGCTCGAGCTCCCGGTCACGGCCGACGACGCCCTGCGCGACGCAGCCGAGCAGATGCGCCGCTTCGAGCTCGGTCGACGCTGTCCAGAGCGCAGCCTCGGCCTCGTCGACGTGGTCGGCGGAGAGGAAGACGAACGCGAGGTCCACCGGTGCGCCGCCGAGGGCCGCACGTGCTTCCTGCGCAGCCTCGGCGGTGCCGAGCACGGCGCCGTCGGCGCCGGACAGCCCCGCCCCGACCCGGCAGGTGAGCGTCTCGGGCCTCATGGACGGAGTCTACGACTCCCGCCGAAACGGCAGAATGCGGCCGTGCGCCCGAAGGCGATCGAGGAGCGGATCACGGAGCTCGCGCTCGGTTTTCCGCAGACCTATGAGGACCGGCCGTGGGGCGACTTCCCGGTGTTCAAGGTCGGCGAGAACAAGGTCTTCGGCTGGGCGGTGGTCGAGGACGGGGCCGTCCACGTGACGGTCAAGCTGACGGCGGAGGAGCGCGAGATCGCACATCTGCTGCCCTACGTGCGGACGGCGAGCTACGTCGGCCGCTATGGCTGGATCACGGCGACCGTGACCGACGAGGAGTCCCTCGAGGCAGCGTGCGAGTGGCTCCGCGAGAGCTACTGGCTCAAGTGCCCGGCCGAGCTGAAAGCCGCGGTCGAAGGAGAAGACCGCTAGGCGGCTAGCGGGTCGCATACTGCGTCTCTGCCAGCCATCCGCTACGCTGAATCCGTGATGTTCCGGGACACGCTCGGCTGACAACGCGCCTTCTGCGCCGCCTGAGCTCCCGCCTGCCCTCCGATCCAGTCGCACGATGAAGGTCGTCCTGCCCGACTCGACAGAGCTCGAGCTCCCGGACGGTGCAACCGGGCTCGACGCCGCGCGCGCGATCGGTCCGAAGCTCGCCGAGGACGCCGTGCTCGTCCGCTCGAACGGCCACGTCCAGGACCTACGGCTCCCGCTCGACGACGGCCGGCAGATCCAGATCCTGACAACCCGCGACTCGGACGACCCCGACGCGCTCTACGTCCTGCGCCACTCGGCCGCGCACCTGCTCGCCGAGGCGGTCCGGCGCCTGTACCCGGGCACCAAGATTGCGATCGGCCCGCCGATCGAGAACGGCTTCTACTACGACTTCGAGTTCCCGGAGCCGATCGGCGAGGACGCGCTCGAGAAGATCGAGGAGGAGATCCGCAAGGAGATCGACGAGGGCCGCTCCTGGAACCGCGAGGAGGTCTCCGCCGAGGAAGCGAAGCGCCTCTTCGAAGAGCAGGGCGAGAACTACAAGGTCGAGCTCGTCGACACCGCCGACGGGCCGATCTCCCTCTACACGCAGGGCGACTTCACGGATCTCTGCCGCGGCCCGCACCTGCAGAACGCAGAGCCGATCAAGGCGATCAAGCTGACAGGCCTCGCCGGCGCCTACTGGCGCGGGGACGAGAAGAACACGCAGCTGACGCGGATCTACGGCACGGCCTTCTTCAACCAGGCCGATCTGGACACGTACCTCGAGCGCCTCGAGGAGGCCCGCCGCCGCGACCACCGCCGGCTCGGGCAGCAACTCGACCTGTTCCACTTCTCCGAGCACTCGCCGGGCTCGCCGCTCTGGCACCCGAAGGGAATGGCGATCTGGACGGAGCTGGAGAAGATCCGCCAGCGGGAGAACCGGAAGCGCGGCTACCTCGAGGTGCGCACGCCGCTGATCTACGACGCCGACACCTTCTACACCTCGGGCCACTTCCCGAAGTACGAGGACCTGATGTTCAAGCTCGAGGTCGACGAACACCCGTGGGCGATGAAGGCGATGAACTGCCCTGGGCACATGCTCCTCTTCGGCAGCCGGCCGCGCAGCTACCGCGAGCTGCCACTCCGGTTCGCGGAGCCTGCGCCGCTCCACCGCAACGAGCTGAGCGGGACGCTGCACGGCCTGCTCCGCGTGCGGATCGTCACCCAGGACGACGCGCACATCTTCTGCACCGAGGAGCAGATCCAGGACGAGATCGCCGCGGTCGTCGACTACGCGCGCTACCTCTACAGCCTCTTCGACCTCACCGCGAGCGCCGAGCTCTCGACGCGTCCCGACAACAAGATCGGCACCGACGAGCAGTGGGACATGACCGAGGCCGCGCTCGAGGAGGCGCTGAAGCTGAACGAGATCCCCTACACGATCGCCCCGGGCGAGGGCGCGTTCTACGGGCCGAAGATCGACCTCCACATGGAGGACTCGCTCGGCCGCAAGTGGCAGATGGGGACGATCCAGCTCGACTCGCAGATGCCTTCACGCTTCGGGCTCACCTACGTGGGGCCGGACAACACCGAGCACCCGCTCTATGTCATCCACCGTGCGCTCTACGGCTCGTACGAGCGCTTCATCGGGATCCTGATCGAGCACTACGGCGGCGCGTTCCCGTTCTGGCTCGCGCCCGTGCAGCTGCGCGTGATCCCGGTCGGCGAGGCGCACCGGGCCGCGGCGAACGAGCTCGCCGAGAAGCTGGGCGAGTACCGAGTCGAGGTCGACGAGCGCGACGAGACCGTCGGCAAGCGGATCCGTGACTCCGAAGTCGAGAAGATCCCGGTCGTGATCGTCTACGGCGACAAGGAGTCCGACGAGTCGCTCGCGGTGCGCGAGCGCGGCGGAGAGCAGTCCACCAAATCGCTGGACGACCTCCGCGATTACCTTGCTACGCTGTGAATCTGACCAAGCAGGGGCCCACCCTCACCTCCCAAGCCGTTTGAGCTTCGCGGAGGTTCAACCGAGTCGGATTGACGAGGATCAGGGCCGCTGCTTGGCAGCGGTCTTGTCGTTTCGAGAAGGAGGAACTGAGAGCTTGGTGAAGGCCCTTTGAGACCACGCCGTACGGTCGAGCCGGATCGCGCACCGGTACCACAAGCCCGAATCAACGAGATGATCCGCGCGCCGAAGGTCAGGCTGATCGACGAGGACGGCGAACAGCTCGGAATCAAGGACAGCGACGAAGCCCGCGAGTACGCATGGGGCAAGAACCTCGACCTCGTCGAGGTGGCGGCCCAGGCCGACCCGCCGGTTGCGCGGGTGATGGACTACGGCAAGTACCGGTACGAGCAGGAGCAGAAGGCGAAGCTGGCCCGCAAGCACCAGGTCTCGATCAACGTCAAGGAGATCAAGCTCAGGCCCAAGATCGGAATCCACGACTACAACACCAAGAAGAACCACGTCGAGCGCTTTCTCAACCAGCGCGCGAAGGTCAAGGTGACGATCATGTTCCGCGGCCGGGAGACCACCCACCCGGAACGCGGGCGAGACCTGCTGATGCGGCTGGCGGAGGACGTGAAGGAGATCGGGCAGGTGGAGTCGCCGCCCCTACTCGACGGCCGCAACATGGTGATGATGCTGGGGCCGACGAAGAACGCAGGAGTGAAGAAAGACGATGCCAAAGCAGAAGAGCCACAGCGCAGCGAAGAAGCGGTTCCGGGTGACGGGGAGCGGGAAGCTGCTCCGGCGCCACGGGATGAAGAGTCACCTGCTCGAGAAGAAGTCGGCTAAGCGCAAGCGCAAGTTCCGGCGCGCCGACGAGGTCAGTCCGGCCGACGTCCGGTCCGTCAAGCGCCTGCTCGGGAGGTAGAGAGCCGTGGCACGCGTCAAACGGTCCGTCCACGCGCGGAAGAAGCGCCGCAAGGTGCTCGGCCAGGCCCGCGGGTACTGGGGCCTGAAGCACTCGAGCTACAAGCGCGCCAAGGAGCAGGTCGATCACTCGCTGGTCTACGCGTACCGCGACCGGAAGAACAAGAAGCGGACGTTTCGACGCCTCTGGATCATGCGCATCAACGCGGCCGCCCGGAAGGAAGGGCTCTCGTACAACCAGTTCGTCGCCGGGCTGCGCAAGGCGGAGATTCCCTTGGACCGGAAGGTGTTGGCGGATCTCGCCGTCAGCGATCCGGACGCGTTCGGCAAGATCGCCGAGCAGGCCAAAGCCGCGCTGAACAGCTGATCACTTCGGCGGCCAACCCGCGGCTGAAGCTGGTGCGGAAGCTCGCCTCGGCGCGGCAGCGGGACAAGCTCGGACTGTTCGCGGTCGAAGGCGAGGATCTCGTAGACGCGGGGCTTGCCGCCGGGCTCGAGCCGGTGGAGCTGCTCGTCGCGGGCGAGAACGTCTCGGCCGAGGTGCTGGCGTCCGTGTCCGGGCTGCCGCACCCCTCGCGGCGGATCGCGGTCTTCCGGCGGGACGGCCTGCCACGGCTCGACCCGGCCGCGGCACCGGCCGTCGGGCTGGCGCTCTGGCACGTAGCCGATCCGGGCAACGTCGGGACGATCCTGCGCTCGGCGGACGCCCTCGGGCCTGCCTTCGTCGCGCTGTCGGCCGCCTGTGCCGACCCGACCGGGCCAAAGGCGCTGCGCGCTTCGATGGGCGCGGTCTTCCGCGTGCCGCTCGGGTCGTTCGAGGACGCGCCGGGCCGTCGTGTCGCTCTCGTCGCGCACGGCGGAGAGCCGCTGCCGGACGCGGACCTCAGTGACCCAGTGACGTTCGTGCTCGGGGCGGAGCGGGAGGGTTTGCCGGAGTCGGTCGTGCGCGCCTGCGAGGCTCGCGTCTCGATCCCTCTCGAGCCGGGCGCGGAGTCCCTGAACGTCGCGGTGGCGGCGGCGATCGCGCTCTACGAGCGGCGCCGACGGCCCGGCTAGACTCGTCGCCGTGGCCTCCATCGCCGGGATCTTCACCTCGCCGGGGCGGAAGAGCGGCCGCTCGGTCGGTCACGAGCGCCTGCGCGCGATCGCCGGCCAGGGGATGGAGGGCTGCGCGCACGCGAACCCGCCCCGGCGCGAAGTGCTGTTCGCCTCGCTCGAGCACCTCGAGTCGGTCGCCGTCGAGCCGGGCGCGATCCGCGAGAACCTGACCGTCGAAGGGGCGGACGTCCAGACCTGGCCCGTGGGGCAGCGGCTCCGCGTCGGCGAGGCGCTCTTCGAGATCACGATGGTCTGCGACCCGTGCCAGCGGATGGACGATCTCCGCCAGGGCCTGCGCGCCGAGCTCGACGACAAGCGCGGCATGCTGGCCCGAGTCGTCGAGTCGGGCGAAGTCGCCGTCGGCGACGAGATCGAGCTCCTCTAACACCGTCTCTTGTTCAGCGCGGGCGGCGCGCGATCCAGACGGTGTCTTCGCCGCCCCGGTAAGGGCGGCGGTCGAACCAGCCGAAGAAGCCGATCACCTGGAAGCCGGCCCGCTCGAGGAGCACGCGCCACTCGTCGGGCGAGAGCCAGGCCAGCGTGAAGGTCGTCGCGCCGCTGTCGCCTCGCACCGAGAGGGTCAAGGTGCGCGCGCCGGTGTCCCAGTCCGCCCGCTCGAAGATCCCGGGCTCCCGCTCGAGCCAGCGGCCGTGGGTCTCCTCGATGTCGTCGGCGCCGGGAGCGAAGACGTCGAACACCAGGCGCCCGCCCGGAACCAGCAGCTCGCGCGCCGCGCCAAGAGCCCGCAGCCGCTCCTCAGCGTCGAGCAGGTGCAGGTACGAGCGGAACGGGCATGTCACGAGCTGCACCCGCTCTTCAACCGGAGGCTCCAGCAAATCGCCGAGCCGCAGATCCAGGAACGACGCCACCCCGGCGAGCTCGGCCCGCTCCCGGCAGACCTCGAGCATCGCCGGCGACGAATCGACCCCGATCACACGAATCCCCGCGGCCGCGGTCGGGATCGCGATCCGCCCCGTCCCCACCGCGAGCTCGACGACCGGCGACCCGGCCCGCTTCGCTTCCTCGACGTAGAACGAGACGTCCTCGGTGACGCTTCGGCTCCAGGGGTCGTAGAGCTCGGCGATGGAGTCATAAGCGCTCAAGGAGGGCGATGGTACAGTCGCCGAATGGATCCGAAAGCCCTCGAAACCGAGGCGCAAAGCGCGATCGCGGGCGCCGAGAACCTCACCGAGCTGGACGAGGCGCGCGTCCGCTACCTCGGCCGCAAGAGCGAGCTCGCGCAGGCCCTCAGAGCCGTCCGCGACCGCGAGACCGGCATGACCCTCAACGCCCTCCGCGACCGCCTCGAGGGCCAGCTCGCGCAGCGCCGAGCCGAGCTCGAGCGAGCCGAGCTCGACCAGCGGCTCGCAGGAGACGAGGTCGACGTCACCTGGCCCGGTGACCAATTCCCGGTCGGCCACCTCCATCCGATCACCCAGACCAGGCGCCAGATCGAGGACGCCTTCCTCGGCCTCGGGTACGAGATCCGCGATGACCGCGAGGTCGAGACCACCGAGCTCAACTTCGACAAGCTGGCCTTCGACGAGTGGCACCCGGCCCGCTCGCCCCGCGCGACGTTCTTCTTCGACGAGGACCACGTCCTCCGCACGGAGACGTCCCCGAGCCAGATCCACGCGCTCCTGGAGCGCGAGCCGCCGATCTACATGGTCTCGATCGGCCGCGTCTACCGGCGCGACGACATCGATGCGACCCACTACCCGATCTTCCTCCAGTTCGAGGGCCTCGCGGTCGACCGGCACATCACGCTCGCCGACCTGAAGGGAACGCTCCTGTACGTCATGCGCGCGATCTTCGGGCCGGAGCGCCGGGTCCGCTTCCGCACGCACTACTTTCCCTTCACCGAGCCGTCGATCGAGCCGGACGTCTCGTGCGGGATCTGCGGCGGCGCCGGCTGCCGCACCTGCCGCTACTCGGGCTGGCTCGAGATGGGCGGCGCCGGGATGGTCGACCCACGCGTCTTCGAGAACGTTGGCGTCGACCCCGAGGCGTGGTCCGGCTTCGCGTTCGGCTGCGGGATCGAGCGCGTCGCGCAGCTCCACTACGACTTCCCGGACATCCGGCCCCTCTGGGAGGGGGACCTCCGCGTCCTGACCCAGTTTTGAGGGTCCCGGTCTCCTGGCTGCGCGACTATGTCGCCCTCGAGATGCCGCTGGACGAGCTCGCCGAGCGGCTCTCGATCTCCTCCGCGGAGGTCGACGGGATCGAGCGCCGCGGTGTCGTGGACTCCGACGGGAACCTCGGGCTCTTCCGGGTCGGACGCGTGCTCGAGGCGGCGAAGCACCCGAACGCCGACCGGCTTCAGCTCTGCCGGGTCGACGTGGGGGAGGGCGAGCCGCGCCAGATCGTCTGCGGCGCCTGGAACTTCGGCACGGGAGCGACCGTCGCGGTCGCGCTCCCGGGCGCGGTGCTCCCGAACGGCCTCCAGCTCGAGCAGCGGAAGGTCCGCGGCGAGCTCTCCGACGGGATGATCCTCGCCGAGGACGAGGTCGACCTCGGCACCGACCATTCGGGGATCATGGTGCTGCCCGAAACCGAGCCCGGGACGCCGCTCTCAGACGTCCTGCCGCTCGTCGACGACGTGCTGCTCCTCGAGTCGACCGGCAACCGGCCCGACCTGCTCTCGATCTACGGGATCGCGCGCGAGGTCGCGGCGCTGTACGACCTCGAGCTCGGGCCCATGCCCGGTGAAGACCCGGAGCCGGCCGCTGAGGAGCCCGTCGACGTCACGGTCGAGGACTTCGGTGGCTGCCCGCGCTACATCGGCAGGCTCTTCCGCGATGTCGCGATCGGCCCGGCTCCGATCCGGGTCAAGGCGCGCCTGCTCGCCGCCGGCATGCGGCCGATCTCGAACGTCGTCGACATCACCAACTACGTGATGCTCGGGCTCGGCAACCCGCTCCACGCGTTCGACTTCGCGAAGCTTCACGGCGGCAAGATCATCGTTCGCCGTGCCCGGCCTGGCGAGAAGCTGCGCACGCTCGACGGCGTCGAGCGCGATCTCGAGCCGACCGACCTGATGATCGCCGACGCCGACCGCTCGGTCGCGCTCGCGGGGATCATGGGCGGTGAGGAGACCGAGATCGGGGAGGAGACGACCGACGTCCTCCTCGAGGCCGCGAACTTCGAGCCGAGCGGGATCTACCGCAGCTCCGAGCGACTCCGTCTGCGCACCGAGGGCTCGAACCGCTGGGAGAAGGGTGTCGATCCGTACCTGGCGGAGCCGGCGGCCAAGCTCGCGACGCAGCTGCTCGTCGAGACGGCGGGCGCTCGCTCGGTCGGCCACGTCGACGTCCACGACAAGCTGCCCGACCGGCCGGTGATCCGCTACCGCCCCGAGCGCGCCGACGAGGTGATCGGCCTCGAGACGCCGCCGGACGAGCAGTACGCGCTCCTCGGCAGGCTCGGCTTCGCGCACCGCGGCGAGGAGGTGGTCGCGCCGACCTGGCGCTCGCACGAAGTGACGCGCGAGATCGACGTCGTCGAGGAGATCGCGCGCTTCCGGCTGGACGAGGTGCCGTTCACGCTGCCCGAGCGGCGCGCGATGTTCGGTTCGCTGACTCCGCTCCAGCAGCTGCAGCGGCGGGTCGAGGACGTTCTCGCAGGGCTCGGGCTCGTCGAGACCTACACGCCGTCCCTGCGCGAGCGCGACACCGACCCGAACGCGTGGCGCCTGCCGGAGCCGATCTCGGTCGAGCTGGCCGTGCTGCGCACGCGCCTCTTGCCGAGCCTGATCGAGGCCGCCCGCGCCAACGCCGAGCTCGGCGCCCGCGGCATCCAGCTGTTCGAGATCGCCCGGGTGTACCTGCCCGATCACGACCTTCCCAACGAGCGGAAGCACGTGGCCGCGGTCGTCGAGGGCGGCTGGAGCCGCGCGAAGGGGATCGTCGAGGCGCTCTACGCCGCCCTCAAGGTCGAACCGCACTTCGAGCGGGCGAGCGACGATCTCTTTCATCCGCGCAAGACGGCTTCGGTGCAGGCCGGGATCGTCGGCGAGCTCCACCCGTCCGTGCTCGAGGGCGTGTGGGGCGCGTTCGAGCTCGACCTCGAGGAGCTGCTCGACGTGGCGCCGCGCGAGGTCAGGTACCAGGACGTCGTCAGCTACCCGCCGGTGCGCATGGACCTCGCGTTCGCGGTCCCGGAGGACGTCGCCGCGGGCGACCTGATCGCCGCCGCGCGCGAGGCCGCCGTCGACGAGCTCCGCGAAATGCGCCCGTTCGACGTCTACCGAGGCGAGCAGGTCGGCGAGGGCCGCAAGTCGGTCGCGTTCGCCGTCAGCTTCCAGTCCCCCGAGCGGACGCTCACCGATGAGGATGCCGCCGCCCTCCGCGACAAGATCGTCGACGCGCTGCGGGACCGCTTCGGGGCCGAGCTCCGCGCCTAGACGAGCTGCGGAGCCACTCGCTCCGCAAGCGCCGCGAGCACCTTCGCCTGGATCTGCGGCATGTCCTGCATGAGGCGCTTGAACGAACGATCCGTGATCACGAGCGCGCGCACGGGCGAGGTCGCGGTCACGGTTGCCGTGCGCGGCGTGTCCGAGACGAGGGCGATCTCGCCGAAGAAGTCGCCTGCGCCGAGGGTGTTGATCTTGCGGCCATCCTTCTTCACGTCCGCATCACCGTGGAGCAGGACGAAGAACTCCCGGCCGCGCGAGCCCTGTCGAGTCATCTCCTTCCCCTCGCGGAGGTCGATCTCGTCCGCGAGCTGCGCGATCTGCTCGAGCTCGCGCTTGGACAGGTGCGCGAATAGGGGCGCCTTTCGGATCAGCTCGACCTTCTGGTTGCGGCGCAGCACGGGGTGAGTCTAAGCCTGCAAACCGATCGGCTGCGCGAAAACGTATGCGCTACCGTGAACTCGTCGATCTTCGAGGAGGGTCGTTTCGTGCGCGTTTTGCCCTTCATCCTCTTACTTGTGATCGCTGCCGTGCTCGTGCCGGGGTCTGCGCGTCCGGCGGCGACCGCCACCGCCCTGACCGGCAGCGTCGGCCCGGGCTTCACGATCTCGTTGAAGGATTCCTCCGGACAGGGTGTCTCTCACCTCGACCCGGGTGACTACACGATCACCGTCAACAATCTCAACACGACGATGGAGCACGACTTCCATCTGCTCGGGCCGGGCGTCGATCAGGCGACGCCGTTCCAGCAGGGCACCTGGACGTGGAACGTGACCTTCACGGACGGCGTCTACAGGTTCCATTGCGACGCCCATCCGACGATCATGAAGGGCACCTTCCGCGTTGGCGCGGCGCCGCCTCCGACTCCGAAGCTGGTCGGGAGGGTCGGGCCGGGCAGGACGATCTCGCTCAAGAACGGCATCGGAATCGTCAAGTCCCTGCTAGCCGGCACTTACAAGCTGACCATCAAGGACGCGAGTGCGAAGGACAACTTCCACCTGATCGGGCCAGGCATCTCCAAGAAGACGTCTGTCCGGGGCAAGCGCACTGTCAGTTGGACGTTGAAGTTCCGTACGGGCAAGTACACGTACCGCTCGGACGCGCACAAGAAGCTGAAGCGGACTTTCAGGGTCAGCTAGGCGTTACTCGCGATCCAACCAGGAGAGTGGGCCGAACCGGGCCTTCTCCTTGTCTTCGCGGCCGCGCCGCATGAGCAGGCGCAT
>Ga0070698_100002619_pt1 | contig 19817 bp, 12 predicted proteins | sample KBSK1502metaG_FD_65477 | JGI IMG/M metagenome (GOLD analysis project Ga0070698, IMG submission 65477) | Corn, switchgrass and miscanthus rhizosphere microbial communities from Kellogg Biological Station, Michigan, USA - KBS K1-50-2 metaG | ecosystem: Host-associated > Plants > Roots >...
ACGCCCGCTTCCTCATGCCCGCGCGAACGCAAACGGCCGTCAATGAATTCAGTCGTCGCGGGTTTGCCGAAATCATGCGCCAGCGCCGCCAGCATTACGGTGACCTGCTTCGGATAAGGCAGATCGTCGATCAACTCGCGTGCTCGATCGATCACCAGGCATGTATGAACGAAGACATCGCCTTCCGGATGCCATTCGCGATCCTGCGGCACTTCAATCAACGTCTTGATTTCAGGAAAGAGCTGATCGATGGCGCCGAGATCGCGCAACCACTTGAGGCCAACCGAAGGACGTTGAGCATGCAGCAGAAGCTTTTCCATCTCACCCCAGACTCGCTCGCTGGGCAGATCGGCGAGATCGATCGCGCGACAGAGTGACATCGTCTGCGGATCGATGTCGAACTCAAAACGGGCCGCGAACTGCGCCGCGCGCAAAACGCGCAAACTGTCTTCGCTAAAGGTCTCCGGAGAAACAGCTCGCAGAAGTTCTTCTTTAAGATCGGCGCGTCCGCCACATGGATCGATAATCTCGCCGGTGAGCGGATCCTGAAGAATCGCGTTGATGGTGAAATCGCGGCGCGAAGTTGCGTCGGCGAAACTCATCTCAGGATCGCCTGCGATGAAAAACGCGCGATGCCCGCGACCTGTTTTGCGCTCGCGCCGCGGCAGCGATACATCGAGGTGCGTGCCAAGCTTGTACACCGTGAAGGCTTCGCCGACGACGTTCACCGGCCCAAACGGATCCAGCAGCTCACGCAAACTGGCCGGTTCGATCCCATAAACCTCAACGTCCCAGTCCTTCGGCTGCTTGCCCATCAGTTCATCGCGCACACAACCGCCGACCAGCAGCGCTCGGCCGCCTGCGCTCTTAATTGCTTTGGCCAGCAGCAAAACCTGTTCAGGAATGTCCATCTCGATTGGAAAGCGCGCAGTAGCCGGCCTCTAAACGATCGCTCGTGTTAATGAGCTGCAGACGGCTTCGATTGCTTACGACTCGTCACTAACTATTACGTTCGTTCCGCGCGTCGACGGCAGGCAACTGATCACTTGCACGCGCTCAATCCGGGTGAGGTTTGATCCGGCCGCATGCCAGAGTTTGACCCAGAATGTGCGCGTCTCGCCGTGGATCGCGAAAGTCGAGCCATCATTCATCACTGCAACTGGTTCCGCCAAAGCTCCTTCGCGCAACTCGTCAATCAACTCGGGAATGTAAGGCCTTAAGTTTTCGAACTGAACGATGACGGCGTCGTCAGCAACCTCCGCCTCAGGCAAGTCCACGGTTTCACCTGATTCGAGCAGCAAGCGAAACTCGGTTTGATGATCGCGTTTCTTGACTATCGGCATCGATGCAATCAAACCACAGCATCGCCGAAGTCTCAAAGCGGAGAGTTTAGAGTACCAACTGCAGTTGTGGTCTGGTGAAGCAGAGCCCGACTAAAGTCGGTACTCTAAACGCTTGACTGCTACGGATTGGGCGAGTAATCTGACGATGCGTTTTGGCGAGTGCCGGCGCCTTATGAAAAGATGATCAGACAGCATTACAGCTATCGCTATTACTACTATTACGGTCCGCTCTCCGCTGGGAAGGACGGTCGGGCGATGGGCTGTCGCGAGTTGATCAACTAGCACTCGCGGACCAGTTTTCCAGAACCGGCCATCGGTCCTTCCAGGCGAAGGATCGGTGGCCGGTTTTTTTGTGGACCGCGGACATCCTTGTCCGCACTGAACGCGTAAGCGCGAAAAGAGTGTTGCGCGCCGTGTGCGGGCGAGGGCGCCCGCGCTCCCAGTTACGAGGTTGAGCTATGACTATGCAAACTGACGCCACAACAAAACCAGATCAACCGCTGCTCTCCGATCACGTCGACATGCGCCTGGTCGCAGCCGATCCCGATCAACTCATTGCCGATCGAAATACGATCGTGCAGCTCGATCCCGATCACCCGGGCTTCCGCGATTTGGAGTATCGCCGGCGACGCAACCGGATCGCGCAAATCGCTATGGAGTATCAGCCCGGCGATCCCATTCCTGACGCTCCTTATACAGATGAGGAGCATCAGGTGTGGTTCACAATCTGGAACGCGCTGCAACCGGCGCACCTTCAACATGCGTGCGCGGAGTACCTCGAGTGCCTGAGGAAGTTGGACTTTGCCCCCAATCGCATTCCGCAGTTGCGCGCGGTCAATGAAAAGGTTTTAGCGATCAGCGGCTTTCGCCTGGAGCCGGTGGCCGGTCTGGTCCAGCCGCGCGTCTTTCTGGAAAATCTCGCCGACGGTGTCTTTCTTTGCACCCAGTACATTCGGCATCATTCGACGCCGCTCTACACGCCCGAACCTGACGTGGTTCACGAAATCGTGGGCCATGGAGTAACGCTGGCCAGCCCGCGCCTGGCCGAACTAAATCGTTTATTCGGAAAAGCCGTGCAGTCAACTCAATCCGCGGACGCGCTGGAGAAGTTGTCGCGCGTTTATTGGTTCACGATTGAGTTTGGCGTGCTGCGCGAAGATGGCGCGGTGAAAGCGTATGGCACCGGCCTGTTATCTTCGGCCGGAGAGATGGCAAAGATGCACGAAGCGGATCTGCGGCCGTTTGATCTGGATGCGGCAGCGCATCACGAATATGACCCCACACATTTTCAGCCGGTGCTGTTCTGCGCGAAATCGTTTGAGACGATGTATCAGACGCTGCGAGATTATTTGGTGAATTGGTGAGCCGCGCGGCTTCGCCGCCTGATGTGCAGAAAGGCTTCGCCTTTCCGGCAAGTGGCAAAACTTATCTTGAGGCTCCGCCTCACGCTCCGAGGCATAGCCTCGGAGTCATAATTTATCTGCGACGGAAAGCCAGGCTTTCCGCACATCAAGCGGCATAGCCCGCTAAACAAAGGGTCAGCTTTACCGGAACTTAGCTCCTTGACAGTCTTTTCAGGCCGCGCCTATAGTTTGCGTACAAGGTTTCTTCGACATGACTCGCAAACTTTATTGTTACTATTACTGGTGCGCCTGTACGTTTGCTTCTCTTGCGGGAGGAGCGTCCGGGCAAAACTTGCGTGTGTGTGAACTGGTGCGATAGTCAACACCACAAACAGTTTTTAGAAAGCCGGCCGCGACTTCTCGGAAAGAGCGCGGCCGCTTTCGTTTTTGACCAATGATTACTGAAGAAGAAGTACAAATTCCTGCTCAATCCCGGCGTCTGCCGCGCGCTCGCGATCTGGAATCACAGATTGGGAACACGCCTCTACTGGCTTTGAACCGAGTCACGCGCGGTTTGCCCGTGGGCATTACGGTCCTGGTCAAAGCCGAGTACTTGAATCCGGGCGGCTCGGTCAAGGATCGCGCGGCCCTGGCCATGATCCTCGACGGGGAGAATAGCGGTCGCCTTTATCCCGGCAAAGTAATTCTCGACGCCACCAGTGGCAATACCGGAATTGCCTATGCCATGATCGGCGCGGCCCGCGGCTATTCGGTGACCATTTGCTTGCCGGCGAACGCCAGCGTCGAACGAAAACGGATGCTACAGGTTCTGGGAGCGAAGACGATCGAAACAGATCCAATGCGGGGTTCTGACGGCGCGCAAGTTGTAGCACGTGAAATGGCAACGCTTGATCCAGCAAAATATTTCTATCCGGATCAGTACAATAATGACGCCAACTGGCGCGCGCATTACGAAGGCACTGGACAGGAAATCTGGCGACAGACTGAAGGACGGGTAACACACTTTGTGGCGGGCCTGGGAACGTGCGGCACATTCACCGGCGTAGGCCGCAGATTAAAAGAACTCAATCCGGCGATTCGACTGATCTCGATGGAACCTGATTCGCCAATCCACGGACTTGAAGGGCTGAAGCACTTGCCGACTTCGAAGATGCCGGGGATATTTGATCCGACCCTCGCTGATGAAACTGTCGAAGTTGAAACCGAAGCGGCGCAGGCAATGACGCGGCGTTTGTCGCGGGAAGAGGGCCTGTTCGTGGGCGTCAGCTCGGGCGCGAATGTTGTCGCCGCCCTGGCGCTCGCGCGCGGCTTGCCCCGTGACTCAGTCGTAGTAACAATCCTGTGTGATGGCGGCGAAAGATATCTGAGCGAACGTTTTTGGAGTGAATAAGTGGCACAGACTTCAGTCTGTGAAGCCACTACACGAAATCACAGACTGAAGTCTGTGCCACTCAATTTGACGACTATGGCCGGCGATAAAGACACCCTCGATCTCACAACGCGACTGGTTCACGCCGGCGAACGCAATGAACCACCTGACGGTCAGCCTACCTCTACGCCGATCTATGCCAGCGCGACCTTCACTTATGAATCGATGGAAGAGATCGATCAGGTCTTTGCCGGTGACAAGCCAGGCTATATCTACACCCGCTATGGCAATCCCACGGTCAACGCTTTTGCAGAGGCGATGCGCATGGCGGAGGCGGGCGCGACCGCGTGCGCCTACTCGTCCGGAATGGCTGCTTTGCATGCAGCCCTCTTCGCCTGCGATCTATCGCCGGGCGCGGTGGTGCTGGCTTCTCAGGATCTCTACGGCGCGACGACGAATCTGCTGCAAATGATTTTTGGTAGTTTCGGGATCAAAACCGTCACAGCGGATCTTAGTGACCTTGCCGCCCTGCGCGCGAAGGCGAACGAACTCAAGCCGCGAGTGCTGGTCGCGGAAACCATTTCAAATCCACTGCTGAAAGTTTGTGACATTGATGCCTGCGCCGATATTGCCCGATCGGTTGGCGCGCGTCTGATCGTCGATAATACTTTTGCGTCTCCTTACCTTTGCCGGCCTTTGGAACATGGCGCGGACATCGTCGTACACAGCGCCACGAAATTTATCGGAGGACACGCCGACGCCATGGGCGGCTTAGCGGTTTCGCGCGACCTCGCTGACAGCGCTGCTTTGATTGGAGTGATGAAACTTGTGGGCGGAGTGCTGAGTCCGTGGGAAGCGCATGAGCTACTGCGCGGGTTAAAGACACTGAGCGTGCGCATGGATCGCCATTGTGAAAATTCGGCGGTGCTGGCTGAGCATTTACGCGCCCATCCCCGCGTCGGACGGGTCTACTTTCCGGGATTTGTCGCGCCTGAACAGCGCGAAGTCGGGCAGCGAATTTTGGGTCAATCGGGTGCGCTGGTTTCGATCCAATTGAAGAATGACGTTCGGGAAGCAGCATTTCGTTTTATGGACGCGCTGAAGCTCTGTGTGCGCTCGACCAGTCTCGGCGATGTTTTCACCAGCGTGCTGCATCCGGCGACAGCTTCGCATAGAGATTTGTCTCCGGCGCGGCGGCAACAACTCGGAATCACCGACGGATTAATCAGGATCTCAGTCGGGATTGAGAGCATCAACGATATCATCGCTGATATCGATCAGGCTTTAGAGGCCGGTACAGAACCGGTTGCCGTAGCAACCGGGTCATAGCGGCTGCGCCGTTTGATGTTCGGAAGGACTCTGATCGGAACTGTCTGGAATAGTCTTTTTGAAAAATTTGAAGCATGGCCCTTCCGCCAACGCGGCTCGGCCGCTCTCCAGTGCGGTAAGGCTCTGCCTTACCGAAGAGCTAAGATAAACTTCCTGGAGGCTATGCCTCCACCAATGAACTGAGGCGCAGCCTCAACTTAAAGGTATCGGCTGTCGGTAAGGCACAGCCTTACCGCACATCGGGCGGCATAGCCGTCCCGAACTGAAGTGATCAATATCGACGAAGTGCAGCTATCGGAAATGCGCCGGCACGGTGAGCGCGACTATCCGTTTGAATGTTGCGGCTTGATGCTGGGACGATTCGAGAACGCCAGTCAGAAGATCGTTATTGAGACCTATCCAATATCAAACGCGCGCGAAGAAGCAGCCAAACGCAACCGGTTCCTGATCCGGCCCGACGAATTGATGCGCGGCGAAAAATATGCACGCGACAAGGGTTTGGACGTAGTTGGCTTCTATCATTCGCATCCCGACGATCGCGCAGTGCCTTCGCAGTACGATCTGGACCATGCGTGGCCGACTTATTCGTATGTGGTTGTCGCAGTCGAAAAAGGTCAGGCAGTCGACTTGCGATCGTGGGAAATGGAACCGGATCGATCGAAATTCAACGAGGAAGAGATATCTTGAGTGGCACAGGCTTCAGCCTGTGATTCTTGGCGCGCGATCACAGACTAAAGTCTGTGCCACTAACGACAAACTGAAAAGCTTGTCGTACATTAGAAAGAAGGACACAGTCATGCCAGTCACAATCACCATTCCTACTCCGCTGCGTCAGTTCGCCGGCGGGCAATCCGAGATCCAGGTTGAGGCAACTACCGCCGGCGAGGCTTTGGAACAATTGACCTCGACACACGCCGAATTGCGCAAGCATCTTTTTAACGATCAGAATTCGCTGCGCAATTTCGTGAACGTGTACGTCAACGACGAAGACATTCGGCATAGCGACGGTCCCAATACGCCGGTCAAGGAAGGCGACACAATTTTAATCGTGCCTTCGATTGCGGGAGGCTCGGCGGTGCTGGATGAAGTAACCGGCACGGATGCCGGTGAACCGCAGGCAGGGATGCCTGCGCTCCTGCCGTTGCTTTCGAATGAAGAGGTCGCGCGTTATAGCCGTCACTTGATCATGCCGGAGGTCGGCATGACTGGTCAGCGGAAATTGAAGGCGGCGAGCGTGCTGATGATCGGCACCGGCGGTTTGGGCGCGCCGCTGGGCATGTACCTGGCTGCGGCGGGCGTGGGACGGCTTGGCCTGGTCGATTTCGACGTGGTCGATTCTTCGAACTTGCAGCGCCAGATAATTCATGGCACGAAGGACGTGGGCAGGCCCAAGATCGCTTCCGCTCGCGATCGTCTCGAAGATATTAATCCGCATGTCGAGATCGAAACGCACGAGACTCGTCTAACCAGCGCCAACGCAATGAGTCTCGTCAAAAACTATGACATCGTCGTCGACGGCACCGATAATTTTCCGACGCGCTACCTGGTCAACGACGCCTGCGTGCTCGCCTCGAAGCCCAACGTTTACGGCTCGATCTTCCGCTTCGAAGGACAGGCTAGCGTCTTTTGGGCCGAACGCGGCCCGTGCTATCGTTGCCTCTATCCTGAACCACCGCCGCCGGGTTTGGTGCCATCGTGCGCCGAAGGCGGAGTGCTCGGGGTACTGCCCGGAATTATCGGCGCGATTCAGGCGAATGAAACGATCAAGATCATCCTGGGCGCGCCGGACATCATGGTTAACCGGCTGCTGCTGTTCGACGCTTGGCGGATGCGCTTTCGCGAACTGAAGCTGCGCAAGAACCCGGATTGCCCGGTGTGCGGCGACAACCCGACGATCAAAGAGCTAATCGATTACGAAGAATTCTGCGGCATAACTCAACAGACACAGGCGGCCCAACCAACTATGGAAGAAATCACAGCTACCGAACTGAAACAGCGCCTCGACAAAGGCGACGACATTCAAATCATCGACGTGCGCGAACCGCATGAATACGAGATCGGCCAGATTCCCAACTCAAAGCTGATCCCTCTGGGCCAGGTGCTCAATCGCATGAACGAGATCGACCCGGACCGCGAAACTGTCGTGCATTGCAAGATGGGCGGCCGCAGCGCTAAGGCGATCGATGCGCTTCAGCGTTCGGGCTTCACCGGCAAGTTGATCAACCTCGCCGGCGGCATCACCGCCTGGTCGAATGACGTCGATCCCAGCGTGCCGAAGTATTAATCGAGCGAGCAAAGAAAATAAGCCGCGGATGTCCGCGGATAAACGCGGATAGGCAGACCAATCATATCCGCGTTTATCCGCGTGAATCTGCGGCTATTGCATTTTTTGCCGACAGGCTGCGTCATCCGTCATTCTCGGTGTATGATTAGGCCCGCAATTATCCCCTCAGCGAGGTAAACACCGGACGTGAGTGAAGCAACACTGGAATTGACTGAAACAAACGATACAACCTCCGCAACCAACGAGCAGCCGCACAAGTGGGTCTATCTGTTTGAAGAAGGCAATGGCAACGACAAATCTCTTTTCGGTGGCAAGGGCGCCGGTCTTTGCGAGATGACCCAGGCCGGCCTGCCGGTCCCGCCCGGGCTGATTGTGACTACTGAAGTCTGCAACGCCTACTACGCTAACAACAAAGAATTCCCTGAAGGGATGTGGGAACAGGTCAAGACCGCCCTTCAGGAAATCGAAAAGAAGGTCGGCAAGAAGTTCGGCGACGCCAGAAATCCGCTGCTGGTTTCCGTTCGATCAGGCGCGGCGTTTTCGATGCCGGGAATGATGGACACGGTCCTGAACCTCGGCCTTAACGAAGAGACGGTGACGGGGCTGGCCGAACAAACGGGCGATCTGCGCTTTGCTCTGGATGCCTATCGTCGCTTCGCTTCACTGTTCGGTGAGATCGTGATCGGCGTCACGCATGAAAAGTTCGAACGCGTGATGGATCGTTTCAAAAAGCAAACTACCGGCAGCGACCGCCTTGACACCGATCTAAAGCCCGAAGAACTGCGCGGGATTATCGCTGCCGAAAAAGAAATCATCCTCGCCGAGCAACAAACAATTCCCGACGATCCGTACGAACAATTGCGCGTCGCCATCGGCGCGGTGTTCAATTCGTGGATGGGCCGGCGGGCCATCGACTACCGCCGCATCAATCGCATTCCCGACGATCTGGGCACAGCCGTCAACGTGCAGGCAATGGTGTTTGGCAACATGGGCGCCAACAGCGGCACCGGCGTCGCCTTCACCCGCAATCCATCCACCGGCAAGAAAGAACTTTACGGCGAATACCTACTCAACGCGCAAGGCGAAGACGTGGTCGCCGGCACGCGCACTCCGAACCCGATCAGCCAACTCAGGAAAGAACTGCCGAAGGTTTACGAGCAGTTCAACGCGATCACACAGTTGCTCGAGAAGCATTACCGGGACATGCAGGACTGTGAGTTCACGATCGAACGCGGCAAACTCTGGATGCTGCAGACGCGCACCGGCAAGCGCACGGGCGCGGCCTCAGTCCGCATCGCCGTGGACATGGCCAGCGAAAAATTGATTGACCGCGCAACTGCGGTCGAGCGCGTTACTCCCGATCATCTCGATCAGTTATTGCACCCGACGGTCGATCCAAAAACCGACGCGCGCGTACTCGCGACGGGTTTGCCGGCCAGTCCCGGCGCGGCGCAGGGCCAGGTTGTCTTCAGTCCTGATGAAGCTGAAGAGATGGCGAAAGAAGGCGCGCAGGTCGTGCTGGTGCGAACCGAAACCAGCCCCGATGATTTTCACGGCATGGTCGCGGCCCAGGCAATCGTCACCGCACGCGGCGGCATGACCAGTCACGCCGCAGTCGTCGCGCGCGGCATGGGCAAGACCTGCGTCAGCGGCGCTTCCGCTTTGGAAGTTGATTACAGTCAGCAGCAATTCACCGTCAATGGCGAAGTGGTGACCAAGGGCGAGTGGATCACAGTCGATGGTTCGACCGGGCGGGTCTTTCTCGGCAAAGTGCCGACCGTGCAGCCTTCGTTAGGTCCCGACTTTTATGAATTGATGAAGTGGGCTGACGATTTTCGCACGCTAACGGTGCGGGCAAATGCCGACACGCCGCACGATGCGCGCGTGGCCCGCCAGATGGGCGCGGAAGGCATCGGCCTCTGCCGCACCGAACACATGTTCTTTGGCGACAAGCGGCTGGCGTCGATGCGTCAGATGATTCTCGCCGACGGTACCGGCGCGCGCGAAAAGGCGCTCGATCAACTTTTGCCGCTACAACGCGGAGACTTTGTCGGCATCTTTCGCGAGATGGCCGGCTTCCCCGTAACGATTCGCTTGCTCGATCCACCGCTGCACGAGTTCCTGCCAAACGTCGACGAACTTCTAGGCGAACTGTCTGAGTTGAAGATGGCCCTTCGTCATGCCGAGAAACTCTCCGACATGGATCATCTCCTCGATGAGATCGACGAGAAGCGCCAGTTGCTGCATCACGTCAACAAGATCCGCGAAGCGAATCCTATGCTCGGCTTTCGCGGTTGCCGTTTGGGTCTGTTGTATCCCGAAGTCACGCGCATGCAATGCCGCGCGATTTTCGAAGCTGCCTGCCAGGTGAAGGGCGAACGCAAGCAGGTAATGCTGGAGATCATGGTGCCGCTAGTTTCCATCAGCGAGGAGCTTAAACAATCCGCTGAGATGGTTCATCAGGTAGCGCGTGAGGTCACCGGCGAACACGGCATGAAGATCGAGTACATGGTCGGCACGATGATCGAGTTGCCCCGCGCTTGTTTGACTGCCGGCAATATTGCTGAGCATGCGGACTTCTTCTCGTTCGGCACAAACGATCTGACGCAGACGACATTCGGTTTGAGCCGTGATGACTCTGGCCGTTTCCTGCCGGCCTATGTCGATCGGAAAATCCTCTCGGACGATCCGTTTCAGGTGCTCGACCGCGAAGGTGTGGGCGAGTTGGTGCGCATCGGCGCCGAACGCGGCCGCGCCGTGAAGCCTGATCTCAAAGTAGGAATCTGCGGCGAGCATGGCGGCGATCCGAGCTCGATCGCTTTCTGCAACGAGATTGGATTGAATTATGTAAGCTGCTCGCCTTACCGCGTTCCCGTGGCGCGGCTGGCCTCGGCGCATGCTGCACTGAAAGCAAAGGCCGACGCGACCGCGGCAGGTAAAGCTCAGGAAACTGCGGCTGCTTCTCAGGCTTAGACATTCGCGCTATGTGATCGCCATCGCGATCTGAATAGCGGTAGAAAATCTCTCTCCGTTCCGGCATTCGCAAACTCTCGCTCGGGCCGTTGGATCGCTATGAAACACACTGGAGTCTTGCCCCTGGTCATAGTCTTTTGTTTCCTGATTCCTGGCCAGTCCCAGCAACCCAGCCCCACGCCTCCAGCGTCCGGAATTAACCAGCAAAAGTCGGGTTCCAACGTTGATCAGGACGTCATAAAGATCAGCACTAACCTGGTCCAGATCGATGCGGTGGTCACTCGCAACGGTCAACAAGTGACCGATCTAAATGCCGAAGACTTCGAAGTCTTCGAAGACGGCAAGCCGCAGCCCATCACTAATTTTTCATACATCTCGAACGTGTCTGCTCCGCCCGCCGGAGTCTCAGCCAAACGGAAGTCGCTTACGCCGCCGATTCCTGCTTCGGTTCGCCCCAGCGATACGCGCCGTACAATTGCCCTGGTGGTTGATGATTTGGGAATGGGTTTTCAGAATATCGATCGAGTCCGAACGCAACTGCGTAAATTTGTAAACGAACGACTGACTGAGAGTGACCTGGTAGCCATTCTTCGCACCAGCGGCGAAATCGGCGCGCTGCAACAATTCACCACCGATCATCGGGTCCTGCTGAGCGCGATCGACCACATCAAGTTTCAACCCTGTAGTCGCGCCGGCTTCGATGCGTTTGCGGGAAACGCCAGAGACTGCAGCGCCGAGACGTATGACTTATCTCTGAGGGCCTTGCGTTATATCGTCACCGGTATGACCAGCTTGCCCGGCCGAAAATCGATGGTAGTTTTTTCCGATATGATGCCGGTCGATTTTGACGAGGGTGGCCTGCCCCCTGTGTCGCCGCCGCCGCTGGTGCCATCCAGCGGCGCCGGAGCGGAACCGGTAGTTGTTCCAAAGGTCAGCACCGGTGGCAGCTCTGCCAGGAGCACCGGCCCCAGCAAGAGCAGCGTGATTACCGATATCCTCAACAACACTTATGAAAGAAAAATCCAGAACATCGCCGAACTGGCGATTCGCGGCTCAGTAGTGATTTACACCGTGGATACGCGCGGTCTTGAAGTTCCATTTCCATCCGCGGCAGATCATTTTAGCGGCCCGGTTGAGGGACGCGGAAACATCACGCGTCAGGTTGGCGACTCGATCAGCCAACGGTCATCAGCGATCTTTAACGATCGTCAGGGTGCTGAGCTGATGGCCAGGGCGACCGGCGGTTTCACCATCAAAGACTCGAATGATTTTGGTTTGAAACAGGTATACGAAGACCAACAGGGCTATTACCTCATCGGGTTTCGGCCGCCTGAGGTAACTTTTGATCACCGCTTTCATCATCTTGGCGTACGCGTCAAACGGCCGGGACTGACGGTCCGCACGCGCAGAGGTTTTCACGGAATAACCAACGCTGAAGCGCAGGCGACTCTGCAAAGGGCCCCAACTACGATAAGTGAGGCGTTGCGTTCGCCGTTTGGCGCCAACCAAATCATGGTCCGGTTGAATTCGCTGTTTAGCAATGCGAAAGATGCCGGCTCTGTCTTGCGAGCTTTCATTTATGTTAATGCGAGCGACCTGTCATTCACGGCGCAGCCCGATGGCTCGCACGATGCAGCCTTTGATCTGGACAGCGTCTTGTTCGGCGATAACGGCAGGATTGTCTATGAGCGGACCGAGGCAGCCACAGTGCATCTCAATCAGTCGCAGTATGAGCAGACACTACGCGAAGGCATAGCCTATGGCTTTCGAGTGCCGCTGAAAGGGTCGGGCGCGTCACAGTTCCGCATTGCCGTACGCGACCGAGCGTCCGGACGTCTGGGCTCGGCGGGCCAGGTGATCATGATTCCTGACTTGCGCAAGGACCGGCTGGCGCTGTCCGGCATTGTCCTGACGGCTGAGACGAACAGTCAGGCGGCGAACCCGGGCGCGGTCGATCCGGCTTTAGTGCCGGTCCTCCGTCCGCTCCATCAGGGTGACAACCTGGTGTTTGCGTACGCGGTTTACAAAGCCCAATTAGGTCGCGACCATTTGCCGCAATTGACGACCCAGACACGTATCTTCCGTGATGGCAAATTGTTCTACAGCGGCGAGACGCTGCCGGTTGCCACCGCAGATCAGCCGGATCTGCAACGCATCACGGGCGGCAGCCGGTTCCGGGTGGGCCCGGACTTTCCGGCCGGCGAGTATGTCCTGCAAATCATCGTCATGGACAATCTTGCGAAAGAGAATCAGCGCATGGCTACGCAGTGGATTGGCTTTGACGTGGTAAAGTAAAAGGCAGCTCGTAACTCTCTCTCCGTTTCGACATCGCCGGCTCAGCGGGGGCTCTCTTTTCATCGACGTGTCAGGATTTTCACCGCTGGTCGACGATTGAATCGGAATCGCGACTCATAAGATTGATAGCAAGGAGCGAAACTCTCATGGATCGACGATACGGTTTGGCATTCGTACTGGTTGTATGCCTGTTGCACCCGGTGCCATCTCTGTCTCAATCTGCTCCCACTCAGCAGCCAGCTAAGCCCAAAACTGAACAGCCAGTGCTTGACGATCAGGAAGTCATCAGGATTAACACGAACCTGGTGCAGGTCGACGCGGTCGTCACACGTAATGGAAAGCAGGTGACGGATCTGAGGGCCGAGGACTTCGTCATCCTTCAGGATGGAAAGCCGCAAGCGATCACGAATTTTTCCTACGTGTCGAATGTGCCCGCCGGCACTGCGAACGTCGCCGCGCCCGCAAAGAAAGACAAGACGGTAGTGCCGCCGGTTCCCAGCGCAATTCGGCCGCACGATATACGCCGGACGATGGCATTCGTCGTCGACGATCTCGGCTTAATGTTTGAAAGCATCGATCGGGCGAAATCGCAACTGCGAAAATTTATCAACGAAGATCTATCTCCAAATGATCTTGTCGCAATCATTCGCACTGGCGGCGAGATAGGAGCCTTGCAGCAGTTCACCACCGACCGGCGGCTGCTACTACGCGCAGTCGATCAACTCAAGTGGAATACTTGCAGCCGGGTCGGCTTTAGCGCGACCCAGCCGCCTGGTAACGATCGTACCTGCACTGATAACTATGGACTCAGCTTGCAGGCGCTGCGTTACATAGTCAGCGGCATGGCACGGCTGCCGGGTCGAAAATCGTTACTCATGCTTTCCGACTCAATGCCGGTAGACATTCAGACACCCGGTCCGACCGCACCATCGGCGCCCGCCTCTCTGAGTGGCGCCTCAGCGATGCCCGCGGCCAGCGCCGCCGGTTCAGATTCCGGTATCGGCGAGATAAACACGAACTACCAACAGTCCCTCCAGAGAATTGCGGAATTAGCAATTCGCGGCTCAGTGGTTATCTATGCCGTCGATACACGTGGCTTGGTGGACACTTTTCCGGATGCGAGTGTTCGTCTGACCGGGGGCAGCCGGGTAGGCCAACAACTCATGTCATCGCTGCAAACCAGTGCCAAGAATCTATTTATGGCGCGTCAGGGCGCCGGGATGATCGCGAAAGACACGGGCGGCTATTTGATCTACGACTCAAATGATTTCGGCATGAAGAAGGTGGCTGAAGATCAGCAGGGCTACTATCTCATCGGTTTTCGACCCGCCGGCGAGACCTTCAACCGAGCCTTCCACAGCATTTCAATCAAGTTGAAACCCAAAGGGCTCTCGGTTCGCACGCGCGCCGGATTCTTTGGGGTCACCGACGAAGATGCGCGCAAGACACAACAAGCCGCGCTCAGGAATGTCCATGCTTCATTGGTTTCACCATTCGGGGTTAACGAAATCACGGTCCGTCTCACCGCGCTTTTTACCAACGCTAATGACTCAAGTTCTCTCTTGCGGTCATTTATCTATGTCAACGCTCGCGACCTGACGTTCGCTGACGGCCCCAACGGCTCGCACGTCGCAGCTTTCGATGTTGACAGCATCCTGTTTGGCGATAATGGCGCACCCTTGTATGAGCGCAACCAGACGGCGAATCTCCAACTGAATGACGAACAGTACCGGCAGACGCTTCGTGAGGGTGTGATCTATGGCTTTGATGTTCCGGTAAAGCGGCCGGGCGCGTTTCAGTTTCGCGTGGCTGTGCGCGATCATTCTTCCGCGCACGTGGGAACTGCCGGGCAAGTCGTGGAAGTTCCGGACCTGACCAGGAAAGTGCTCACCGTGTCGAGCATTGTCCTTACTCCGGACACCGCCGCGACTGCGAACACTTCGAACGCCGCGGCCTTGCCCTCGACGAGCGAACAAGATCGTTTCGCGGTGCCAGGCTCACGCGCTTTTCGACAGGGCTCCGGCCTGGTGTTCGCGTACGCGGTCTACAATGCCCAATTAGATCTGACCACGCACCGGCCACAACTAACCAGACAGACTCGAATCTTTCGTGAGGGCAGATTGATCTATACCGGCGAGATTGCCCCGCTGTCCGTTTCAGATCAGCCGGACCTGGAGCGCATCACCAGCGGCGGGCGACTTCTGCTTGGTTCAGACTTCCCGGTCGGCGAGTACATTCTGCAAATCGTCGTTACCGACAGTCTCGCCAAAGAGAAGCAACGCGTATCCAGCCAGTGGATTGATTTTGAGATTGTGAAATAGAACGGCCCGACGTGAGTGAGCACGTTGTCGGTCTTCTCATTAGCATGGGCAAACCAATGTGGTGAATCTGCATTTATTTCCCGCGCGTCAGGATCGATGCTATGCTGACGCCAATCGCCCGCTGAGCAGTAGCAGCAGTGCTCTACGATTCTCGCGTCCTGGCTCTTGATGGAACGATCGAAGACTAACCACCGGGACCCGAAGTACATTAAGACTGACTGAGAGTTTTGTGTCTTCGTACCGTTGTGGTGAGACAGTCACAGTGAGCGATGGACGAGAGGGTGTTCTATGAATCCACGAAATCGCCTGGCAGTAGTCTTATCGATAAGCCTACTCTGTCCGCTGCCCTCTCTCTGTCAATCTCCACAGAGTCAGCAACCAACGAAGCCTTCGTCTGAGCCAGTTCCGGTCGACGATCAGGACATCATTAAGATCAATACCAACCTGGTGCAGCTCGATGCCGTTGTCACCCGCAACGGGAAGCAGGTCAAGGATCTGAGAGCGGAAGACTTCGAAGTTTTTCAGGATGGAAAGCCTCAGGCGATTACCAACTTTTCCTATATCTCCAATGTGCCGCCCAGCGCAACGGACGCGCCCCCGCCGAATCAGAAGAACGCCAAAACCAGAATCCCGCCGGTGCCGGTCGCTGTTCATCCGCATGATGTGCGCCGCACCGTGGCGATCGTGGTCGACGATCTCGCGGTGGCATGGGACACGATGTACAGGATAAAAAAGCAACTGCGAAAATTTGTTACCGAAGATCTGTCCCCGAACGATCTGGTGGCAATCATTCGCACCGGTGGTGAAGTAGGCGCGCTGCAACAGTTCACTACCGACAGGCGAGTTTTATTAAGAGCAGTTGAACAGCTCAAATGGAATCCGTGCAGTCGCGTCGGCATGAGTTTTTTTGAGCCCGACACACGTCGGATCTGCTCCGCGGAAAACTACGGTAACACCGTCCGGGCGCTGCAATACATTTTAGGTGGCATGGCTCGCTTGCCGGGCCGGAAATCGATGGTCATTCTTTCTGACTCAATGCCGCTGGATACGCGAGAGCCAGGCCCTACCCCGGCGTCGGCTCGATTGGCTCCTGGCGGCGCTGCGGCAATTCCGATCTCCAACGTCGCTGATGATGCGAACAATACGGTTTCGACCAGCTACCAGTCGGCGCTACACCGTCTCGCTGAAATCGCAATTCGCAGCTCGGTGGTGGTTTATGCAGTCGCCACGGTCGGCCTGATAGATACTTTTCCATCCGCCGCGATTCATTTCAGCGGCCCTGCCCGCGGCCCGGGGAGTATTCACGGGCAGGTTGCGGATATGCTCAGCGGGTACCACGAGCGTCTATTTTCCGAGCGGCAGGGCGCGGGCATGATCGCCAAAGAAACAGGCGGCCTGCTCATTGACGACTCAAATGACTTCGGCTTCAAGAAAATATTTGAAGATCAGCAGGGCTATTATTTGATCGGTTTTCGACCGGCCGGCGACACCTTTAACCGGAACTTTCACCACCTCACGATCAAGGTGAAGCCCAAAGGCCTCGCAGTGCGCACGCGCACCGGGTTTTTCGGAGTCACCGACGAAGAGGCAACGAAGTCGCGACAAGCATCGCTCTCGAACGTCAATGCCATCCTCGCATCGCCTTTTGGGGCCAACGATATCACGGTCCGTCTCAACACTCTGTTCGCCGACTTGAGTAAAACAGGTTCCGTGCTGCGGTCGTTTATCTATGTCAACGCTCGCGATTTGTCCTTCTCGGACGGTCCCAACGGTTCGCATGTAGCGGCGTTCGATGTCGACAGCATCATGTTTGGCGACAACGGGCGGCTGGTTTATCAACGAAGCCAGACGGCGAGCTTACAACTGAACGAACAACAATATCAGCGAACACTTCGTGAGGGCGTGATCTATGACTTTGATGTGCCGGTGAAACGACCCGGCGCTTTCCAGTTCCGCGTTGCAGTCCGCGATCATTCTTCCGCGCATATCGGCACCGCAGCCCAGTTTGTAGAAGTTCCGGACCTGAGCAAAAGTCTGCTTACCGTTTCGAGTATTGTAGTCACGCCGGACGCTGACTCGACTAAAACCAGCGCCACACCCGTGGGCCCCGAACCCGATCGTTTCGCGGTGCCTGGAGCACGCAGATTCCAACAGGGCACGGGCATGATCTACGGCTATGCGGTCTATAACGCAAAATTGGACGAGTCCACTCATCATCCTCAACTAACCAAGCAGACCCGATTATTTCGGGACGGCAAATTGATCTACACCGGAGAGATCGTGCCGCTGTCCGTTTCGGATCAGCCGGACCTGAAACGCATAACGGCTGGCGGGCGGCTGCTACTCGGTTCAGACTTTCCGGCCGGCGAGTACGTGCTGCAAATCGTCATCACCGACAATCTCGCGAAAGAGAAGCAGAGCATCTCCGCGCAATGGATTGATTTTGAGGTCGTGAAATAGGAACGGACCTGGAATGCGGCCGAGCTGTTTGCTTCTTGCAACGGGAGGAATATGAGCTTGTGGATATTGGACAGCCTACATTCCAGACCAGGCGGAATGGGAGAGCCCGCCTTTTCGCAGACGCGATCTAAGGAAGAAGTAATTATGACTAGTCAAACTGTTCCAGTTTGTGGTGAGCATCAGGTCGCGAAGGAATGGCGACCGACCACGTTTGAGTATGGTGAAGACGGCGTTTCGATTCGAGTACCGAATATTTACGCGTGGGTTTGCCCGCTCGATGGCGCAGCCTCTTTCACGCCCGAAACAACCGACGAGCTAATCGTTACCGTCCGCGAAATGATCGAACCAGCCAAGCATGCCCGCGACCGCCGATCCATGCCCACCGAGTATATCGTGTCGATTAACTGATGCCAGGAGCTTCGGTTCAATCCTCGCAATGCTCTGACCTAATGCCGGTGCCGTTCTCCAAGTCCCGTAAGGACGGGATGTTAATAGTAACCCGCCAACTCATTTCAACTTCTTGAGCCCATTTATGGGCGACAGAACATGTCGCTCCTGACGGAGCGGTGAAATCATTTGGCTCGACTGTTTCTATAAACATTTCGCCACTACGTGGCTCTAAGAAAAGCATCACTCGTCCATTGGCAAATGCTCGCGACAGCCCCGCCCCACTGGTATACTCGCGCCAGCAAACACCAACTAAGAACTAACCGCTCATCGGAGTGAACAAGATGGCCGACCCACGACATTTGAAAATTCTCAATCAAGGTGCGGAGGCCTGGAACAACTGGAGAGAAAGCGAGTTTTATACAGCGCCACAGCTACGCGGCACGGATTTTCGGGAAATCGACATTGGTCAAATGGATCTCAGTTCAGCGGACCTCAGCAATTCGAATTTGAGTGGGAAGGACCTGAGCGATCGAGACCTAATGGACGCGAATCTGAGCGGGACAGAATTGAACGGTGCGAATCTGACGAAGGCACGGCTAGTAGGTGCCAATCTTTTTCTCGCTGATCTTATTGAGGCTGATCTCACGCTGGCTGATCTTCAAGCAGCAGACTTCAGAAATGCTAACCTTGGTAAGGCAAAACTCCCACACACTTACCTAGGGGGAGCAAATTTTACTGGTGCCGATCTTGACGGGGCAGGCTTCGAAGGGGCTTTGTTTAATGGCACGATTTTTGGTGACAACGATTTAAGGGCTGTCACTGGGCTGGAGTTAATAAACCATAACGGCCCATCAGTGATCGGGATAGACACGCTGTACAGATCGAGGGGCCTTATTCCCAAGATGTTCCTACGCGGTTGTGGTGTGTCTGACGAATTCATTGCCGGACTACCCTCGCTGATTGCGACAGAGCAGTCGAAGATGTTTGATTCTTGTTTCATCAGCTACAGCCATAAAGACGATGAATTCGGCAAGCGGTTGGTATCGAGAATGCGTGATGCCAAGGTGAATGTTTACTTCGCTCCTGAGGATGTGACGGGCGGCAAAAAGACGATAGAACAGATCAAACTGGCAATCGCAAATAACGACAGACTATTAATTGTTCTGTCACTTGATAGCCTTCAAAGCGAATGGGTTAAGACTGAAATACGCATAGCTACTGCCCTCGAGCAAAGGCAGGGTCGCAAGAAGCTGTTTCCAATCCGGTTAATTGATATGGAGCCTATTAAAGAATGGAGTTGCTTCGACGCAGATACAGGTAAAGACCTCGCTGTCGAAGTGCGCGAATATCCTATACCCGACTTCGCCGCTTGGAAGGAAGCGCCAAATCTGTTTGAGACTGAATTTGCGAGACTGATAAGCGCTCTCAGAAAAGAATCGAATAGAGAACTGACCCAATAATCCTCGTTTGGCTCAGCCTTGCTATTCTTGCCATGAAAGGGATCCAGCTATGCGGTATCTAGTTTTATTTCTTGTATGCTCGCTGATCGTTTCGGTTTTGCAAATGACCTCATCAGCTCAATTTCAATCCCCTGCTCCAAAACCCCCTGACACCGCCTATCTACTCAAACCCGCACACATCTTTGATGGCGAGTCGGCTCAACTGCACGACGGCTGGGTGGTGTTGGTC
>Ga0070698_100002621_pt1 | contig 19809 bp, 20 predicted proteins | sample KBSK1502metaG_FD_65477 | JGI IMG/M metagenome (GOLD analysis project Ga0070698, IMG submission 65477) | Corn, switchgrass and miscanthus rhizosphere microbial communities from Kellogg Biological Station, Michigan, USA - KBS K1-50-2 metaG | ecosystem: Host-associated > Plants > Roots >...
GGACGCTTGTTCAGAATGGTGGCCCACGAAAGCCCGGCCTGCGCGCCCTCGAGCGTGATGCGCTCGAAGAGCCGGGCGTCGCCGCGGACCGGCCGGCCCCACTCGCGGTCGTGATAGCGACCCATCGCGGGGGAGAGCTCGGCCCACGAGCACCGAACGGTCATCCAGCGACTGTACGGTGGCGCGCGCCGTGCAAGAACGCGCAACTTTGGAGGTGCACCGATGCCGCCACGCGGAGTGAAGAGCGAGAAGCGCAAGCGTCAGTACGAGCACATCAAGGAGAGCGAGAAGAAGGCCGGTCGCAGCACCGCCGTCGCCGAGCGGATCGCCGCGGCGACGACCAACCAGACCCGCCGCCAGAAGGGCGAGACGAAGAGCTAGGGCGAGACGACCACCGTCGTCTTGAACAGGATCGCGATGAGGATGCAGGCCTTGCCGCTCGGGCAGATCACGGTTCCGGTCGCGGTGATCGTGGACGTGCCGGGCGCGGACGCGGTCCAGACGGCCTGGGTGCCACGGACGAGCAGCTCGTTCTGAACGCCGCGGGTGAGGATGACGCCGTCGGGTGGGTCGAGCCGCCACTCGAAGTCGGTGCCGAGTGCGATCTGGATGCGATCGCCGACGCGCGCCTGCACCGCGCTCTGATCGTTCGCACGGGTCACGAGCACCGCGCCGGGGATCGGCGTGGGAGACGCCGACGGCTGGGGAGCGCCCGCGCCGCTGCAAGCGGTGACGACGAGCATCGCGAGCAGGAGGGCGACGGCGGGCCTCATCTCTGATAGACGCTAGTCCGGGCTGCCGGGTTCCCGTCGAGGCGGGGCGCTAGCTCTTCTTCCAGCCCACCGGCATGAGGATCACGCCATCGACGGTCGCGTAATAGACCTGCCACCCGTAGTAGCCGCGGAACGCCAACGGGTCGGCGTGCATGACCTCGGCGTACGCGATGACCGCGTTCGTGTAGCCGAGGGAGTGGTTGTACGCGAACACCGCCCTCGTCATGTCGCCCGGCGCGCCGGCCGCCTTGAGGTAGCGGGCCGCGGCGAGGATCGCGTCGTGCGGGCTGTTCACGTCGCCCTGCCCGTACGCCGCCCAGGTCGACGGGATGAACTGCATCGGCCCCTGCGCCCCGGCGGTCGAGTCGCCGCGGATGCGGCCCATCCGCGTCTCGATGAGGTTGATCGACGCGAGGTAGTACCACGGCACGCCGAACTTGGCCTCGGCCTCCTTGTAGTACGAGAGCAGGTCGTCGATCGGCGCGGGGGCGACGATGTGCCAGTCGGGAAGGGTCTTCGGGATCGGCCCGTGCATCGTCCGCAGCTGCCGGCCGGCCTCGACGCTGCCGCTGAACGCGGCTCGCTGACCCTCCGGCAACGCGGCGACCACCTGAGCCACCCAATCGGGATAGTCACTGAGCTGGCCGAGGACGAGCTCCTCCATGTGTCCGGCCCAGGCGAGCTGGTCGGCGGTCACCTTCGGATCGCGGATGAAGCCCTCGGCCATCACGAGCTGCGCGCCGAGCGCGACCGGATCCTGCGCCGGGACGGGGACCGCGCTCCAGTCGGGCGGCGGGGCTGGAGTCGGCGTTGGTGCGACGGTCGGTGCCGGGGACGGCGTCGGCGTCGCGGTCGGGGCGGCGGTCGTCGGAGCGACCGCGACCGGCGCGGCGGCGGTCGAGCAGGCCGCGAGCGCGGTCACGAGCGCGAGCAGCACAGCGCGCCGAGCGGTGTTCATCTGCCGAGGCTAACGGCGTGCAGCCCGCGGGAGGAACGTTCCGACACGTATCGCAACGCGAGCGAGACCTGTACAGCGCCCGTACGCTCGCCCACCGGTCGAGCCCGATTCAAGTTTGAACGGCGTAGCTGATGAATTCGAGCAGGCTGCCGTCCGGATCGCGGAAGTAGACGCTGGTGCCCGATCCGCGCGCGCCCTCGCGACGGAGCGGTCCGGTCTCCACCGCGACGCCATGACGCGCGAGGTGCGCGGTCGCGCCGTCGATCGGGCCGGGCCACTCGAAGCAGAGATCGCTGTTACCTGGCCCGACCGGGATCCGCGCGACGGCGGCCGGCCTCACGCCGGCCGCGTGCACGTTCAGCTGCTGCTCGCCGATGCGGTAGAAGGCTCGCCCGTCGCGCTCGATTACTTCGGCTCCGATCACGTCGCGGTAGGACGCGTCGGATCGAGGACGATCGGTGACCGCGATGACGACGTGATCGAGCCGCATACGGCGAGCCTAGGGAATGAGCGGAGAGTCCCCGCGTCTGGCCGGGCCCGGCTTTGCGGCTGACTGTGGGAATTGAGTTTGACCTGGCTTCTCCTTGAGTACGTGTCACTCATCCTTGGAGCGGTCGGCCTCATTCGGCCTGACGAGCAGTGAAGTAGCTGCGCATGACGGCAATTCGTCATCTCTGCACGAACTGCGCAACAGACAGCAGGCCGGGGGTGACCTCAGGTCGGAGCCGGGCGGGGGAGTTGAACCCCCAACCAGCGGTCAACGAGACCGCTGCTCTTCCATTTGAGCTAGCCCGGCGCGACCGGTCGTTGCAGAACCGTCAATTCAAGGTCGCTCACGAAGACCGCCCGGAACGATCGCGGTGAGTCGCCATTGTCGCGGGGGCAACGGATCACCATGCGGACGACCTCCTCAGTTGCGCCGACCGCGTCCGTTCGCGCGGTCGTCCGCGCTGGACGAGTCTCGTCATCTAGTTGGGCATGGGACGTGAGCAGCGCACCGGCGCTCACGGCCGCGTAGTCCGTGCGTGTCGATAGCAGCCCGAACTCGGCGGTCAGAGTCTCGCCAGCGCGAACAAGCCCGCGGAGCGTCACGCTGACCGGTCCAAACACTGCCGCATCACTGAGCACGCCGCATGTGCGGCAGATCCGTACGGCTCGTTCCGACTCCGAGTCGAACGGCATCGCAAGCGTCTTCACGAACGTCGAGGCTCCGCAGTCGCAGGATGGTCCCTCTCGCGTGCAGACGACGCGATAGTGGTCCCGATACGGTTCGGTGAACGTCGCCGGCGATGCGAGCCGGCCAAGCGCGTGATCTCGTACTTGCTCTTGGAGCCGTTCGAGAGCCTCGACCGCAGACCGCTCGGCGTCGTCGAGGTCGCGGTCGCGTGTCGCGAATCCCGCGCCGGCCACCGCGAGCCGCTCCAGCCGGGTCACATGGGCTTCGAGGTTCCGTGCGAGGCCAGTCGCTTTGCCTGAGGGCATCGCGCGGAGGCCGCTCAACCGGCGCAACCGCGCCGGCAAGGTTGCTCCGACGTCGGCAAGCCGTCGGTTCACAATCGGCCGCTCGCTGAGCCTGAACTCTGTGGTCTCGCTGGGCGCAGTCAGCCGGGGGAACACCAGCACGACCGAGCGCTGCTCTCGGATCGGGACTGAGAACACCGGCGCGTCCGGGCGAGGTCCGCGTGGTTCAGCCCACAACCGTCCGCTTGCGGCGAGCTCGTAGCAGTCCGGATCGTCGATGACCGCGACGCCGACAGGCCCGTTGAACGCGACCACCCATTCAGCCTCAACGCCCGGGCGCGTGAACGACGCGGTCGCGGAAGGCGCCCCGAGCACCTGCGTGGGGTCGCCGAGCAGGATGTAGCTCGGCGCATCCCGGCCACTGGACAGGAGCCAGCGGTTGACCAGTCCGACGGCGGGACCCAGCGGGACGCCCGATCGGATCAACGCGTAATAGAGGAGACACTCCTCCCAGCTGTTGTCTTTGACCGATGTCGTCGATACATATGAAACGACGACACCGCCCAACACATTGAGGCCGACCCGCTGTCCAAGCGAGGGAGGCCCCGAATCCAACTGCGCACCTGAGCACGTGTCGGCGAAGATGTGGCGTGCCTGCAAGGCGCTCGGCGGAATGGTCTGGGGCGACGAGAGAACGCTCGAGATGGTCAGATCACCAACGAAGATCCGATCAGGCAATCCGTGGAGGTAGAACATGAGGACGTCGTGAGGCTCTTCTAGCGCTTCGCGGAGTGCGTCGGCGGTCCACCGTTCTCGACCAATCGTCGGCACGCCGCTGAGGCCACCAAAACGACACGACACGAAGAGGTCGCTCGCCGTCGACCTCGGGCCAGTGGCGTCGATACGGGCGATCCACTGCGAAAGGTCGGCCCAGCTGCCGATCAGACAGCCCGTGGGTTGCGGTCGAGCACACAGTGTCGAAGCCAACCCCGACGTCGTGACCGCGCCGTGAGGAAGAACGACCAGGACCGGTAACGAGGTATTCAGGGCGGTCAGAGCGTCCGGTGGTTCTGGAGCGAAGCGGAGCTCCCACCCGCGGCGAAGAGCAAGCGCCGCTGCAACGGTGGTCTCCCAACCCATGCCAAGAGCGACCACACGTCCGGCTGGACCCCGCCCATTCGCCCCGATCCCGCTCGCGTGCACGCCGAGCAGATACATCGCGCGCGCGAGCGTCGGCCCCTCTTCGATCGCACCCGGCCAGCACTGGAGTGCGCGGCGCGCACGCGCCAGGTTGCTGTCGTCGGCCCAATCAGCGAAGCGCCTGCGACGGAGGGCCGAGAGGGCTCCATTTGGGAAGCTGTCGGACTCTGTGCCGCTCAGCGCCACCGGCCAGCATCGTTCCGCGGAGCTGCCGGCTCGAAAGGCGTCGATGAGCATGACCAGCGCGAGTTCCAGCGGCTCATGAACGAGGACAAGCTCCGACACGGCGAGAGCCGGTGTCCCAGCCGAACTCTGAAGCGGTGACAACGGTCTGAGGGCCACCGCCGTTTCGGTCAGGTCAGCGCTCGACATCGCTCACGTGGATCGCAGTCCATACGGCATGACGTGGTCAACGTGCTGCCAGCCGCGGCACAGAGTGCGCCAGGTTGCTCCCGCGTCATGCGAGCCGACGAGGGCACCGCTGTAGGTCACGCCGTAGACGTGCGGCGGCTCATCGAGATCAGCGCTCACCGTGCGAAGGAACCTGGCTGGCCGTAGGGCAATCGCGTGGGTGTCGTTGCCATCGCCGTTCGATCGAGGACTCGTCACGGGCCCCGCAAGAATCAGCGCGTTGGCAGGCGGCGGAACGAATGCCAGGGTCGCGCCGGGCTCCACGGTCGCGGATGAGACCTGGATCCACGCGCGCCCGTCATATGCGCCGACTGCATCGTCGGTGAGCGCGTACAACCACCCCGGTCGTTGCGGATGCGCGACGGCGGCGAGCGCACGGGATTTGGGCGTGCACTCTCGCAAACCCGAGCCGTCGACGCTCCGATAGAGACGGCCGTCGGCGCAGTGGACGACGATGAGGTCGGGCGCCGCCGGCGCCAGGTAGAGGCGTCGGATCGCGCCAGCCCGACCGAGCTCAGGCGCCGGAAAGAACATCTCGAAGCTACCGCCGCCATCCCTAGTCAAGAGCACGCTGCCACGCACGGTTCCGATGAGCACGCGGTCAACATCGTCATCTGGGATCGCAACCGACAGGGCTGGTTCCGCACTGACCTGTTGCCAATTCACGCCGCCGTCGTCGCTCCGTAACAGGCCCTCCGAGGGGGATGCGGCGTAGAGACGATCAGGCTCTTCGGGGTGGATCGCCAGATCGGCAACCGGCACGCCGCGCAAGAGCGCGAGCTCCACGCTGCCAGCCGCGTTGCTCATCCATACGCCGGAACGTGTGAGCGCGTAAAGCACCGTACGCAGGGCGTTCCTCCCTGCCTGAAGCTCGTCCTTTGTGGTTTGACTCTCTCCTATGCAGTGCGGTTACGCGCGCAACCTGCCGTCCGGCCCGCTGGTCTAACTCTTGGAGTCAAGCTCGACCTCCGACCGCAGCGATACGTTTGCAAGGAGATCACAAAGGGCATGCGAACTCGCGAAGAGGCGCTCAAGCTTGTCGGAGCCCTTGTTGCCGACGGCATCATCGCACCGCGCGATTTGGTCCAGTTCGCGCCCCGGCACGACAATCCCCAGGATCCTGAGGCGGTCCGGCAAGACTGGGAGCAGTGGTACCGCGGGCTCGGAATCGAAGCGGTGCTCGACCGGAGCTTCACGATTGATCCTTGCCCCTTCACTGCCGCAGAGATCGCGGCAGCCGAGTCAGAGGGCGAGCTCGTGCTGTGCGTGCCTCGGGGTGTGGGGCGGCGGGAACTCGGCGAACTCCTTCGGTTGCGTTCGTGGGCCCTCGACGATCGGATGGTCAGCGATACGCCGGAGACGGAGGACTTCTGGTTCAAGACGCCCGGGGCGGCGGCGCCTGGGCACCTCGGCAAGTCGGCGACGGAGGCTCGCCGCCAGTTCGAGGACGAGCGCAAGCTTGGCTTCAGCCTGGAGCGCTACCTGGTATTCACGGCGCGCTACCGCTATTTGCGCGGTCGCTACCCGGACTTCCGCTATTGGACCTGGCTCCTGCGCGGGCGCTACGACAGGTCCGGAATGCTGATGGCTGGCTTCGACCCCCTCGGCCGGCTCAGCGTGCACGCATGGATGCCCAAGTTCCAAGCAAGCTTCCTGGGGTGTCGCTGGATCGAGATTCCCGATCGACTCGCTGACGCGGTGGAGCGCGAACCGATGGACGCGGTTGCGGCGGAAGCGCGAGTGGCGGGCGGTCGCGAGGCGGCAATGGCGGGTTTGCGTGCGGGCGACGGTCCTACGCCGGTCTAGCGGTCGCGTTCGAATGTCAGACGCAAGCGACGCCGTGGTGCTGCGGGTTCTCCGCGAGATCGGTGAGGACCCCGGCATCGAGCTGAACACGCAGCTGCACTTGGACTCTATCCAAGCGCTGCGGGTGCTCATCGAACTCGAAAAGCACTTCGATGTAGAGATTGACGAGGAGCAGATCTTCGATGGCTGGTTTGATACGGGCGAATTGATCTGCAGGTATATGGCTCAACTTGCCTCGGGCGCTCCTACGGGAAACTAAGGTCGATGTCGACGACGACACTGTGCGACCTGCTCGCCCGTGGCCTCGAGGGTCCGGATCGGGTTGGCCTCTGGACGCCGGCACGCTCCCTTGGCAGCCGCGAATTGTGGCGTGCGTCGACTCTGATGATGCGGCGCTTCGCGAAGCACGCCCCTGCGCCTGTGGCGCTCCGGGTCGTCGATCCAGCGACGTTCGTCATCGCGGCGCTCGCTGTGTGGCGCTCCGGCTGTGCCCTTCTGCCGCTTGACGCGAGCCGACCGGTCGACGAGGTGGCGTCGGCAATCGCGGAAGCCGGAGCGCGAACGTTGGTCTGCGATGAGGCGTTGCCGGGCCTGGCCGAATCCATCACGCCGTTGCGTTGCTCGATCGTGCCGCCGCAAGAGGGGTGGGCGCCAGGACCCGAACCATCGGTCGGCCCACAAGACGTCGCGCTCCTGCTGTACACGTCGGGCAGCACCGGCGCCTCGAAGTGTGTGGTCTTCGAGCATCAGGCGATGGTCCGTAACGTGCTTGCGCTCGGCACGGCCGCGGGGTTCGACGGAGGCGATCGCTTCTTCTCGCCGTTGTCGCCGGCGCTTGCCACCACCCTCGCGACCTGTGTTCTGCCAGCGATCGCGTTCGGGGGCGAACTGCTCCTCGGTGGCCGGGTGCTACCAAGGCGGATCGCCGACGTGATGCGAGATCGTCGCGTAACCGTGTTCGCCGCTGTGCCCTTCGTCTATCACCTCGTCGCTGAAGTTCCAAAGACGCGCGCCTTGCCTGATCTGCGCATCGCGATCACCAACTCCGCGCCGCTGCCGGTACCCGTCGCAGAGGCGTTCGAGGCTCGCACGGGACTACTTCCACGATCGAACTACTGCTCGTCGGAAGCTGGCGGCATCACGTACAACCAGACTCACGACCGAGTGCATCTGCTCAGTTCAGTCGGTACGCCGCTGCCCGGCGTCGACGTACGCGTCGTGGGCGAGGATGGTCGAGATCTGGCTGACGGGGTGGGCGGAGAGATCGTCGTGCAGACCCCCATGGGCGCGCGTGGGTATCTGCACCGGCCAGACTTGCAAGAGGCGGTGTTCCGTGACGGCTGGATCTGGACCGGCGACCGCGGCGTGCGCTCGTCGGACGGGTCCCTGCAGATCACCGGACGCGGGACGGAAACGCTGAACGTCGCGGGCCACCTCGTCAATCCGATCGAGGTCGAGCAGGTCCTCAATCGCCACCCGGGGCTCAAAGAGAGCTTGGTCTTCGGGGAGACCGACGGCGAAGCGGGTGAAGTGCTCGTCGCGTTGGTGGTCAGCGACGAGGCGGTCGACCCCCAAGAACTCCGAACCTACCTCGAGCAGCATGTCGCGTCGTTCAAGGTGCCCCGGCGCATCCGGCGAGTCGAGGCACTGCCTCGCACTCCTCTGGGGAAACTCCGCCGACGCGAAAGCGCCGCACTGTGAGGTCGCGACACGTCATCGTCGGCGGCGGAATCGTGGGTCTGTCCGTGGCGCTGGCGATCGCCCGACGAGGCGAGGACGTGCTCGTGCTCGACGCGGGTCGTCCCGCAAGCACGCTGCGTTCGGCCGCGGTCGTTCGGACCATCGCCGCCGACCCGATGCTCGCAGTCCTAGCGCAGCTCTCGCTGTCATGGTTCGAGAGGTGGACCGAGGACGGTGACGGAACCTCGCCGTTTGAGCAATGTGGTGTGTTCGTCGTATTGCCAGAAGAATCCAGGTCCATCCGAATGAGCGCGATCGACGCGGCGACGGGGTCGGCCGAACTCCTCGCCGCCAGCGGCTACGTTCCGCCGCGGGACGGGCTCGTCTACCACGATCGGCGTGGAGGTCTCATCGATCCGATCCGTGCCGTGGGCGCGCTGCAGCGGGCAATCCAGATAAACGGCGGCCGGCTGGCAGCCGCGCTCGTCACCGGGATTGAGTCGCGCCACGGTGCTGTGTCGGGGGTCACGACCTCCGCCGGTTCCGTCCCCGCAGACATCGTCATTGTCGCCGCGGGTCGGTGGACCGCCCAGATCCTCGGCGATCTCTGGCCGGGCTCGCCATTCGACCTACAGCGCGCCGAGGTCGCAACCTTCGCTTCGGAAGGACCGCGGCCTGAACTACCGCTCATCGACCTCTGTCGCGGCGTGCTCGTTCGACGCTGGCATGACGACGGACTGCTGACGTCACTGCGCGAGACGACGCCGGTTTCGTTCGCCGACGACGCCGAGCAGGGGTGCGACATCGAACAGATCCGGACTCGGATCGAGCCTGTACTGCAATCGCGGTTGGGGCGAGTCACGAGCCAATGGACAGCTGTCTACGACAATGCGCTCGACGACAGACCATACGTCGGCGCGATCGGCCCCCATCTCTATGTCGCCGCCGGATTTGGCGGCTTCGGCTTCAAGCTGGCACCAGCGATCGGCCTGCTGCTGGCAGACATGGTCGCGGAGGTCGAGCCCGCGCTCGACGTTTCGGCTTTCGCACCGACTCGCCGCGCCACAGCATCGTGCCTGCGCGACTTCGGCCTCCGTGAACCAGAGAGCGCGGGGGTGTCCGCGTGACTCCCCAGCTCGAAGCGGACGTCGCAATCATCGGCACGCGCTGCGCCGGCGCAACCCTCGCGAGCCTGCTGGCGAGCGCGGGAATCCGAACCATCGCCGTGGATCGGGCGCGGTTCCCCAGTTCGACGGTCAGTACGCACACCATGCATGCTGACGCGCTGGCGGTGCTTCGACGCACCGGAGCCCTCGCAGCCGTCGAATCGCTCGGCGCGCCGCGTGTTCGGCAGGTCGTGTGCGACTACGGAGACTTCCAGATCGTCGGCGCTCCACCGCCGATCGACGATATCGACCATGGCCTCTGCGTGCGACGCGTCGATCTCGATGCGATCCTCGTCGAGCACGCGCGACAAAGCGGAGCCCGGATCATCGAGGGTGTAGCGGCGACACCCATCATCGAGGGTGGTCGGGTCACCGGCGTGCACGCTGCTGGCGATCGCGCCTCATACGAGATCAACGCTTCGTTGGTCGTCGGAGCCGACGGACGAACGTCGACAATGGCGCGTGCGGTGCGCTCTGGCTACCTTCACCGCCAACCCAGCGGCTGGTTTCTCTGGTTCGGCTACTTCGCGGCGCTTCAGCCCCGGCCAGTGGCGGCATATGAGCTGTATTTCCACGGTGCCAGCTTCTTCTATGTGTTTCCGACGACTGGAGGGCACCACGTCGTCGGCGGAGAGTTCAGCTTCGAGGAGTACCCAGGGCTGCTGATCGAGGGAGTCGAAGGACTCATGCGCGCCTTTCGTGGTTGCGATGCACTGCGCGAGCGGCTTGGCGATGCGTCTCTGGTGGACGGTCCGTTCGTCCTCTATCGAATCGAGAGTTACCGCCGCGTTCCATCGGGCCCCGGTTGGGCCTTGGTTGGGGATGCCTCGTTCTTCAAAGACCCGTGCACGGGCCAGGGGATGTACGACGCGCTGCGAGCCGCTGAGCTACTAGCTCGACTCGTCGTGGAACGGGCTGTGTCAGAACGGCCGCTCGACGACTTGTCTGACTACGCGCTGCAGACTGAGCGCGAGTTCGGGCCGTGGTACCGGTTCACATGCCGCGCCGCCCGGGCACAGCCGATGTCGACCGAACGCCGGCGAATGCTGCGCGTTATCGCAAACGATCGGGCTTTGACCGAGACGTACCTTGGCATTCAGAACCACACGACGAATCCCGACGACTTCTTTGCCAAGAGGAACGTTGCACGGCTCATCGGAGCGGTCGCATGACCGGCGGGTTCGCTGCCCGCCTCGCCGTTGCCCTGGAGTCTTCGGGCACGTCGCACCTGCGCCGACGCCGCTTTGACGCATACGACGACCGGCCGCTCGACGAGATGCGGGCCATCGCGGTGGCGGCCGATCGGTTGGGCTATGAGCTCCTCCTCATGCCTGAAGCCTCCGGCCGAGATGCTTTTGTGACCTTGGGCGATCTCGCCCTCAGAACGTCACATATTCAGCTCGGGACAGGTGTGGTCAACGTCTACAGCCGCAGTCCCGCGACCATCGCGATGGCGATCGCATCCCTCGACGAACTATCAGGAGGCCGGGCAGTGCTCGGCCTCGGCACGAGCGCAAGCGCCCTAATCGAGGGCTGGCACGCCATGCCCGCGGGACACGGGCTCCGTCGGCTGCGTGAGGCCACGGAACTCATACGCGCGTTGCTCGCGCGTACTCGCGCCGGCTTCGCGGGTACGACGTTCCGGCTCGCTTCTGGGCTCGCCCTTCGCTTCGAGCCATCACGCGCGGCGATCCCGATCTTCCACGGGTCACTCTCGCCGGCCGCGGTTCGCCAGTGCTTGGAGATCGCAGATGGTTGGATGCCGTCATTTGTTTCGGCGACATCGATCCGCACAACGCTCGATGAACTGGGGGACCTTCTCGCACGACGGCGGGCCCAAGGCGAATTCACGGTAGCGGCGTACTTCCCAACCCTCGTCACCGAGGATGAGGACTGGGCCCGGACGGTGATGCAGCATCACGTTGCGTACTACGCGGGCCGTCTTGGTCGGTTCTACCGCGAGGTACTCGAGCGGCAGGGTCATGGTGACGTCGTCGCAGCGGTGCTCACCGCACTTGCGTCAATTCGCCCGCAGCAGGCGGCGCTGGCGGTCCCCGACGACCTGCTCGACGCGGTCTGCATCTGGGGATCGCCGCGTCGCTGCCACGATCACCTCGTGCGCATCCGCGCCGCTGGCGTCGACCTGCCGGTGCTGGTGCTTCCAACGAGTGCGAGTTTGGAGGACTGCCTCAAGACGCTGGAGGTGCTAGCGCCGAATCCATCCGACCCGTTGACCCAGCAGCTTGCGACGAGCGGCGTGACATCCGCGCGGTCCGACTAGAGCATGCGCGAAGAACTGGATCGCCCGCTACGCATCCTGCTGCTACCCGCGCCGTACGTACACGGAACGGTCGGCTCGACCGTCCGCGCGATCGCACTCGCACACGCGCTTCAACGCTTGGGCTGTGAAGTGGCGTTTGTTGCAGCAGGCCCAACCGCGGCGATGGCAAGTGCCGAGGGGTACCGCGTGTTCCCGAGTCCGATGCCGCGCGCCGCTGAGACTGCGGTGCCCTTGCGCTCCGTGATCGACTCGATTAGCTGGACCGGCTTGGGTGACGAGCGCTTCACTCGTCGACTAGTGGAGGCGGAGCTGGCCGCAGTGCGCGACTTCCGGCCGGATGCCGCGTGGGGAGACTTTCACCCGACAGCCATCATTTCGATGAGCGCCACCGGTGTTCCGTTGGCGTCGATCGCAGTCTGGCCGAGTCATCCTGACTTTCCCGCTAATCACGTGAACGATCCGAACGCACCGGCCTTCAACAGCGTGCTACGTGACTTCGGTCAACCATCGGTCGAGACATCGCTGGAACTTCTCTTCCTGCGCAGCGCCTTACGAATCGCACCGACCTTGCCGGAACTTGAGCCCGAGCTCGCACAGGCGTGCGACGCGACCTTCGTCGGGCACCTCATCGATGCGGGTCCCAGCGGAGAGAGCACTCCGCCGCCCGAGTTCATGCATTGGCCGCCTGGGCGAAGAGGCTTTGTCTACATGAGCGTGACCGGCCCGCCGCCGGCGATCCTGGTCCAGATCGTGCGCGACGCGTTCGCGGGCACGGATCTCCACGCGCTCCTCGCGACTGGGTTCCACGTGGACGCGTCCGCCCTACCGTCGGGCGACGACCACGTGCGCGTGGAGCGTTACATTCCCGCCCAGCCGGTCATCGAGCATGCTGCTTTCGTGGTAGCCCACGGAGGGCAAAATACCCTCGCGAGTGCGCTGTATTTTGGGGTCCCAAGCATTCACTACCCGGGCGACGCTGTCGAACGTCAGTACAACGTAGAGCAACTGGAGCGACGTGGCGCCGGCATCAGTCTTCCGCTGGCCGCACTGCGCCCGCGGCGCCTGCAGCACGCGCTCGAGGATCTCCTCAGCGGCCCATACGCGCGAAATGCGCGTGAGATCGCGCAACGAGTTCGATTGGCCGGTGGCGCCCAGGCAGCAGCCGCTCGCATCGTCACGCTCGCGCGCGGGTGGCAGGCACATGCATCAGCCGTCACGTCGAACGTGGAGGTCGTCCGATGAACGATCAGGGAACGCTGCGGTTCGACACCTTCACGGTCCTCGACGGCTATCCAGCCGCTGGTCAACGGCCGCAAGACGTGATCGCGCGCACCCTTTCGGAGGCGCAACTTGCGGAACAACTGGAGTTCGACACCTTCTGGCTCGCTGAACATCACTTCATGCCGTACGGGATCTGCCCGTCTCCGCCAGTGCTGCTGTCGGCCATTGCCCAGCGCACGCGCCGCATTCGGCTCGGACCCGCGGTCTGCGTCGTGCCACTCGAGCACCCTATTCGTGTCGCGGAGCAGTACGCCATGGTCGACGTCATCAGCGATGGACGCCTCGAGATGGCTGTGGGCGCCGGATACCTCAAGCACGAGTTCGCCGGCTTCGGCGTTGACGCAGCCTCGCGGCGAGAGCGCTTCGACGAAGGACTTGACGTTCTCTTGGCTCTGTGGTCGGGCCAATCTGTCTCGCACACCGGACGATGGTTTCAGCTGGACAGCATGCAACTCAACGTGCTGCCGCTGCAGAAGCCGAGGCCGCCGGTGTGGGTTGCCGTCGGCCATCCCCAATCAGTACGACCGGCCGCCCGTCGCGGCGTCCCGATCCTGCTCATCCCATATGCGGCGGGTCTCACGGACGCTCCGTTGGCGGAGTTGATCGAGGTGTACCGCAGCGGCTTCGTGGCGAACGACACGGCGGGTGCGGCGGCGGTCGGTGCCGCGTACCACCTCATCGTTGCTCCGACCGACGCGGAAGCCAGAGAACTGATGCAAGAAGCGCTTCGGACCTACATCGCGTCTCGAACCCAGCACGTCGGCCTCGACGCGACGGCGATCATAGCCGGCGGCCTGGCGATCGCTGGAGACCCCGATGCGTGTATCCGACGGATTCGGGCCCTCGAGGAGACGGGCCTGGACCGTCTGCTGCTGATCGCGAGCTTCGGCAATCTGCCGTTGCAGATCGTCGAGCGCACGCTGCGTCTCTTCGCGGCGGAGGTCCGGCCCGCGTTCGGAGCCTCGACGCGACTTGTGGCTTCGCGATCCGTCCCATGAGCTTGATCGTCGTCCGCGACCTACGGAAGACGTACCGCGTGCGGCAGGCCACCGAGGGATTTCTCCAAGGACTCGCCTCGGTCATCGGATCGGGCACGACAGAGGTTCGGGCCGTCGATGGCGTGAGTTTCGTCATCGAGCCTGGTGAGTGCGTGGGCTACCTCGGGCCAAACGGCGCGGGGAAATCCACGACGATCAAGGTCCTGACCGGAATCCTGGTGCCAAGTGGCGGCAGCGTGACCGTCGCCGGCTTGACGCCGTGGCGCCAACGAATGCAAAACGCGCGTCAGATCGGGGTGGTCTTCGGGCAGCGGACCCAGCTGTACTGGGACCTGCCATTGATGCACTCCTTTGAGATGCTCCAGCACATCTACGGCATCCCGAAAGCGCGCTACGAGTCCACGCTCGGAGAGTTCCGCGGGCTCTTCGGACTGGATGAATTCATCCGCACGCCTGTGCGCCAGTTGTCGCTTGGCCAGAGGATGCGCGGCGATCTGGTGGCAGCCATGCTTCACGAGCCGACAATCCTCTACCTCGATGAGCCGACGATCGGCCTTGACCTGGTCGCTAAGGACCAGATCCTCGAAAACATCGCAACCCTCAATCGAGTCAAGGGCATAACGGTGTTACTGACGACTCACAATCTTGCCGAAGTCGAGCGGCTCTGTCGCCGAATCATCCTCATCCATCAGGGTCGGATCCTTCATGACGGCGATCTCGAGGCGTTCAAACAAAAGCACGCGCCATTCCGCACGTTGGTCGTTCACCTCGCCCACCCTGCACCCCCCGTCATTCGACCATTGCCAGGAGCGGACATCGCGGTCGTCGCACGCGATCGACTCGAGGTGCGGTTCCCGCGAGGCGTCTCGCCACAGAATCTGATTCGTGAGATTGCGGGGACGTTCGAGGTCAGGGACCTTGCCATCGAGGAAGCGTCCCTAGAGGGCGTACTACGAGAGCTATACCGCGAGCCGCCGGCTGAGGCTGCGTCCCGCTGATTCGCCCTGCCTCGTCAGGCCTATCGGTGCTGCGCTACGGCGCTTTTGCACAGGCGGCGTTGCGGCGGGAAGGCGTCTACCGGGTCAACGTCGTTGTCGGTCTGCTCGGTCTCGTCCTAGGTCTGTACGTGCTGCACTTGGTGTGGACCGAGCTCTACCGCGCGAATGCAGCGGTCGCTCCCGCCGGTATCACCTTACCGGCGATGCTGACGTACATGGTCATCGGCCAGTTGGCGTTGCTGGTCGTGCAAGTGGACTCAACGCCACTGATTCGCGAAAAAGTGCGTGAGGGCATCATCGCATACGACCTACTGCGTCCGGTCCGTTTCCCGCTGTACCTGTTGGCCGACAACCTAGGCAGCGCGGCGTTCCGGCTGCTAATCGCGCTACCCGCCGCGGTCCTTGCCGCACTGCTGCTGGACGTCCAACTGCCGCCCGACGCACTGCACGTGCTGGCGTTCGGGGCGAGCCTTGGTTTCGGACTCGTGATCGCCTTCCTGCTCGACTTTCTGGCGAACCTCACCGCGTTCTGGACACTTGAGACCTTTGGGCTGCAGTACATGCTGCGCTTCGCCGGATTTGTTCTCTCGGGTGTGTTCGTGCCGCTGTGGTTCTTCCCCGACGTCTGGCGCCCGCTGGTGACCGCGCTCCCGTTCGCTTCCATCTATGGAACGCCGCTTTCGATCTTCGTCGGACGTCTAGATGGGGGCGAGCTCTGGAGCGCCATGCTTCTCCAGGTCACCTGGACGCTTCTGCTCGCCGGAGCGGCCGGATGGGCGTGGAGTGCCGCGGAGCGGCGCGTCGTCGTTCAGGGGGGCTAGGTGTGACGCTCTTTCGGTACCCCTGGCTCTTCATGCACTACTGGCGGCTCAGCGCGCTCGTGATGGCGCAGTACCCGCTGAATACCGTGATCTGGCTCGTCTTCGCCACGATCTACCACCTGAGCAGCATCGGGATCCTCTGGGCGATGCTGCAGCGCTTTCCCGTGCTGGGCGGGTGGACATTCCCTGAGATGTTCTTCCTCTACGCGCTCTGGAACATGGCACACGGGCTCTACGCGATCACGCTGGCGAAGGTGTACTGGCTATCTCGACACGTGCGTGAAGGTCGCTTCGACATCTTCCAGATCCGCCCGGTCGGCGCGCTGTTCCAAGTGATCACCACACCTGAAGGCATCAGCTTGCAAGATCCGCTGATCGCGATCGTGCTGTTCGTGGTGGCCGTGGGCCAATTGCACGTCGCGCTTACCCCCACCGACTTCGCATTGTTGCCCGCGATCGTGGTGGGTGGCGCGCTCGTGAAGGGTGGGCTTCTGCTCGCGGTGTACGCGCTGAGCTTCTGGGCAGTGCGGATGGACGCTGGGCGACAACTATTGGAGACGCTCGAGGTGCAATTTGTGCGGTTCCCCCTGAGCATCTACCCCCAGGCGGTCCAGTGGTTCTTCAGCTTCGTCCTGCCCTTCGCTTTCGTGAGTTTCGTGCCCGCCCAACTGATCTTGCGGAAGGACACCGTCGCTCTGCTGAGCCCGCAGCTCGGATACCTGACCCCCGCCGTCGGTCTCGCGGTCTTCGCCGCTGGCTATCTTCTATGGCGAATCGGATTACGGCGATACGAGAGCACCGGTTCTTGATCGTTGCGTAACCGCGTCCGCGCCTCGGAGGTCTAATCCCTTAGAGGAGACTGACTTCCGACCGCGGAGGCTCAATGCTCGACACGCCGACTGTTCTCAGGGTCCCTGCGTTCGACGAGCACATTCGCTACGGCGGCTGCATGCAGCGCAGTACCTCGCTCGCGCTGCGCGCGGAGGGCGTCGAGCCGCCTCAACTGCTCGGCAAATACTGGCGTTTCATTCGCGAGTGGGGTCCGCCCTTCCGCAACAAGGCGTCGTTCGCGATCACCGAGGGCGCATTCCACGTCTACGCGAGCAAGTTCGATGACTCGCGCGATGCGCTGAGCCGCCACGGCATCGAGGTGGTCATGTGTCGCGGGATGGGCCCGGCGGAGTCGTGGAATCGGATACTCGACCGGCTCGGACGTGGTCGCCCGACGCCGATTCTGCTCGACAACTACCACCTGCAGATCCATGAAACCTTCTACCAGAAGATTCACGGCACCCACGTGTTCGCCGTCGGTGGGTACGACCCGGACGCTCGGCTGGTACACGTCTTCAATGTGCGGGAGTCGGTCGAGGATTGGCAGGTGCCGTTCGAGACCGTGCTCGAAGCCTGGGCAACGGAGGAGTACACGTGGTTCGACGTAGTCGTGCCCTCTGAGCTTCGACCCGACAGCGCAGCAGCGGTGCGCGATGACATCCGCGCGTGCGTTGGCGCGATGCTGCCTCAGCACCCCGGCGAGCACTGGGCTCGTGGCGTTCCGGCGATTCGCCGCTTCGCGGACGAACTGGAGAGCTACCCGAGCCGATTCCAAGCCGACCAGGTTCGTGTGTTCCTCCAAGATGGCTTCCATCAACTCCCCGGGGTCCGCGAACAGCGCCTGCTCTTCGGACGCGCGATCGGGATGATCGGCCAGAGGCTATCCCTCGCGCCTCTGACCGACCTCGCTGCGCAGGTCGAGCAGATCGGCAAGACGTGGAGCGTCGCTCGGAACTGGTTTCTGCGTGCAGCAGAGGGCGATCTCGATAAGGGCACCGGTCGGCTCGCCGCGAAGCTGCGGGAGGTCGCCGATGCGGAGGAGCGAACGCTGGTAACGCTCGCCGAACTCTGTGAGAGCCATACGTGGCCGGCCGACGCGGTCATCGGGATCGCGCTCCAGGGCTAGTCAGGCCACTTCCATGGCTTCCCGAAGCGCCGCGCGAGCCCGATACAACCGAATCTTGACGGTGCTCTCTGACAGCGAGGTCCGTTGTGCGATCTCTCGATAGGAACATTGCCCGAGATAGAACAGCCGAGCAGGTTCTCGATACAAGGGCGGAAGGCCGTCCAGCGCGGCCTTGAGCGCGACCCAAGACTCGCGGTCCGCCAAGTCCTGACGAGGGTCGGCGAGCTCGACCGTCTCCAGGGAAGACAGATGCCACTGGTCGCGGCGTTTCTTGGCCAAATAGGAGACACAGGCGTTGTACGTGATCCGGTAGAGCCATGTTGAGAACGAGGCACGGTGCTCGAAGCGCGAGAGGAATCGATACACCCGGAGGAGAACTTCCTGACTGACATCCTCGGCGTCATCGAGGTCCCGCAGGATGCTCAAGGCGACGTGGTAGACGTAGGGCCGACACTGGCCGACGAATTCACGCCATGCCGTTTCGTTGCATGGCATATCGCCTTCCACGCTGATCGCCTCGCCTCGCTCACGCAGATCGTCGCCAGAGCTCCGAGCAGCCCGGTCGACCCCGCGCAAAGGGGTTCCCGCGCTCACCATCGTCCGCACGCCGTTTCTCCCCTGGGCATCCGATATGGCTACGGCGAAGTCGCCCGAGCATAAGCGATGTTGAGTGGTGCTAGACGTGGTTGGTTGGTCGCTATACTTTTTGGCCTCACTCGATGGAGGAGGCAGCGTCTGATGGGGGCGCAGGGGCGCCTGCCAAACGCAATTGAGGACCCGCTGACGGGCGAGCGGGTTGAATTCATCAGTTCCGCTCGGGGCGAAGACGTTCTCAGGATGCGACTTCGCGTTACGGCAGGAGGCGGGCTCCTTGGCCCGCATGTCCACCCCGCACAGGAGGAGCGCGTCGTCGTAGTCGGTGGCGCGCTCGCGTTCGAGTTCGCCGAAAGGGCGAAGACGCTCCTGCATGCGGGCGACGAGCTGCGTATTCCGGCAGGCGTCGAACACGCGTGGAGAAATCCGACGAACGCTGATGCCGTCGCGATGATCGAGCTGCGGCCGCCGCTCAACAGCGAAGCGATGTTCCGGCTGGTGTTTCGCCGCCACGCCGAGCGCGCGGGACGAGGCGGCAAGCGCCCGTCGGCCGCCGATCAAACGCGCCGTCGGTGAAGACGTTGGCCTTCTTCCGGCGGAGCCTCTAGCTCGCACATCCGAGTGTTTCTCCGACGAGGAGAAGAATGGTGAAACAGCCGGCCGCCGCTGCGCGAACACGGATCGAGCACACCGCGCGAACTAGGAACACACCGCGTACTGAGGTTCGATCGCCGCCGGTAGTCCCACGCTCGAAAGCGCGACTCCCGCGACTCCCGGGATTGCGGATGACGTCATGAAGACGCGCGAGTTTGGCGCGACACATGTTTCGAGATCGATGATCGCCGGTGAGTCATGTGGACCACGATTCGCTCCAGCACCACTGCCAGTCGCGGCAGTACGCATCGCAGCAGATGATCCGCAGCCCAATGACAGGCGCGCCGTGGAAAGTAACGACCGAGACTTTTGACTGGTCGCGCTGGCCCTTGAGGAATCTGTGCTCGCTGGCCGGTCGTGGCGACGACAGCGGAGCGGAGGGCACGAGCGTGACGCCATGCTTCCATCTGCCGATATCCGGCGGCGCGGTCATCGTCGCAAAGATCGACGGACGCTGGTATCTCGTTGAGGATTCGCTCTTCTCTATTCGGCCGCAGTGTCGTCTTTCCTAAGCCTGCGCCGAATCTCCCGACCTCCGCAGCTCATCAACTTCCGGTCGGCCGCCGAGCTCGCCCGCCGCGGACCGCGACCGCCGGCTTTTGGGCCACGCTCGGTGGGTCGCGAACCCTCCACGAGGCTGGATCTGTCCAGCGACTTGCTCTATGGACTGCCGGACTGCCGCTATTTGGAAGAGCGGAGCTTGATCAGGCGCGCCCACGCGACGACGGCCGCGACCAAGGTGGCCGTCACGGCCACCGTCGCAAGAACCC
>Ga0070698_100002622_pt1 | contig 19808 bp, 20 predicted proteins | sample KBSK1502metaG_FD_65477 | JGI IMG/M metagenome (GOLD analysis project Ga0070698, IMG submission 65477) | Corn, switchgrass and miscanthus rhizosphere microbial communities from Kellogg Biological Station, Michigan, USA - KBS K1-50-2 metaG | ecosystem: Host-associated > Plants > Roots >...
GGTCGACGGCCTTGTGCCGCGCCACCCCGATGAGCCAGGAGCCGGGGTTGGCCGGCACGCCCTCGGCCGGCCACTTGCTCACGGCCAGGGCGCACGCGTCCTGGACGGCGTCCTCCGCCGCCTCGAGGTCGCCCGTGAGGCGGGTGAGGGTCGCCACCGCCGCCCACCAGTGGGCGCGGAACAGCTCGTCGAAGTCCTCGTTCAGCCCAGGCCCCTCCGTCTACGCGGGCTGCTGGACACCGATGACCGGGCGGACCTCCACGGACCCGTCGCGCGCGGTGGGCAGGCTCGCGGCCCACTGCAGCGCCTCGTCCAGGTCAGCGCACTCGATCAGGGTAAACCCGCCGAAGTGCTCCTTGATCTCGGCCGCCGGGCCGTCGGTCAGCAGCGTCTCCCCGTCACGGACCTGGACCGTGGTCGACGAGGTCACCGGGTACAGCGGCGCGCAGTCGATCAGGATCCCCGCGTCCTCCATCGCGCCCCGGGCGACGTTCCAGTCCTCGAACAGCCTGCGGGCCTCGTCGGTGCCGGCCTCGGGCAGGTCGGGCCCGTACAGCAGAAACATGTACTTCACGCGTCTCACTCCTCGGTAACGCCGGGCGGCCGGCTTCCGCCGGCCCTTCGCCCATAGTCGAACGGGCAGGCGCCGGATCGACAGCGCGCCCGGAGAATTCCGCGCGGACATGCCGGCTGGCACAGCAGGTCCGGTCAGATGCCCGATGTAGCGGCCCGGGACCCGCGCCGTCGCCGGTCGGACGCGGGCCCCGGGGGCTCGAGGTCTCCACGCTGACCGCGATTTCGTAGAGCTCGGCTCCAGGTAGCCCCGGCTACGACAACCTTTCACATTGCTGAATGAGAATTGCAGATGGATATGAGCCGCGCAAGTGCATCAGCCCAGGCCGAGGCAGAATTTCTCGACCCGCCCGGCGGGCGGGGTACGCGAGATACAAGGCGCGAACCGACCGGTGCGGGGGGCCGTTATGTCGATGAGGGGGCCTGTTATGCGCGGGATTGCGCTCGGCGCACTGGTCCGTCGTCTTTTCAGGTGATCCTTGGCGAGCTCACACCCGGAGGCCAGCCTTGCGCCCTACACTTGCTGGGCATGGTCTCTGGGGTCGGCGCGCCACCGTCTGCCGGCCGCCGAAACCAAAGCGAGATCTACCGTATCTTTCTCCGCCGGGACATGGTCCGGGATACTTTGGGCATGGCTCTATGCTTGCGCCGTGCAGCCGCTACCTCACGCACAGCCGGCGGCACGCTGGCAGCGCGACGGCAGGGATACACGCAGGCGGCGCGGCGGCAAGGATAGGGGATAACCGGGCGATATGGACGTAGCGGACATCGTGATCGCGCTGGCGGCAGCGATGCTGCTCGGGGTCGGCTTTGTCCTCCAGCAGCAGGCCGCCGAGCAGGCGCCGCAGGCCTACTTCCTGCGCATGCGGCTGATCACCGAGCTGCTGCACCGTCCACGCTGGCTCGCCGGCGTCGCCGTGATGGTCGCCGGGCAGCTCTGCTCGGCGTGGGCCGTCGGGCACCTGCAGCTGTCCCTGGCCGAGCCGCTGCTGGCCACGAACCTGATCTTCGCGCTGGCCCTCGCCGTCCCGCTGTCGCGCCAGCAGCTGCGGGCCACCGAGCTTATCGGCGCGGTGCTGCTGAGCGGCGGGGTGGCTGCGCTGTCCCTGGCGCGATCACCCGGCACGCCCGACGTCTCATTCGGCTCGCCGGCCGACTGGCCGGTCGCCGCGGGGATCGCGGCCGTCGCCTACTGCTTCGTCCACGCCGGCCGGCGGCGCTCCGGACAGCAGCGAGCGCTGCTGACCGGCATCGGCGCCGGGCTCGTCTTCGGCATCTCGGACGCGCTCACCCGCCGGACCGTGCAGATCATGGACACGCACTCGCTCGTCACGCTGTTCACCAGCTGGCCCGCCTACTGCGTGATCGTGGCGGGCCTGATCGGCCTGTGGCTGCTGGAGAGCTCGTTCAACGCCGCCCCCCTGCACAACTCGCTTCCGGGGATCACCGCGGCACAGCCCCTGACCGGCATACTTCTCGGCGTGCTGGTCTTCGGCGACGTGATCCGCATATCCCCCGGCATGCTGGCGCTCCAGGCCGCCGGGCTCGCGGCCATCGTGACCGGCGTGATCCTGGTCGCGCGCGCGCCGTGCCTCAGCGCGCTGCGGCCCGTGGCCTCGGTGCCGCGGCTGCCGGTCCGGCACGGCCACCGCGAGCGGCACGAGGCGGACCAGCCCGCCCCGGCGGCTGCCAGCACGGTGCCCGGCGCCACAGGACCTGCCTCCCCCGCGCCCGCGCCTCCCGTCGGGCCGCGGGCCGTCAACCGGGCCGCGGGCTCGCGCCAGCGGGTTCCGGTGGTGTCCGTACCCGCGCGGCCCGGCGAGCGCCCCGCTGTGGTCGCGGCCCTGCTGGTCCGGCGCCTGGCCATCGTGGCCTGGATCCTGGTGGCCGGATACCGCGCGATGATGCGCCGGCCGGATTCGCTCGGCGGGGGATAACGCCCCGGCGCCGGCCGGGTCCTCGCCGGATTCGCCGGTGATCGCCCGCGCGATGCCTCGCCGCCCGAGCGCGACGACGGCCATGACCAGTGACAGCAGTGCCGACGCCCCCGCCGTGGTCCAGCCGATGCCGATCCGGTCGATGATGGGGCCCTGGACCAGCGAGCCGATCGGGTAGGCCACCCCGAGCGCCACGAGGAAGAACGCGAGTATCCGGCCCCGGAACGCCTCCGGGGCCCGGAGCTGCACGACAGTGGAGAGCCCCGACAGGACCCCGATGTACACCAGGCCGACGATGAAGATCGCGGCCGCGGCCTGCCACGGCCGACGGGAGGCGCTGTAGCCGACGAGCACCAGCGGGAGCAGCACCAGGCTCCAGCCGAGCAGGCGGCCGCGGCCCAGGCGGTACGCGAGCGGCGCGAGGCACAGCGCGCCCGCCACCGCGCCCGCGCCCTGGGCGGTGGTGAGCAGGGCCGTTGTCTGCGCGACCGCGCGGGCGCCGCCGTGGGTCAGGTGGCGGGCCATCACGGGGACCAGGGCGATGAACGGCGAGGCGAGGAAGGCCACCACCGCGATAGTGCCGATGGCCGCCCAGCAGGACGGCTCGCCCCGGGCGGCCCGCAGGCCAGACCACAGCGAGGCGAGCAGCCGGTCGGAACCTGCCGCTGGCGACGCCAGCCGCACGAACGCCAGGGCCACCACGACCGCGACGAACGAGACGGCGTTCGCCGCGAACGCCACCGGGTACCCGAACGCCGCCACGGTCGCGCCGGCCAGCGCCGGTCCCACGATGCGGCCGAGGTTGAACTGCGCCGAGTTCAGCGAGATCGCCGCGAGGAACTCCGATTGCGGCACCAGGTCCGGCAGGATCGCCTGCTGGAACGGCCCGATCAGCGCGGATGCCGAGCCCTGCAGGGTGACCAGCACCACCAGCGCCAGCGGGCTGTCATGGCCGGCGGCGACCAGGACGGCGAGGAGCACCGCGGTCAGGGCCGCGGCGAGGTTCCCGATGACCAGCAGCGGACGCCGCGGCAGGCGGTCGGCGAGGGCGCCGCCGACCGGCGACAGCACGCCGATCGGCAGGAACGCCCCGGCGGCGACCAGAACCGCCCACGTCGCCCGCCCGGTGTCGGAGATGACCAGCGCGCCAACGGCCACGGTCTGCATCCAGGACCCGACCGTTGAGATGAGGCCCGCGGTCCACAAGAGCGTAAATGCCTTATAACGGAACGGACCCAGCGAGGCCAGGCCGCGTCCGGACGGGCTGGCGGGCGGTCGATGCCGCGGCTCCGGGGTCCCGGCGGACACGTAACGCGCAGCTCGACTCATGAGGTCACCCGGCCCCGTCTCGTTCCCGATCCGTCCAGTGATCTTCGAACGCCGGCCGGGGCAGGATTAGTCCGCCGGGAAACGGGCAGGCAGATGGTTCCCGGCCGTGACGTCGGCCGGTGCGCGACCAGACCTGAGGGCACCATGACCACGACCGCCGCCGACCACCTCGCCGAGTGGTGGTCGCATGCCGCCTGCAAGTCCGCCGATCCGGAGCTGTTCTTCCCGATCTCGCACTCGGGTCCCGCCAGCGCGCAGATAATGCGGGCCAAGGCGATCTGCGCACGATGCGCGGTGCAGAACGAGTGCCTTCGCTACGCGCTGGCCGCCGACCCGATGCACGGGGTCTGGGGCGGCCTGAGCGAGGAAGAACGCAGGCTGCTGCGGCGCCGCGACCAGAAGCGGCGCACCCGCGCCGCGCGACGCTCGCCCTTCAGCGCGCGGGCGTAACGACGGCCCGGGGCGGCCTCAGAGCTTGCCGCGGTTCTTGACGGCCAGGATGATCTGGGTTACCAGGTACCGGCTCACGCCGAGCTTCTGCGCTATCTCGTCGGGGCGAAGTCCCTGCTCGTTGTAGAGCAGCGCGAGCTTCTCCTGCTTCCTGCTCCATGGGCGCCGGGGTGCCGTGCGGGCGGCGGGCGCGCCTGCGCGGGCGGGCCGGGCGGGCCGGGGCACGCCCGCCGGGCGGGCCGGGGCCGCGGTCGGCGGACGTGGCGCCTGCGGGCCGAACGATCCGCGCCGCTGGTCGTGGTACTTGCCGCTGGCCAGCTCCTCGCGCGTGCTGTCGTCCAGGATCAGGTACTGCTCGGCCGACTTGTTGACCCCGACGGCGACCATGGTCAGGCCCTTGGCGTTCTTCTCCTGGCACTCGGGCTTCATGCAGTAGCTGTACTTCTCGGCCCGCTCGGGATGCAGTTCGGCCCCGCACGTGACGCACCGCGGCACTGCTGTGTCTTCCATAACCAGGTGCTTACAACACCGCCATCGCGCGCAGTGTTCCCAGGTCAGTCGGCCTTCCTGGCCCGGCTGGGGGCGACCCTGGGCGGCTCGTCCGGCTGCTTCGGGTACACCGGCGGCCAGGGCGCGTCCAGCATCCCGCTCGCCCGGTCCCGAGCGTTCATCTCCAGCAGCGGCTCCAGCGACTGCGGGTGATCGTCCATGCCGAGCCACGGGTCGCCGACGGTCTCCAGCCTGGCCGACAGCGACGCGATCGTGAACTCGTCCGGGTGGATGTCATCGATCTCCGCCCAGGCGACCGGGGTCGAGACCTGCGCGCCGGGCCGTGCCCGGACCGACCAGGCGCCGAACACGGTCTTGTGCGGCGCGTTCTGGTTGTAGTCGACGAACACCCGCCGCCCCCGCTCCTCCTTCCACCAGGCGGCCGTGATCAGGTCGGGCCTGCGTCGTTCCAGCTCGCGCGCGGCGGCCACGGCGGCCGCGCGCACCTGGTAGGAATCCCAGCGCGGCTGCAGCCGGACGTACACGTGCAGCCCGCGGTTGCCGGTCGTCTTCGGGTAGCCGGTGATCCCGAGTTCGCCGAGCAGGCCCTGCAGCTCCCGGGCGGCCTGCCGGATGCTGGTGAAGTCGATCCCCGGGGTCGGGTCGAGGTCGATCCGCAGCTCGTCGGTGTGGCCGGGGTCGTCGGCCAGATACGGCCAGACGTGGAAGCCCAGGCAGCCGAGGTTCACCGCCCACAGCACGTGGTCGAGGTCCGCGGCCACCAGCGCCTGCGACGTGGTGCCGTTCGGCGTGGCCACGGTGGTGGTCTGCAGCCAGTCCGGGATGTTCTTGGGCACCCGCTTCTGGAAGAACGACGGCCCCGTCGCCCCCTCGGGAAAGCGCTGCAGCAGCACGGGCCGCCCGCCCATCGTCCGCAGGAGCGGCCCGGCGACCCGCTGGTAGTACTCGGCGAGGTCGCCCTTGGTCTCGCCCCGCTCGGGGAAGAGCACCTTGCCCGGGTTGGTGATCAGTCCGCTGCGCATGATGTCAGCCCCCCTGGCCCCGCAGGACCACGCCGGAAATGTCGGCCTGATAGGTGCCCGAGCTGTCCGGCGGCAGCAGGGTGAACCAGATGAGCAGGTACCGTCCGCGCACCGGAGCCGCTGGCCGAAGCTGCACGACGCCGCCGGCGTCGGCCGCGCTGGCCACCGGCCGCAGGCCCGCCAGCGCGGGAACGTTCCCGACCCGCAGCTCCAGGTCGGCGCCGGGGATGCTGCCCAGGGTGATCTGGGCGCTGGTGACCGTCACCGGCCGGCCCATGTCCAGGAGCAGGCCGGTGCCCGCCTTCAGGTCGCCGAACCGGGCGGTCGCGTACCAGCTCGTGTGCCACGGCGTGGCCGGGTGGCCGGCCAGCGCGAGCGCGGCGTTCTGCGGGTTGTCGCCCTCCGTCGTGCCCCCGGGCCCGAACGCGGTCGCGCTGACCGGGGCCAGGTCGAGCGTCGGCGGCGCGGCGGGCGTGGCGGGGCGGGTACGGGTGGAAGTGGGCCGGGGATGCGCGCCGTGCCCCGGCTGCCGGTGTGCCCGGCCGGGCGCAGGGGCGGACCCGCCCCCGAACGCGAGCCGGTAGCCGAGAAAGCCGAGCACGACAATCAGTCCGAGGGCCAGGACAGCGGCCCGGTTCAGCCGGGGCCCGCGGCGGGGATCACCCGGCCCGCGCCCGCCGCCGGCCCGGATCGGCAGCAAGGGCTGCAGCGCGTCCGCCGCGGTGATCTCCGCCGGAGCCCGCAGGGTCTCGTCGTACTCCCTGACCAGCGGGTCCGGGTCGGCCCCGACCGCCCGGGCGATGCTGCGCAGGTGCCCGCGAGCGTAGAAGTCCCCGCCGCATGCGGCGTAGTCATCGTCCTCGATGCCGCGGATGATCGTTTCTCGGATGCGGGTGCGCTGGCTCACCTCGGCCACGGACAGACCCGCATCGCGGCGCGCCTTCGCCAGGGTGCCCCCGATGCTCATGTGGGGCCCCGCCCGGGTGCGAAGCATCTAGCCATGACCTCATTGTCGTCATGCTGGCTCGCACCCGGGACCTGGCCTACCCCATCTGCCGGGTATCCCGGCTCGCGCGGCTCACCTCTGGCCGGCCGGCCGCGACCTGCCGGGCAGGCGTCCCCCGGGCCGTCCCGCCGGGGCCGCCGGGTCAGGCTGTTTCGGCGGCCAGGACCTCGGCCGAAGGGCGGCGGGCGGTGATGCGGGCCGGGATGCTGGTCAGCAGCGCCACCCCGACCAGGGTCGCGAGAACCACCGTGACCAGCCACGACGCCGACGGGACGACCGCCTGCCCGCTGCCGTTCACGGCCTTGAACAGCCCGATGCCCAGCGGGATGCCGAGCAGGGCGCCCGCCAGCGCGGGCAGCATCTGCCCGGCCGCCAGTCCGCCGCTGACCTGCCGGGGCGTCGCGCCGAGCGCGCGCGCCAGCGCCGACGAATGCCGGGCGTCCAGCGCGGCCGCCCAGGCGGTGAATACCGCGTTGAGCACCGCCAGCGCGACCAGGGCGACCGTGAGGACCAGCAGCATCTGCTCGTCCCGGATCGCTACCGGGTTGCTCAGGCCGCCGCTGCCGAAGCGCTTCTCGCCGGCCATGGTGTGGAAGGCGATGACGGCGACCAGCCCGGTAACCGTGACCGCGATGCTGGCCGCGCCCAGCGCGGCGCGGCGCGGACGGCGGGCTACCAGCCGCAGCCCGAGCAGCAGCGGCACCGGCAGCCGCCTCGAGAGCTTGATCAGCGTGGCCCGGCGCCGCGCCCGGCGGACGCCGTCGGCCAGCGCGCTGACCGTGCTGGTGCGGGCGGCGCGGGCGGCGGGCACGAGCGTCGCGGCCAGCGCCACGGCCAGCGCTACGCCGATCACCAGCCCGGCGGTGGGCAGCGTGAGCGACGGCGCGCCCGGGCTGCCCACCAGGCCCGCGCCGGGGCTGGTGATCAGCGGGGCGGCCAGCCATCCGGCCAGCAGCCCCGCCGCCGCGGCGGCCAGCGCCACGACCACGTTCTCGGCCAGGAGCACGGCCGCGACCAGGCCCGGCGTTCCGCCCACGGCCTTGAGGAGCCCGACCCGCCGGGTGTGCTCGGCCATCCGGCCCCCGGCCAGCACGGCCACGCTGGCCACCGCCAGCACCCCGGCCAGCCAGGCGCCGACCGACAGGACCGTCTGCTGGTCGGTGATCAGCAGCGCGTCCGCGCTGGCAATGGCCTGCCAGCCGACCATCGCGGGCGCGGTGGGGGGCGGGTTGCTGCCGCCGCCGTACCGGAAGGCGAACGCCTCCGCGGTGGCCGGGTCCTCGAGCTTGAGGTTGACGACGTAAGGGCCCGGGACCAGGTCCTGCGCGTCCAGCGCGCGGGCGTCGGACACGGTGACCCAGGCCAGGCCCGGCTTGCCGGTCCCCTGCGGCGCGCCCGGCGGACCGTTGAAGGTGCAGCCGACCTCGCACATGTTCGGGTAGGGCGTGCTGGCCGCGGTGACCGCGAGCCCGACCACCCGGTACGGCCGGCCGTTGAGCGTGACCCGGTCGCCGACGCCGACGCCGAGCGCCTCGGCGAACGTCCGCTCCAGCACCGCGCCGCCGGGGCTGACCCAGCTGCCCGCGGTCACCTTGGGCTGGTCGACCGCCGCCGCCGCCGCGTCGCGCCCCTGGATCTGTGTCACCGAGGCCAGGCCGCGGACCCGAAGCACGGCGGTGGTCTGCAGGTAGGGCCCGCTGTAAGCGGTGACGCCCGGGAGCCGGGCCAGCGCCCGGGCCTCGTTCAGCGGAGCCGGGTTGTTCTTCGGCGCCCCGCCCGGCCCGTGCGGCGCGGCGGCCGGCCCGGCGATCTCGGCCACCACGTCCGGCCCGTTTGTGACCGCCCGGGTCTGCTGGTACGGATGGCTGGCCACCCCGTGCAGGGCCAGGCCGAGCGTGAGGATGGCGGTGGCCGCGGTGATGGCCAGCAGCAACAGCACGGCCTGGGCCGGGCGGCGCCGCAGGTCCCTGGCCACCAGGCGGCCGACGAGCCGGACCTTGCCCATGGCTCAGCCCTCCAGCCCGGCGAGCGCGCCGAGGTTCCCTGTGGTCCCGCCGGTCAGCCTGGTCTCGTCCACGAACGCCCCGTCGCGCATCGAGATCATCCGGTCGGCGGTGGCCGCGATGCGGGGGTCGTGGGTCACGATGACGAGGGTCTGCCCGGCGTCATGGAGGCTCTCGAACAGCCGCAGCACGTCCAGCGTGGCCTCGCTGTCGAGGTTGCCGGTGGGCTCGTCGGCCAGGACCACCCGCGGGTCGCCGACCAGCGCGCGGGCGATCGCGACCCGCTGCCGCTGGCCGCCGGACAGCTGCGAGGGCAGGTGCCTCGCCCGGTCGGCCAGCCCCACCTGGTCCAGCAGGGCGCTGGCCCGCCGCCGGGCCCAGCGCGCCGACCTCCCGGACAGCAGCGCGGGCAGCTCGACGTTCTCGACCGCGTTGAGCTCCTCCATCAGGTGGAAGGCCTGGAACACGAACCCGATGCCGTCGCGGCGCAGCCGGGCCAGGGCCCGCTCGCTGAGCTGGTCGACGCGCCGGCCGGCCAGCCAGATCTCCCCGGCGCTGGGCCGGTCCAGCCCGCCGAGCAGGTGCAGCAGCGTCGACTTCCCGCACCCGCTCGGCCCTGTCACCGCCAGCGTCTCGCCCGCTGCGACGTCCACGTCTACCCCGTCGACCGCGCGGACCAGCCCCGCCTGCTTGCCGTACTCCTTGCGCAGCCCGCGGGCGCGCAGCACCGACGTGCCGTCTGTGTCGCTCATTATCGGTCCTCCCGGCCGGTCCAGTTCCGTTCGCAGGCCTCCAGCCACCGCAGGTCCGCCTGCAGCCGCCCCGCGATGCCCTCGAGCAGCAGCGCGGCGTCCGAGCGTTCCGGCTCGGCCATCGCGGCGCGCTGGGCATCCCTGAGGCGGCGCAGCAGCTCGCGGCGCTGCGCGTTGATGATGGCCAGCGGGTCGGCGAGCCTGGCCCCCGCGGCCGCGATCAGCTTGAGATGGAATTCCGCCAGGCCGGGCCCGGGCCAGCTCACGTCCGCGATCCAGTCCGTGACCCGCTGCTGCCCCGCCGCGGTCAGCTCGTACACCTTGCGGTCGGGCCGGTCCGGCAGCCCGGTCGTCTGCTCGCAGATCACGAGGCCGGCCTTCTCCAGCCGGGACAGCGTGACGTAGATCTGCCCGGCGTTCATCGCCTCGCCGGCCGGGCCGAGCGCCTGCTGCAGCCGCGCGCGCAGCTGGTAACCGTGCGACGGCTCCTTCGCCAGCATCGCCAGCACGACTTCCTGCTGCACAGGCCCGACTCCCCTAACGGTTATCTGGTATATAGATAGCCGTTATCCCTCGCCGCGTCAAGCCCTCAGTGCCAGCACCCCACCGGCCCCGGCCCCAGCACCCTGCCCACCCCCCGACCCAGCAGCATCGGTGGAACATCGATGCGGTCCCGGACTGGTCGTAAGCGCGGGGGATCAGGGGTTGGCGTAGCGGACGGGGGTTGAGTAGCGCGGATCCTCGTGGCGCGCCCAGTAGCGGTCCCGCAGGAGCGCGGTCAGCGGGCCTGGCGCGCCTGTGCCGACCGGCTCGCCGTTGACGACCGTCACCGGCATGATCCCCCCGGCGGTGGAGGTGATCAGGACCTCGGCGGCCTGGCGCAGGTCGTCGGCCGTCAGCCGCCCCTCCTCGACCGGCTCCCCCGCCTCGTCCGCGAGCTCGATGACCGAGCGCCGGGTGATGCCCCGCAGCGTCCCGCTGGCGGGCGTCAGCCACCGCCCGTCGACGTGGGCGAACACGTTGAACCCGGGCCCTTCGGTGACCGCGCCGGACAGGTCGCGGAGCACGACGAGCTGGGCCTGGCGGTCGTAGGCGCCCAGCAGGGCCACGTCCAGGTCGAGCCAGTGATAGTTCTTGACCGACGGGTCGACGCTCTGCGCCGGGATGCGGGTCACGTCGCTGATCCACAGGCTCGCCCCGGTGGTGGCCTGCTGGTCCGGCGGGCTGATCCAGACGAACGGAAGCGCGTAGCAGTAGAACGTGTGCCGCGCGGTCCTCAGGTCGCGGCTGCCCGCCGCCATGCGGCCCCGGGTGCAGGTCATCGACACGTAGGCCGCGCGCAGCCCGGTCCGGGCGACGCACCCGTGCAGGATGTCCTCCAGCCCGGCCCGGTCGTGGCCGGGGTCGAGCCGCAGCCGCGCGAGGCTGGCGGCAAACCGGTCGAGGTGAGCGTCCAGCAGGTAGAAGCGCCCCCGCCAGACGTGGACCACGTCATAGGTGCAATCCGAGCGGGTGACGCCCAGGTCGAGCACCGAGATCTTCGCTTCCTCGACCGGGCAGTAGCGCCCCTCGATCCAGGCCGCCCCGGCGCTCCAGGAATCGCTCATGCCGCCAACTTACGCGCCCGGCTGGTTCTACGACGCAGAATTCGCGGCCGCCGCCGAGAGCCTCGCTAATCCCGATTGGGTTCCGATTATGTTTAACGCCTGCCGCCCGCACTTTCTGGCCGGCCGGGCACGCGACAGGCGTTACGAATATCTGTTTCTCGAACTTGCCGAAACGAGAAAGTCTCGCGGCCAACGGTCATGGTGCATGGAGGCGGCCGCCCGCGGGCGCTGGTAGGTTCGGTGCGGGAGGTCGCGCTGATGAGGGAGAGCGAGATGCCGAGCACGAACGGAATGCTGACCGCGGGGGACGTGGAGTTGTTCCGCAAGGACTTCGCGGCCAGCCCCGCCTACCGGCTGGCCCAGAACGCGGTGACCCGGGTCACCGTCGACGACGTGGCCATCAACAGGGAGATCATCAACAACACGGACCACTCGCTCTCCACGCTGCTGGACGACTGGAAGGTCACCAATCAGGAGCGCAGCGGCCGGTGCTGGCTATTCGCCGGCCTTAATCTGCTGCGCGTCGGCGCGATGCGGACGATGAGGCTCAAGGACTTCGAATTCTCGCAGAACTACGTCATGTTCTGGGACAAGATCGAGCGGGCCAATTACTTCCTCGAGGCCATTATCGAGACCGCCGGCCGTGACATCGACGACCGCACGGTCGCCTATCTCCTCCAGTCGGTGGCCGACGACGGCGGCCAGTGGAACATGTTCGTGGCGATCGTCAGCAAGCACGGCCTGGTGCCCAAGGCGTTCATGCCCGAGACCCAGAGCTCCTCCGACACCGGCCGGATGAACTCGGTGCTGCGCAGCCTGCTGCGGCAGGGGGTCAAGGCGGTGCGCGAGGCGGCCGCCAGCGGCGTCGAGGCGGCCCGGGCCGAGAAGGCGAGCGTCCTGCGGGTCATCTACCGGGTGCTGTCCATCCACCTCGGGACGCCACCGGACCGCTTCTGGTGGCAGTGGACCGACAAGGAGCGGAAGTTCCACCGGGACGGCGAGCTCACCCCGCAGGAGTTCGCGGCGAGGTACGTGGACCTGCCGATCGCCGACTACGTGTGCCTGGTCCACGACCCCCGCCCGTCCAGCCCGGCGGGCCGGACCTTCACGGTCCAGTACCTCGGCAACGTGCTCGGCGCCCCGCCGGTCACCTACCTCAACGTCGACATGTCGCTGATCAAGGACATCGCCGCGCGGACCCTGCAGCAGGGCGAGCCGGTGTGGTTCGGCTGCGACGTCGGCAAGATGATGAGCAACGAGTACGGCGTGTGGGACGCCCGCCTGTACGACCTGGCCTCGGTCTACGACACGGCGTTCGCCCTGGGTAAGGCCGACCGCCTCGTGTACCACGAGACCCAGATGACCCACGCGATGCTGTTCACCGGGGTCGACATCGTCGACGGCGCCACCCGCAAGTGGCGCGTGGAGAACAGCTGGGGCTCGGACAAGGGTAAGGACGGCTTCTACACGATGAACGACTCGTGGTTCGACGAGTACGTCTTCGAGATCGCGGCCCGCCGCGGCGCGATCCCCGAGGAACTGCGCCGGGCCCTCGACGCCGAGCCGATCGTGCTGCCCGCCTGGGACCCGATGGGATCGCTGGCCCGGTAGCCCCCGGCGCGCGTTTGAACCGCCCGCCGCCGGGCAGCGATCAGGCGAGAGTGGGTGGGGGCGGGCATGAACCCTGTCGAGCGGGCAGTCCGTAGGGTCGACGCCGAGCAGCGGCGCCACACGCCGACGGCTTTCGTCGTCGGGGTGGTGAGGAAGTACGGCGACGACCACGGCGGGGTGCTGGTGGCGAACCTGGCGTTCTCCGCCTTTATCTCGCTTTTCCCGCTGCTGCTGATCCTCACCACCGCGCTGGGCCTGACCGCCGCCCTCGACCCGGCGTTCAAGGCCGAAGCCCTGAAGGCCGTGGGGGATCAGTTCCCGGTGATCGGCCAGCAGCTGACCGGCGACGTCCACGCGCTCCAGCGCTCGAGCGTGATCGGGCTGATCGTCGGCGTGGCGGGCCTGATCTGGGGAGCGACCGGGCTGGCGCAGGCGGGCCTGTTCACCATGGAGCAGGTGTGGAACCTGCCGGGGCCCGACCGGCCGGGGTTCGTGCAGCGGCTCGGCCGCGCCGCCGAGTTCCTCGCCCTGCTCGGCGTCGGCGTTGTGGCGACGACTCTGGTGGCCGGCCTGAACAACTACACGAGCAACGCCGCGATCTTCATCGTGCTGGCGGAGGTCGCGGCCGCGGCCGTGAACGTGGGCATGTACGCCGCCGCGTTCCGGCTGCTGACCCCCGGGAGTGTGCCGACGCGCAAGCTCCTGCCGGGCGCGGTGGCCGGCGGTGCTGCCTGGACCCTGCTGCAGTTCCTCGGCACCTACCTGGTCCGCCACTTCCTGCACAGCGACTCGGCGTACACCATTTTCGCGACCGTGCTGGCCCTGGTGGCCTGGATCAACCTGGCCGTGCAGCTCACGGTGTACGCCGCCGAGGTCAACGTGGTCCTGGCCCGGCGGCTGTGGCCGCGGTCGATCGTCCAGCCGCCGCTCACCGAGGCCGACCGGGCCAGCGTGGCGCTCCAGGCGCTGCAGAGCCAGCGGCGCGAGGAGGAGCGCGTCGAGGTCTCCTTCGACGACCGCGGGCCCGGGGCTGGCGCTCCTGTCGCCACGCCCCGGACGCCGGGCGAGGTCGCGCCGCCCGCCCAGGCGGAGATTCCGCTGCAGCGCGGCGGACCCGGCGCCGCCGGGTAGCCGTCGTCCTCGCGCCCCGGGTTATCGGCAGCCGTCGTAGGGTACCTGGCTCAGGTCGTTGAAGCCCCCCACGAAGCTGGACCCGGGCCGGCCATCCAGGTCGTAGCGGAGCCGGAACTGGACCGGCAGCGCCCCCGGGCACCCGACGAGCACCCGCAACGTGACCGTGAACCAGGTGCTTGCGCCGACGGGCAGGACGGTGCCGGGTGCCTGGCCGAGCGAAGGCAGCTCACCGCAGGGTCCCCAGGCCTGCGAGACCGGCCGGAGCCCGCCCAGGGGCAACAGCACGTCCACCCGGCGCAGCGTGACCGAGGTCGGCGAGGTGTTCGTGACCTCCATGCCCAGTTGCAGCTCCCGGCCGGTCTGCGCGGAGCACCGCGGGCCGGCCTGGACCAGCGGGAAGTCGCCCACGGCCGGCGACGCCGCGGCCCGCGCGCCGCTTCGAGACCGCGAGGACACGGCGGGGTGGGTCGCGGCGTGGTGGCTGCCGATCGCATAGCCCGCGGCCAAGCCGACCAGCAGCCCGGCGGCGCCGAGGATCACCGCGGCCTGCGGCGGCCGCCACCGCCGGGCCGGCCTGCGCCAGCTGCCCGACTCGAGGACGTCGGCGCCGGCCGCGGGGTCGCCGCGGCCCGGCGGGGAGCCCGGCCGCGGCCATCCGTCGTCGTCGGTGCCGCCCATCCAGCCACGATAGGGCCAGCCGCGCGCGGGCGCCGGCGGTGCCTGGCGCTCCCGTCAGACTGCCCGGCGGATGATCCCGTTCATCTCGTCTGCGTTGAAGGCGCGGAGCGTCTTGCTGCGGACATTGCCCGCCGCACCCACCTGAAGCAGGGTCGCGACCCCGGCCTCCTCGTCCGGGAAGTCGGCGACGCAGACGATGTCGTACTCGCCGACGGTCCACAGCAGCTCCCGCACCGTGCCGCCGGAACCCTCCACGAGCTTGGTGAAGTCCTCGGCACGCTGCGTGCTGTCGCGGAAGTTCCTGATGCCCTGCTCGGTCCAGTTGATCAAGGACACGTACGTCGTCATGCGGCGCCCCCTTCGCCGATGGATTGCGTGCCCTTGTTGTTCCCAGTCGCCGGCCGGTCAAGCGGCCGCGGGGGTCAGGTCGCCGCCCCCCCGGCCCAGTAGTCCGCCGCCGCCTTCGACGCGGCGAGCTCCTCGGGCGTGCCGAAGCCGGGCGCCATGGACGCCGGGGTCCCGGCGAGTACCTCATGGTGCTCGATGTCGAGCAGCCGCAGCCAGCTCTGCTGGCCCATGGTCAGCGCGATGAAGCAGCCGAGCTCGACGAGCTCGGGCTCGGAGAAGTGCCGGTAGAGCCGCTCCCAGAGCTCGTCGCTGGACTCGAGCCGCCAGGTGATCGCCTCCGCGTAGGCCAGCGCGGCCTTCTCCCGGTCGGTTAGCCGCTCGGACTTCTCGAAGTTCAGCAGGTCGTCGTACCGGGCCTCGCTCAGCCCCTGCGCCCTGGCCTTCTCGGACCGCTGGTTGCCGCAGTACTCGCACTTGACCGACCGCGACACGTAGACGCGGCACAGCTCCTTGATCGCGTGGTCGCAGACCCCGTCGCGGAAGATCGTCTGCCACGACCGGGCGAAGGCCCAGAAGCACGCCGGGACGTGGGCGCGCACCGCGGAGCTCTCCGGCCGCGGGGTGCCCTCGCGCTGGCACCGCTCCATCTCCTCCCGCATCGCCGCGTCCATCGCCTCGAGCGCCACATAGCTGATCCGTTGATTCCGCCCCATCGCCCTCTCCTGCTCTGCCGTCCGGGCGGCCCGGTCCGGGCGTCACGGTCCCAGTCTCGGGCGGACGACGCCGCTGTCAACCGAATAGCGGCCAGGCTCAGCGCAGGACCACGCGCTCCTCGCCGAAGTCCGCGATGATCTCCAGGCGGCCCCCGAGCGCCTCGACGTACGCGGCCAGCGTGCGGACCTCGGTGGCGCCGGGCTCGGCCTGCTCGATAGCCGCGACCCTCCCCGGCCGCACGCCCATCCGGCGCGCGACATCCTCCCGGGTCAGGTCGAGCCTGCTGCGCGTCGCGACCAGCGTGCGGGCGCGGTTCCCGGCCGCCAGGGCCGCCCCGGCGGTCTCGACGTCGTCGGCGCTGCCGGGGAAGAACTCGTCGAGGAACGACGGCACGTCGTCGAACGCCTGCGCCGCCGCCTCCGGAGCCTGGCCCGCCCGGGCTCGCCGCAGCACCTCCGCCGACAGCTCGACGGCTTCGCCGCGGCGTTCCTCCACCGCGTCGCGTCCGTCGAGCACGGCGATCAGCAACGCGGTCCCCGGCGGCTCGACGGCGAACAGGATGCGGATGTCGGTGTGGCCGGGAGCGCCGGGCCGCAGCTCCATCACCCCCTCCGCCGAGATCGGGGTGCGCAGTTCCCGCTCGATCTGCGCGATGCGCTCCTCGAGCCCGGCCGCGGTGTCGTCCGGCGTCTGCGCATCGCCGGCAGCGCGCCGCTCGGCCCCGGTCGCCCGGCGAGGCACCCGCCGCAGCTCGGCGAGCTGGTCCTGGACCTTGGCCAGCTCGTCCACTGCCTGCGCCGCTGCTTCTGGCCTGCCCTCCTGGAGAGCCTGCCAGCGCTGATCACCGAGCTGCGCCTGGCGGGCTTCCAGCTCGGCCACCTGCCTCCCGATGTCCCTGACCAGCGCCGCCGCCTCGGGCCCGCCGGCCGGCGCGGGCGCGGGAGGGCTCTCCAGCGCGATCACGAGCGGAGCGGCGAGGCTGGCGCCCTCGCTGATCAGCGCGGTCAGCGCCGCTCCGACCTGCCGGGCCGCCACGGGCTCGCTGTCGCGCAGGTCGTCCAGCCAGTCGCGGATCTCGTCGGACATCCGCAGCAGGTAGCCCACGCCGAGCCTCCTCCACCGCCGGTATCGGCAATAGTCTCGCACCGGAGCAGATCCCGGGCGTCGCTGCCCGACCCCCCTCGCCCCGGAGCCACCCCTGAACGCCTACAAGTTCGTGAGAATTCCGTGGAATCCGCGACACCGTGTCCCGGGCGCCGCTATGGTACGGGCATTCGCCCGGCCTGCGAGGGATCGCGCCGTAACTCGCCCCCCCGAGTCTGGCCCGTGACGGCTGGCGGCGAAGGCTGTCCCCCTCGGCCCCGCCATGTCTCCCATGCTGGCGGGGCCAGCCATATCCGGCACCCGGCCGGCCACATCCGTTGCCGGGAGTTCCTCCGTGCGCCCGCTTCAGAGCGCGCACCTCTATCACGGCCACGGCACGCCACAATGACCGCGTCCGGTATACCGAATCACATTCGGCCCAGTCATTTCACTGGTAACTTAGGCCTCATAGCCCGGCTGACCGGGCCGTCGCCGCCTCTGACCGCAATCAGGCGGCACGAAGCGAGGAGGCCGGCCCTTCCTGGGCCGGCCTCCTCGCCTGTCCTGCTCACGATCGGCGGCCCGGCAGGCTCAGTGCCGGCCGGTTCTCGCTCAGGGCATGTCGGATTCGGGAGTAATCCGGCCACGTCGCCGAGAGATCACCTACCCTGCCTCGCGTGCGGATTCCACCCAGCGCGCGGGTCTACCTCACGTCGGTCATCAGCCTGGCCGGGGTGGCTCTGGCCGCACTGTCTGGCGCGCAGGCCGCCGCCGGCGGTCCGGACCGGCTGTGGTGGACCCTGGGCGCCGTGCTGGCCAGCGTGACCGGGGCGGGACTGCCCGCCTACGAGCAGATTCGCAAGGAGCGGCTACGGGCCGAGACGGAGCAGGCCGCGCTGGACGCGGCGGTCGCGATGCGCGTGACCCTCAACGACGCGCTGGACCCGATCGTGCGTCAGGTGGGCCGCGTGGCCACAGCCACGAGCCGGCACGAGCGGGAGGCGCTCCGGGAGGCGGCCGTTTCCATGGTTGTCGATTCGGCCGCGCATCTCGTCGGCTCCGGGCGGGTGCGGGCCTGCCTGTTCCAGTTCGCGCCCGGCCCGCCGCGGGTGCTGATGCCCACCCAGTACAGCGGCCGCGTGGACGACCCGCTGGGACCGATCGCCGAGGGCACCGAAGAAGGCGATCTGGTCTTCGACATGATCCGGCGCAACCACCACCTGTTCTGCCCGGACCTCGACGCCGACCCGCCGCCCGGCTGGCGGGTTGCGGCCCCGCAGACCTACAGGTCGTTCGCGGCCGTCCCGGTGGCCGCGGGCCAGAATGCGTTCGGCATGCTCATGGTGGACGCGTTAGAGAAGGACGGGATCAGGCGCGCGGACGTCCCGCTGGTGCGGTTGCTGGCGGGGCTGCTCGCCGACGCGCTGGCGTAAGCTCGATGCGGGGCTGCCTGGCCATTGACCGCCCCCGGGCGCCGACTGACACTGAGGTAGTGAGGAAGGGATCGAAGGTGACGACCCACATCACCATCGAGGATGACGACGACCGTCCCGAGCGGATGGTGCGCGACCCGGACCACTACTTCGCCGAGGCCCGCCAGCGGGCCATGCGAGAGCTCGTGCGCACGGCCCGCTGGCTGTTCCCCTCGCTGCGCCACCAGAAGCGGCCCTAGGCGCCGGCCCGCCCGGTTCCCGCTGGTCAGCCCAGCTCCGCGCCGACGCGCTCCCTGACCTCCTGCACCGCCCAGTTGTTGCCGTCGGGGTCCCTGAAGTACGCGAACTTCCCGCCGTCCCGCGGGTCCAGCGTCTCGACCTCGGACACCTGGACGCCCCGCCCGCGCAGCTCAGCCCGAGCGGCCTCGATGTCCGTTACTACCAGCTGAAACCGTGCGCCCGAGCCGAGGTCCGCTTCCTCGCTCACCACCGTCGGCCCGACCACGACCGAGCACGCTGACCCGGGCGGCGTCATGTGCACCACCCGCAGGGCCGGCGTGGGCCGGATGTCGGCGTCGAGGTGGAAGCCCAGCTTGCTGATGTAGAAGTCCTTCGCCCGGTCGACATCGGTGACCGGCACCACGACAACTTCCAGCTTCCAGTTCATGGCTGCTCGCCCCTTTCCTCCTGGGCGCCGCGGCGGCGGCGCTCTCACCCCAGGGACACGGCCGAGCCGCGGATTTCGACATCCGCCCGCAGGAGCCCGGCCGCGACGACACAGCGGCAGCGTCTCTACGATGGGCCCGTGTGCGTAGACAGCAGCCCTGTGGCCCAGGTTCCCGCGACGCTGCACGAGTTTGAGCCCAGTGTCGAGATCGACCTGGAACCGGTCGACTCGGTCGAGGTGACCACGCTGATGGACAACGTCACCGACGCGCTCATGCCCGATCAGGGCCCGGCCCGGCGAGCCGGGCCGGGACGTGGTCCGTGGCGCCGGTCGGCGGTGATGGAGCGCGGGCAGGCACCCGACACCCTGATCGCCGAGCACGGGTTCTCGGTGCTGGTCACGGTGGCCAGGGCCGGGCACGAGCACCGGTTCCTGTTCGACGCGGGGACCAGCCCCGACGGGGTGGCCGAGAACATGCGCCGCCTGGAGATCGACCCGGCGTCGATCGAGGCCATCGTCTGCAGCCACGGCCACTTCGATCACACCACGGGGATCGACGGGCTGATCCGGGCCGTCGGCCGCTCGAACATGCCGGTGCTGATCCACCCCCACTTCTGGCGGCGCCGCCGCCTCCTGCTGCCCGGCCGGGAGCCGCTGGAGATCCCCACCACCAGCCGCCGGGCCCTGGCCGAGGCTGGCTTCGACGTCATCGAGGAGCGGCAGCCGAGCTTCCTGTTCGACCGGTCCGTGCTGATCACCGGCGAGGTCCCGCGCACCACCGGCTATGAGCCGGGCTTCCCGCCGCAGCAGGCGTGGACGGCCGACGGCTGGCAGCCTGATCCCCTCGTGCTCGACGACCAGGCCCTGATCGTCAGCGTTGCCGGCCGGGGACTAGTCGTGATCACCGGCTGCGGCCACGCCGGGGTCGTCAACATCGCCCGGTACGCCCGG
>Ga0070698_100002623_pt1 | contig 19807 bp, 15 predicted proteins | sample KBSK1502metaG_FD_65477 | JGI IMG/M metagenome (GOLD analysis project Ga0070698, IMG submission 65477) | Corn, switchgrass and miscanthus rhizosphere microbial communities from Kellogg Biological Station, Michigan, USA - KBS K1-50-2 metaG | ecosystem: Host-associated > Plants > Roots >...
CAAAACCATCGACTTATATCAACTCAAACCGAAAAGCGTAATTGAAGTTGGTGCAGCCAATGGTTTTAGGCTGGCGGAGATTGCCAGGCGATACAACTCCAGAGTGGTTGCAGTTGAGGCTTCTGTCGAGGCAATCAATGACGGAAAACGCAAATTCCCTCATATAGAATTTGTATCGGGGTTGGCGAAATCGATTCCCGTTGAGGAGTCATTCGATCTTGCTATTGTAAATTTCGTTTTTCACTGGATAGATCGAAATAATCTTCTTCGTTCGGCTGCTGAAATTGATCGCCTCATAATTGAAGGTGGCTTTCTCATTATCGGAGACTTTTTCCCTTTCAACTTCATGAAAGTACCTTACCACCACTTAGCGGACCAACAGGTCTACACTTACAAACAGAACTATGCCGCTATTTTTCTTGCCTCAGGGTTGTATCATCCTGTCTGTCTTCTGACAGCGGAGCATAAGTCTAAGGAACTTACGGGCGAAGCCTCTGAAAATGAACGATTTGGTGTCTGGCTATTGCGAAAGGCACTCAAGGAGCATTACATTGAAAACGGTCCAACAAACTGACTGCGGACCGAGACGAGCTATGCTTGATTCTTGGAGTAGCGACGCTAAGCGTCAATGCCGGAGATAAAAGAGGAATGCGCATAGCAGTGCTCGGCTGCGGCTCGATTGGTCGCCGACACCTTGAGAATCTTCGTACGCTTGGCCACGTTGACTTACTCGCCTTTGATCCGGCATCACTTACTTGTGAAAAAGTCAGTAAAGAGCTAGGCGTCAGTTCTTACACTCAGCTTAAGGACATCTGGTCACTTAAGCCAAACGTGGTTCTGGTTACGGCACCTACAAATCTTCACGTCGAACTCGCTTTAGCAGCCTCTCGACACGGATGCCATCTATTTATCGAAAAACCGCTGTCCCATTCACTGATAGGAGTGGGTGAACTTTGCGCGGAAGTGGAGCTGCGTAATCTAACTAGCATGGTCGGCTGCAATATGCGCTTTCATCCCTGCCAAGTTATGGTCAAGAAGCTAATTGACAATGGGGCTGTCGGTGAAGCTGTTGCTGCGCGCATTCAAAGCGGTTCCTACCTACCCCGCTGGCGTGGGTCGGAATACCTACAAAGCTACAGCGCCTCTCCGGAGTTCGGCGGCGCAATCCTGGACTGTATTCATGAGATTGATCTGGCGCTGTGGTACTTCGGACCGGCTATTGTTGTGGGCTCTGTTCTACTGCCGGCCCCGACCATCGGTTTAGAAACAGAGGGCCTGGCAGAGATTCTCCTGCAACATAGAAGCGGCACGTTAAGCAGCGTGCATCTGAACTTCGTTCAGCGCGACTACCGGCGCTGTTGTCAAATCATCGGCAGTGAGGGAACCGTCTACTGGGATTTTGAAAAGCATCAGGTCGATGTTTACGGAGGCGACGGAAAGCTGGATCGCGTACTACAGGAACCAGCCGGGTGGCAGACCAATCAAATGTACTTGAACGAGATAGCGCATTTTTTGGAATGTGTGGACAAAAAGAGGGCAACCATCAATCCAATTTCAAGTGGACTAGCTGCCTTGAACATTGCTCTGGCAGCGAGGCAGCCTCATCAACAGTGAACGCATGAAGACAGTTGGAATCATTCAAGCCCGCATGGCTTCGACTCGCCTGCCTGGCAAAGTCTTAGTCGATGTCTCGGGACAGCCTATGCTTCATCACGTTTTTAGCCGGGCAAAGCAGGCCAGAATGCTCGATCATGTTGTAGTCGCAACTTCCGAAGAGCAATCAGATAACCCGATTCAGCGTTTCTGTGAAGCGCGCGGTGCTGAGTTTTTTCGCGGCAGCCATGATGATGTGCTTGATCGCTACCACCAGGCGGCCAAACATTTCAACGCCGATATTGTAGTTCGACTAACCGCTGATTGCCCGTTGCTCGATGGGGAAGTGATTGATAAGGTGGTTGAGTTCTTCAAAGAAGGCTCGTTCGACTACGTATCTAACACTCTCGAATGTACCTATCCCGACGGTCTGGACACAGAGGTGTTATCCTTCGCTGCTCTGAAGCATTCGTGGCGCGAAGCTAAGATCAAGTCCGAGCGAGAGCATGTAACCCCTTACATTCGAAAGCGTCCAGAGTTGTTTCGGTTGGGCAACGTCCGCCACACTGAAGACCTCTCCTCGTTCCGGTGGACAGTAGACGAACCAAGGGATTTGGAGTTTGTTCGGGCGGTATACAACCACTTTGGCTCGGCAACATTCGGTATGAAAGATGTGGTAAAGCTGTTGCGCAACCATCCGCAGATGCTGGAGGTCAACAGCGGCATTGATCGCAATAGCGGCTACCGGAAATCTTTGCGCGAGGATGGCGTCTTTCAGTATTAGGAGACTAGATGAACGGCACGGGACAGGGTTTATACCTCAAGGCTAAGACGAGAATACCTGGCGGCACGCAGTTGCTTTCCAAACGGCCAGAGATGTTCCTCCCCGAGCAGTGGCCCAGCTATTTTAGCCGAGCCAGAGGCGTCGAAGTCTGGGATTTGGACGGCAGGAAGTACATTGACATGTCTCATAACGGGGTCGGTTCTTGCGCTCTCGGAGTTGCGGACCCAGATGTCGACGCCGCAGTCAAGATCGCTATCGAAGCTGGCTGCATGTCCACTCTCAATTGTCCGGAGGAGGTTGAGCTTGCCGAACTTCTATGCGAACTGCATCCCTGGGCTGACATGGTGCGTTATGCGCGATGCGGCGGCGAAGCAATGGCCCTGGCTGTGCGTATAGCCCGCGCTAAGACGCGACGCGACAAGGTCGCCTTCTGCGGTTACCACGGCTGGCACGACTGGTATCTCGCCGCTAACCTTGGAGGAGAAGATGCTTTGGACGACCACCTTCTGCCAGGCCTTGAGTCTGCGGGAGTACCGAGAGCTTTAAGAGGAACGGCACTGCCGTTTCGTTACAACCGTATCGATGAGCTGCAAGCAATCATCGACAGAAATAGCGGCGAGCTGGCCGCGATTGTGATGGAGCCGATTAGGGGACGGAACCCCGAGGCGAACTTTCTGGAGCAAGTTAGGAGTCTGGCGACGGAGAGCGGAGCCGTCCTGGTTATGGACGAAGTGACTGCGGGTTTTCGCCTGAACACGGGCGGCGCCCATCTGCTCTTCAATGTAATGCCGGACATTGCCGTCTTCGCCAAGGCTATGAGCAACGGTTATTCGATGGCCGCTGTTATCGGCCGCGGGGAAGTAATGCAGGCCGCGCAGGACAGCTTTATCAGCAGCACTTACTGGACTGAGCGAATTGGCCCCGTTGCAGCGTTGGCGACCATACGCAAGCATCGGCGACAAAACGTCTCCGCTTATCTAATTCGCACGGGCCAACTCATCAAAAGCGGATGGAAACACGCTGCCGAGTGCGCGGGGCTTACCATGAATGTCGGTGGCATCGATCCGCTCGCCCATTTCGATCTCGAGTGCGAAGAGAGCCAAGCTGCGCACTCATTGTTTACACAATTGATGCTCGAGCGAGGATTTCTTGCGAACGGATCTTTCTATGCTACATACGCACACACCGATAAGAATGTCGAGAGCTATCTGGCTGCCGTTGGCGATGCTTTCTCAATCATCGCCGAAGCGCTCGAAAGAAAAATAGTGGCCGAGATGCTACATGGGCCGGCAGCTCACAACGGTTTTCATCGTCTGACATGAGCGAGTTGTTGATTAGAGCAGACGCCAGCACAAACATCGGGGGCGGCCATCTAATGCGTTGCCTCGCTCTCGCACAAGGCTGGAAAGGCGAAGATGGTACAGCCACGTTCTTGAGCCACTGTGAAAGCGATGGGCTTCTTCAGCGCATCGAATCTGCCGGGCTCAACTTCGTCTCAATAGAAAAACCGTATCCAGACGCATCCGATCTGCAAAGGACTCTAGTACTGTTGGATCAACTTACGACTTCGCAGGCGGCGGGCGCCTGGCTCGTGCTGGATGGCTACCATTTCGATTCGACTTATCAACAGGCTATTCGCTCGGCAGGCCATCGTTTATTAGTCATCGACGACATGGCCCACCTGCGGCGCTATCACGCTGATCTATTGCTGAATCAGAATATCCACGCGGAGCGTCTGAGCTATTGCTGTGATTCGGACACGGAGTTTCTGCTCGGCACTGATTACGTAATGCTGCGCCCAGAGTTTCAGCCCTGGCGCGGCTGGAAACGCGAGATTCCGGAAACACCGAGCAAGGTCCTGATCTCTCTGGGTAGCAGTGACCCTGAGAACGTGGCCTTGCGTGTTATTCAGGCATTGCAGCAAACCGGCACCAACGGTTTTGAAGTTCGCATCGCGGTTGGGCCAACCAACCCAAACCTTGAAACGCTGCAGCAAGCGATCGCCCGCTCAACCAATATGCAACTACTCGTAGATGTCACTTACATGCCTGAGCAGTTGGCTTGGGCAGACGTTGCAATATCGGCAGGGGGTACCACCTGCTGGGAGTCCGCTTTTATGGGCCTGCCTTCCATTGTCATCGTGCTGGCGGAGAATCAGGCGGGGATCGCTCAAAGTCTGGATGAAGCGGGCGCAGTCGTAAATCTGGGGTGGCACGAACACGTTTCCGGCAAAGGCTTGTCAGACGGTTTAGAGAAGCTTTTGCATTCCGTAGATCTGCTGCATGACATGAGCCGACGCGGTCAGGAAATAGTAGACGGAGAGGGTGTAGGTAAGGTTATTTCGGAGATAAAGAAGAGAAGCATCAAGCTGAGGGCCGTGTCTACGGATGATTGTAGATTGGTGTGGGAATGGGCTAATGAACCGGATGCGAGGGCAAGTTCCTTTTCCTCTGAAGTGATTTCTTGGGGGCAACACGCGAAATGGTTTGAGACGAAGGTTCACGACTCTCAATGCCTATACTATATCGCTCTCGACTTTGCCGGAGAACCTATTGGACAAGTTCGCTACGATCTGCGCGAAGATGAGGCTGTTATATCAGTGAGTCTCGACGCAAAATCGCGGGGCAACGGTTACGGGAGCCTAATAATAAAACAAGCATCCGATCAGGTTTTTGATGTCGCGTTAGTCAAGACTATTCATGCTTATGTAAAAAAAGGCAACGAAGCATCCGTTCACGCCTTTGCAAAAGCCGGGTATAAAGAGAAATCCATGACTGCAGTGCGTGGTCAAGAGGCGCATCACTTCATTTTGACGACGGATCGATTGAAATGAACGGCATTGAGATTAACGGCCGGCGCATTGGCCCAGGCTATCCGACTTATATCGTCGCCGAGATGTCGGCCAACCACAATCAAGACTTCGAGCAAGCCGTCAAGATTCTCGAAGCTGCTAAAGAGGCCGGGGCCGATGCCCTTAAGCTTCAAACTTACACATCTGATAGTCTGACTATTGATTGCGATAATGAGTATTTCCGCATCAAGGGCACGCTGTGGGAGGGACGCACGCTTTATGAGTTATACAATGAAGCCTACACGCCTTGGGAGTGGCAGCCCAAGTTGAAAGAGATTGCCGACAGTTTGGGACTCGATCTCTTCTCCACGCCTTTCGATGAAACGGCAGTCGATTTCTTGGAAAAGATGAATGTGCCGGCGCATAAGATTGCGTCGTTCGAAACTGTTGATCTACCGCTGCTGCGCAGGATCGCACGGACCGGCAAACCCGTCATCATGTCCACGGGAATGGCGACCTTGGCCGAGATTGATGAAGCAGTGCGCACTATTAAGGAGGCGGGCGGCAATCAACTGGCGCTACTCAAATGCACCAGCGCCTACCCTGCTCCGCCTGAGGAGATGAACCTGCAGACTATCCCCGACTTGGCGGAAACGTTCGGTGTGCCCGCAGGGCTTTCCGATCACACGCTCGGCATCGCTGTGCCCATCGCGGCGGTGGCCCTCGGTGCTTGCATTATCGAGAAACACTTTACCCTCTCACGCGCCGTCCCGGGTCCCGATACCACATTTTCGTTAGAACCTCAGGAGTTCAAAGCGATGGTTGATGCTGTGCGCACGGTTGAGAAAGCACTGGGCGAAGTTCATTACGACGTCAGTGAGAATGAAGCGAAGAGCCGCCTGCTTCGCCGCTCGCTGTTTGTCGTGCGAGACATGAAAGCTGGAGAGGTTTTCACCGGAGATAATGTGCGGTCGATTCGGCCCGGCTACGGCCTGCACACACGTTACCGCGACGAGATAATTGGCCGACAAGCTAAGCAAGACATCCCGCGCGGGACGCCATTTTCGTGGGACTTGATGGAAAGGCGCACAGGCGCGATGGCAGGCCAGCATTACCTAGAACGGAAATGAGATTAATAGGCCCCGACGCTTGCAGTATTTACCGCTTTTGTGGCGCTAATGGAAGCAGCGCATAGCCGAGTCGTCCTAGGCTCCTTTACAACCAACCATGTTAACGACACTCAAGTTTCCCATCCTTAAGAAGATTACGGCGCAGACCTTGGACCGATTCGGCGTCGATCACTCCATATGGGTTCCAGACAAAGCCTTTGAATACCAGATTTCAAGACGCATTCTACGAGACCAAGATCTCATTCGCTCAGTTGATCTCAGCACTAGACCTAAAACCTTTCTAATAGCTGACTCGGCCGGCCCATATGCGCAGATTCTTCATGGGATCATCTCCTGGGGCTTGTGGCTCCGCGGATTACCCAACCAGCTAGTCGTTTGTGATGGAGGACTTTTGGTGTGTGATGCCAAGAAAATATCCTACCCCAATGCATCGTGCAAAGATTGTTTCGGGCGGGTAAAGTCGCTCCTGGACGCGTTTGGATTGCCTTACTTGTTGCTGAGCAAATTCGTTAGACCATCAAGAGTGTCGGATGCATACGAGCTTGTCTGCGATTTATCTTGGCGCCAATGCGAAGAATTTGTCTATGAGCATCTTCCTATTGGGGAATTCGCTCGAATTTCATTGACCAGTTACTTGTTAGTAGGTGAGCCGACGGAAAGCCCCGAGAATCTGCACCTGTATCGTCAATTCCTTTCCAGCGGAATCGTAATGGTGGACTTTTATAAGAGGCTGTTTGCAGAATACCAACCAGAGAAGCTTGTTTTGCTAAATGGATTGTATCTCGGATGGCGCATTGCCTGGGCGTTTGGCGAACGCCACGGTGTTCCTGTCGTCACGTGGGAAGTCGGCTACCAACCCAACACAATTGTCATGGCTCATGACGCCGTAGCTTGTTATTTCGATCACAGTTCGGAATGGCCTGTCTATGCGGCCAGAGAACTATCCGAGGCCGAGCGCGAGCAAATCGAACGTTACTTGCACCGCCGTTATCTGGGCGATCAAGGACTTATCCAGTACGTAAAACCCGACGACCATTCCGACGGAGGTATCCTCCGCACACTGAGCGTTCCGGTTGATAGTAAGGTATTCTCTCTTTTCACTAACGTCGAGTGGGATTCCGCATTGGTCGGTCGGCATCGAGCATTTTCGAGCCAGTTTGAGTGGATCCAAGCTACGATTCGTTATTTCCAGGCCCATCCCGACTTGTATCTTGTGATTCGAATTCATCCGGGCGAAGAGCTAATTCCAATGATGGAAACTCGGGCGCCGCTTCGTCGCCGAATCGAAGCTGTTCTCCCTGAGCTGCCAGCAAATGTGCGAATTGTGGGACCTGAGGAAGACGTTGACTCATATCAACTCATAAGTGCCAGTTGCGCTACCTTGGTCTACACCTCAACTATCGGTTTGGAGGCAGCTTGCCTAGGGAAAGCAGTCGTTGTGGCTGGGCTGGTTCATTACGCTGACAAAGGCTTCACGGTTGACCAGTTCACCGTTGATACTTATGGTAAGACTCTCGCCGAGCTCGATCGTTACGAAGAAAACGGGAATCGGGAGTTGGCGCTACGTTATGCCCACCTCCTCTTCATACGTTCCATGATTCCTCATGAAACCCTATTTCGATCTGACCGCCTGTTTTGCGTGACTGACTTCAAGTTTCGTTCTTTGAGGGATCTGGCTCCTGGCAACGATCCAAATCTTGACTTTATTTGTCAGGTGATTGCCAGCGGGCGAGCGCCACTCCTTGATTAACTGCAATTGAAACTCGCGCTCTACCATAATTTAACCTCCGGCGGCAGCAAGCGGGAAGCATACGAACTTACCAAGCAGTTGGTGCATGCCGGTCATGTTGTCGATCTCTATCGCCCTTCGACAGCCAATGAGCAGTTCCTGCCGATGAACGGTTTCATCCACAAAGAGTTCCGCGAAGATCTGAATCTAATCTCCGAGATATCGCTTCGATTGCCGGGTGTTCGTAAGTACGTCGATCTTCTTAATTTGAAGAGAAATCTGCGGCGGCTCGATCGTCTGGCCCAGCGGATGGCGGCAAAGATTGACGACGGAAACTACGACTTTGTTTTCGCCCATCATGATCGGATCGTTCAAAGTCCCTATCTCTTTCGCCATCTCAAGACACCATCGGTCTATTACTGCGCAGAGCCGATGCGTCAGTTTTACGAAGCCTCCATCACTCGTCCGTATCAGGAGCCGAAGACTTCGCTTGGTCACGCCCAATTCAAATGGTACGGGCCCGAGCGAAAGCGGCGCGCGACGATCATCAAGAATCGCGACCGAGAGAACGTTAGGCACGCGACCCTTCTGTTGACCAACTCGTTCTTTTCGGCCGAATCGATCTATCGGGCGTACGGCCTGCACGCACGGGTCTGCTACCTCGGTGTGGATAGTGAAAAGTTCAAAGCAAACGGTTTTGGGAAGGAAGACTTTGTTCTTTCGGTGGGGGCCGTATCAGCATTGAAAGGTTACGATTTTCTGATTGAGTCCCTCGGAAAACTTCCACTTTCAGAGCGTCCCTCGCTGGTGATTGTCGGCAACACGGCCTCGACGGGCGAAACGCGCTATCTCGAACAACTGGCTGCTAAGCGCGTCGTGAAGATTGCGTTTCGAGTGAATGTAAATGAGAACGAACTGGTGACTCTGTACAACAAGGCTCGCGCTTTGGTGTACGCACCGGTACTTGAACCCTTTGGCTTAGCTCCACTGGAAGCGATGGCCTGTGAGACGCCGATCGTTGCCGTTAAGGAAGGAGGCGTGCGCGAGTCTGTTGTTGATGGCACGACGGGTTCGCTGGTTGAGCGCCATCCCGAGGCATTTGCCGCGGCGCTCTCGCATATTTTGCGTGATCCGAAACGCGCCCGTTGCCTAGGAGTGAACGGTCGCGCACACATCCTGGCAAATTGGACCTGGGAGCAGGCTTACGCGCGATTCATCGACAACGTAAAGCCGATCTGCGCGTGAGTTACTAATGCACATTCTTTATCTCTCTGCGGCGGGTGGTGGACACGAAACGAATGTACGTGTGCTTGCTCCGGCTTTGATCGAGGCAGGACATCATGTCTCGATCCTTTACTTACATCCGGCCTCTGAGCAGCACACAAACGGCGACGGACAGAATGGCATATCGGTGTATCACGCGACATATGGTGATTGGCATTACTACTTTAATCGAATGACGTTGGGCGTTACGGCCTTGCCTTCGCTCTTGCGCTCTCTGGAAGCAGCGCGTGCCCTGCGCGAGAAAGTTTGCGCAATTCATCAGAGGCACCCGCTGGATCTTGTAGAGCTGCCCGAAGTCGCATTGCCGAAAAACGGTTTCCCGGTGCCATATGTAGTGCGACTTCATTCCTCGGCCTGGATGTGCCGTAGGGTCTTTGACGAACCATCACCATGGACGGATTCGATCGAGGCGCGCCTGGAAGGCAGAACCTTGCGCCATGCGGCGACTATCACTTCTCCGAGCGACTTTGTCGCGAGCTACATTCAGAGCCAGTGCCGTTTGCCGGGAACTTCAATTCAAATCATTCCCTATCCGGTAGACACCGACCAGTTCAAACCCGCGCCCAAAGACGGCTCGCGCAAGTCAGTGCTGTTCGTCGGGCGCGTGGAAAAACGCAAAGGTGCGGACGTCTTGCTGCGTGCGCTTCCGCGAGTGATCGAGAAACATCCTGACTGTGAATTTCTTTTCGTGGGTCAGGTGAGCGACGAGCTGACCGAGCTGGTGAAAGCTGCGCCGCCGGCAGCGCGTTTTCTCAGCTTCAAGCCGCGGCAGGAGTTGGTCGCACTCTATCAACAGGCGAGCGTGTGCGCTGTTCCCTCGCTTTGGGACAACTCACCGAACGTAGTTTACGAAGCGATGGCCTGCGGCACGCCAGTGGTCGCTTCGCGGGTCGGCGGAATTCCCGAATTAGTTGATGAGGGAGCAACAGGGTTGCTGGTGCCACCGCGCGACGAACGAGCGTTGGCAGAGGCAATCAATAAACTCTTGGACGAATCGGGCGAGCGCGAACGGATGGGAACCGGTGCCCGTCACCGGGCGCTCGCGGATTGGCCAGTGGAAAAAATAGCGACGCAAACTCTCGATCTCTACCACCGAATACTGAAATCCTGAGATTTCGATTCACTAAGTTTTGAGGCATGCCGGGAATGATGCTCACTGGGAACCAGGTAAGTAAGTTGAATATCTTTGACACTGCTAAGACGTTCGTTCGCGATCTGTTACGCACAACGCCCTACGCTGTTTGGATTGTGCTTCGACTGTTTCTGCCTAAACGGAAACCGCACCAGAAGGTGCACGATTCAGTTAAGGGTCGGGTGCTGGTATTTGCGACAAATGCAATCGGCGATACCGTAACTCTGTTGCCGGCGCTGCAACGCGTGATGAAGGACCAACGGCCGGTGAAGGTCGATGTGCTGGCGCGGCCAAAAACCGCACCACTTTTCAAGTTTGTTCCTGGAGCCGGAGACGTCATCACCCTGGAGAAGCTGACCTTTCCTTTCAAGTTGAGGGCACTGCTCTCAAACATCGTCACTTTGAGAGAGCTTCGACGCCGGCGCTACCAGTCCGCGATAATCTTCACCAGTAACTTTTGGACTGCCTGGCTCGCATTTCTGATTGGCGCGCAAAACCGCTATGGGTTCAGCAGGTCAGAGACAGTTGGTCTGGCGACCATCAATGACTTTGGATTTCTTCTCACTCATGACAAGCGAGAAATCCCTACCGCGAATTCTATGGAGGGATTTCTTGAGTTTTTGGATTGGCTGCAGGTTCGTTCACCGGTGGCGGAGAGGCTCCCGCGGCTAAACATTAATGGTGCTTCCCTTAATGACAAGTTAGGCGAACAGATCAAAACGCTTGCCGCGGGGAAAGAAATAGTTGTCCTTAATCCTTTTGCATCACAGCCCCTAAAAGAATGGCCTTTGGCACACTGGATGGAACTGGCAAACAGTCTCGCGGAACACCGAGTTCTGGTTGTGCTGTGCTGTGACCCAACCCAGAAGGACCGTTTTGACGGGGCAGTTACCGCGTTGCGGCCGGAGGTACTTCTGCTTTCAAATTTGACGCTGGAGCAGTTTATCCGCCTCCTGGGTAAAGCATCTGCCGTAGTTGGGAATGACTCTGGCGCCCTGCACCTGAGTTATGCGCTCGACAAACCAACGGTCGCCATATTTGGCCCCACCAATCCTGATAGCATGATCCCAAAAGCTGCGCCGGTAACTGTGGTGCGGAAACAAATGGACTGTTCGCCCTGTTGCACTCACTTGGTTAGTTTTCAAAGATGCCCGCTTACTCATCATCTCTGCCTAAAAGATATCAACGTTGACCAAGTCTTGACGCCAATACTGGCCCATCTGGTTGCAAAAAAGAGCCGGCATCTTACGAATGCGTAGGAAAGAACTTTCAGTGCACGAAAGCACAGTGACGCTCGCGGATCGAGTCTGGCAATCTTTCCGCGAGGGCAATGTTTCGTCGAAGTTGTGGAATCGCGCAAAGTGGGAACTCGAGTACCGGCTCTTTCATTTGCGGGAACTCGAGTTTGTCGGCGCCCACGATATCGGCGAGATTATTCATGACGAGATTTGCCTGCCGCCTTTCTATGCTAATCACCCACATGACGACATCACACCTTTGTTTTCAATTCTGCGGACCATGGAGCCTCAGCTCGTTGTTGAGCTGGGAACGGCGCATGGAAACTTGACCGCGAACATTTGCCGCGCAACGGACGCGCGGGTGGTTACCGTGAACGCGCTCGCAGAGCAGATGACCGGACACTGGGTAACCTTTGCGCTAAGTCGTGAGGAAATCGGCAGAGTATATCGCAAGCATGGATTCGAGAAGCGAGTCACGCAGGTTTACGAGGATACTTTGACGCTTGATCTCGGGAAGTATCTGGCACCCTTCTCAGTCGACCTGGGAATCATTGACGCTTGCCACGACCTGGATTACGTGGTGAATGATTTTGAGAAAGTGGCGCCGTTCATTCGTCCCAGCGGAGTCATCCTCTTGCACGATACGCACCCGGCGATTAGCCGCGAGATGGGTGGAAGCTACCGCGCCTGCATGCGTTTGCGAAGGCATGGTTGGAACATCCGGCACATCCAGGGAACGTGGTGGGGTATCTGGGTTCGCGGCGGACTCGCAAAGAGCAAAGTACGCCCACTTTTTACTTAATCTCCGGTTGGGCCCCTTTGAAGTATCTCAGACTGACGCGTCGAACATTCCAGAGAACTCGAAGTTCAAGATTTGTATGTCTGAATACCTTCCACTAATTTCCGTCATTACTCCGTCCTTCAATCAGGCGCAGTACATTGAAGAGACGATTCAGAGCGTCCTGTCGCAGGAATATCCGCGCCTCGAATACATAGTCATGGACGGCGGAAGCAGTGACGGCAGTGACGAAATCATCCGGCGTTACGCGTCGCGCCTGGCGTATTGGACCAGCGAGCCAGATCGGGGGCAGGCGCACGCGATCAATAAGGGCTTTGCACGATGCACCGGGGATTTGGTTGCCTGGTTGAATTCGGATGATGTCTATCTGCCGGGCGCACTGCGCGCGGTCGGTGAAGCGTACACGGCGAACCCGGGACGAATTATTGCGGGCGCCGTGATCAATCACTGGGAAGACAGCAGACGCGAAAAGGTCATACTGCAACGACTGGAAATGAGCAGAATGCTGCAATTCTGGTCAAAGGAATGGTCATGGCACCAGCCGGGGATATTCTTCCCGCGTAATGCCCTGGCGAAAGCCGGATCACTCGATGAGACCATGCACTACTGCATGGATTACGATCTGCTTCTCAGACTCCTGCCTCAATGCGCGGTCTTCACGTTCGACAAACCGCTGGTTCGTTTCCGGATTCACGAGTCTGCGAAAGGTGGCGGCAATAATTTCGACCAGTTTCTTTCGGAATGGAGCCTGGTCTCGAAACGCCATTGGGCTGAAACCGATCACGACTATTCAGGCGAGCACGATGCATATATGTCGAACAGGCTCGCGTTGCTGTTTGGCCAGCAACTCAGACAACGTCAATTCAAACTTGCGGAACGCGCGTTGGTAAGCGCAGCACGAACAAGCGTGCTCTCGCGAACTTTGGGGTCACTGGCGCAGCAGTCGGTAAGCTGGATGATGTCGCGTCTCACCTGAACCGAAAATGAAGATTCTGCTAATTGTTTCTAGTTATGCGCCAAATGCCGGCGGGTTACAGATTGTCACGCGACAACTCGCGGGTGAGTTGCGCGCGCGTGGGCATTCCGTAGCCGTCGTGACGAATCGTTATCCGCGCACTCTGGCCGCGAATGAAATCCTCGACGGAGTGCAAGTGATTCGCTGGCATTTTCTGACTCCCCGTTGGTCGCAACTTTTAAGTCTGCGGTTTGGTTTGTTCGTGGCGGGCTTTCTCTATCTTCCTTTGACGCTAACGCGACTCATCTTTCTTTTGCGACGAGAGCGTCCCGATGTCGTCAATCTGCATTTCGTGGGCGCGCCGGCACTGTTTGTATTCCTCGCACGCTGGTTCGTAACTTTTCGATTGGTTGTCTCGCTGCACGGCGATGATGTCGAAGGGTTGTCAGAGCGTGGGCGCTTCGACCGCTGGGTGTTTCGTTCACTCCTGCGTCGCGCCGAAGGTGTGACTGCGTGCTCGCAGTATCTGCTGGAGCAAGCCTTACGGATTGAACCCTCCGCCAAACAAAAGGGACTGGTAATTCACAACGGCATGGAACCATCGAATGCAGGCGTGGTCAGAAACACAGGCGAAATCTTTGCGGCGGGCCGGATGGTGCCAAAGAAAGGCTTTGACGTCTTATTGCGGGCGCATGCCGATGGCCAGAACAGATCGCGTCTGACGCTGATGGGTGATGGGCCGGAACGCGAAAGGCTCGAACAACTGGCGCGAATATTAGAACTGAACGGGGAAGTCAGCTTTCGTGGCAACCAGGATCATGATCGCGTCCTGGAAGAAATGGCGGCCGCGGATGTCGTCGCTATTCCCTCACTGCAGGAGCCTTTTGGTCTGATTGCGCTGGAAGCCATGTCGCTCGGAAAACCCATCGTAGCGTCGCGCGTCGGGGGACTTCCTGAAGTGCTGGAAGGCGCGGACGCTTTACTCGTGAAACCGGGTGATGCGAGTGAGCTTGCGGCAGCGCTCGAAACGACCCGCGGACGATTGCGGGATGATCCGGGCTTTGGGGCGCGCAACCGCGAGCTTGCGGCCAGATTTTCGACGGACCGAATGACACGTGGCTACCTCCAGGCGTACGGGCATAACGACCGGGAGTCTTTCGGCCATCTCAGAAATTCGATGGCTTCCCTGCCCGAGAACTCAGACGATGTAACGCCGCTACAGATTCAGGCCCTAATATTGTTGATGTTATTGCTTCAATACAACAATCTCTTTCGGGTTGCTTTCGTTAGACTAGGTATTTGGCAGTCAATGCCTCTCACGTTAATCTTTCTGTCGACACTGGGTGGATTACTTTTTCTTCCCGAATCGCGGTTGCCAAAGAGACTGAAGACAATTACTAGTCTTAGCTTAGTTCCGGTTGCGCTCCTTTGGATCGGTCTTAGTGGATGGGCGTATTTCCGTGGCAGCACCATTAGGTTTCCAACCATTCTCGATGGCCTAATTGTCGGGATGATTTCTGGCAGTACACTCATCGTTGGACTGGCGACGAAACGCTTATGGATCGCGTGCGTTGGATTGGGTATATTCCTTTCTTCGATCACATACTTCCAAGTGACAGGAAAGCGATTTGACTCAACCTTTACTCCCGGGCGACCTATATGGGTTGTGCAGAACGCGATAACTAATATAGGTAAAGGCGTCTGGCCCTATCGTTATCACGATCCCGGTACTCTTTCTTATCCGCCATTCCTGGTGCTTCCGTACTTGCCGTTTGGATGGGCCAAGATCGACCTTCGCTGGGCTAACCTTGCCGGCGCAGTCATTCTCCTGGCATCACTTTGGTGGACCGGGAAGGAGCGATGGCTCGCACGACGGAACTTGGCGCTGGTCGTCGTCTTTCTCTCACCGGCCTTTGTTTTTAATCTTGTAACAAGTCAGTTGGCGTTCTACTGGATCTGCCTTCTCTGGTTGATACTTGCTACGAGGTCTGTTTCCGCTTCGTCTCAGAGACTCCCACTGCTTGTAGCCTGCCTGACAAGACAGTTGGCTTGGCCACTGGTGTTGCCCTGGACTCTCTACCAGGGAATCGTTCGGAAGCCGCAACATAAGAATTCCCTTGATCGCTCTGGACCGCGAAGTCTGCGAATAGATTGGTCCTTTGCAAGATTGAATTGGATCGAGTTTGTTCTCCTGTTAATCGTAGCAGTTTCGGTATTGATCAGTCCGAGTGCCTTCTATTGGAGCACGTTCGTTTGGGCGATGGCAGATGGTTGGCGCGCCGTCGCTGCTGGTACGATCCAGCCAGTTGGAAATATTGCTATTACACCACTTCTGCCTTACGCGAGCCACCCGAGTCTGGTTCTACTAAGCGCCGGTAGCCTAGTGGTTTTGTTGACGGTTTGCCTATGGCGCACGAAGATTCTTCTGAACTTCTTTCCACAAAGCATGATCGCCACTTACGCGGCCTTCTTGTGTCTTGGGTTCATGGTCCACAACTACTACTGGATTGATGTGATTGTAATGACTCTTGGTTACTTGTGGTGTATAGGCCGAACCCCTGAAAAGCGCGCAACACTCTACGATCTCGAGGCGCGCGGCTCGTGACCGGTCGAGCGCTTAGGGTTGCCTTTATCTCACCCTTCCAATTTAGATATGCGCGCGGCATTGAGCGTTACACTTTCAACCTGGCGAATGCCCTGGCCGAGCGCGGCATTGAAGTCCATCTGCTCACCTGGAAATGGCCTCAACCTTTGAAGATTGATGAGATTGATTCGAGCATTCGCATTCATCGTTTGCCCACGTCCCGTTACTTCGCGGCCAAAGTAATCGTGCCTTTTTATGTGCAACATCTGTCAAAGCACGCTTACGATTTCGTCTGGATTGCCTTCGCCGGGTATGGAGAAGCGGAAGCGTTGACGCTTTTGCGACGTCAGAAATTGGGGATCGTATTTCACTATCCGCTGGCGCAGGTCCCGCATCGTTATCGCGAGTTCAACCGTTATGGTCTGGCGGAAAGGGCTGCGAAGATCGTTTCGGTCAGCCAACACGTGGCGGAAGGCGTCCGCGAATTCTTTGGCAGAGAGAGCACACTTATTCATCACGGCGTTGACGCTCAACGATTCAAGCCCGATGAAGAGATGCGAAGAGTAAAGCGCAAAGAGCTTGGCGTGGGCGATGCGCCGTTGTTGGTGACCACGGCCGCCTTGGAAGAGCGCAAAGGAATTCAGTGGGTGCTGCGCGCGTTGCCGAAGATCCTCGAACGCTTTCCCGAAACGATCTATCTGGTCCTGGGCGGCGGTGATTATCGGGACGCGCTCGAACAACTCGCAAGCGATCTGGGCATTCAATCGCACGTGCGCTTTATGGGTGAGCAGGAAGACGTGACGCCATTTTACCAGGCAGCGGATGTCTCGCTGATCCTGTCGCGTGGCGAAGCCTCGTCACTCTCGGCGCTGGAATCGTTAGCTTGCGAAGTTCCCGTCATCGCCGCGCGGCGCCCGCCTTTCGATGAATTGATCCGGGACGAGTACGGAGTGTTGGTGGACGAAGAGGATGCGAATGCGTTAGCCGGTGTGGTCGAAAGCCTCTTGGCGAACCCGGCGCAACGCAAGGCTATGGGCGAGAGCGGACGGGCGCATGTAATGGAACAATTTACCTGGGCCAAAGCAGCTGAAGAATATATTCGGGTGATGGAGTCTGCGTGAGAGCCTTAAGGCGGTTACTGAACCGGGAGCGGTAGCGACCGGATGCGAGAATCAACTTTCCGTGCCCGATGGTTCGTCGTTTGCGCACATTCAGAGTCGAGCTTAGCATCCCCTCGCTGCCGCTCGGGGTTCTGTACCGATGCGGTTATCCAGCTCTCAATTTTTAATCGCAGGCTCTTCATTCATCGCTACGCGATTCAGAAGAATCGACCGACCAGTAGAGAAACGTAATTGACTAGTCGCTTAATTCGTTTCCTGTCCGATGATGCGTATCGCGCGCATGTGCGTGAAGAGGTGAAACTCTTTGCACGTTATCCGCGGGCCGTTGGTTATAAGAGCGCGGCCCTGTTGCTCAACAGCGGCCACCGTTGGGAACGGCGATTGAGCGAAACGGGGAAAGTGGTTTGCGTTGTTTGCGGCTGGACCGGGAACGCATTCGATGCAATTGCCACGTTTGGTTATTGGCGGCGGAACGCCCGCTGCCCGGGATGCGGTTCGCTGGAACGTCATCGGGCAATGATCGAGTTTCTCGAACGCGAAGCCTGGGTAACACGTGGCGCGGCTTGTCTGGACATCGGCGGTATTCCTCCCTTTCGTCCCTGGTTCGAGAGTCAGGGTGTTCGCTACGTCTCGCTGAGTTTGGGCGATCCGGCGATGGTCTGTATGAACATTCAGCAGATGGGTTTTCCCAATCACACTTTCGATCTGGTGCTGGATTCGCACGTGCTTGAATATGTCGGCGACTATCGTCAGGCGCTCAGCGAAGTCAGGCGAGTGCTGCGGCCCAGAGGCAGACTGCTTTTGACCGAAAGTTATCTCTTCGGGCAGGCGAGCACCGAAGAATTTGGCGCGCCGGACCCTGCAGCAACGTTCATGGTGCGTCGTTTTGGAGACGACCTGCTCGGATTACTCGAGCAAGCCGGTTTCCAAACTACGCGATGGGATTATACCGGGCGCGACGATTGCCACGGCGACTATTTCTTTCTCTGCGAAAAAGAATCCAGCGCCAGCAAGGTGCAAATGGACTGAGTGTTTGGGGGCCGAAACCGTTTCGCGATTCCTGAATTGTGATGCAATCGATTCAAGCCGCACAGCCATTAACCACTGGTTTCGAGAAAACAGTGTCCGCGGGCAGGCTGCGCAGGTTCCTGCTCAGACTGGTCTTGATTCTTGCGGGGGTCGCGGTCGGATTGGGACTTGCCGAAGTAATCATGCGGGCTTTTCATCTGGGGCAGACTCGAATGGTGGTGCTCTATAACGACAGCAGCCTCAAGCTGCCGCCGCATTTCAAATTCACCAATCTCAAGGAGAATAGAAATGAAGTTGAGACAAACAATCTGGGATTTCACGATTACGAGCGCCAGACCACGAACTCGAACTATCGCATTCTGTTCCTGGGTGATTCTTTCCTGGAGGCGCGGCATGTAAATACGGACAGTCTGTTCACGATTCGGCTGGAAAAGAAATTCACCCAGGAAGGGCAGCGAATCGAAGTCATCAACGGTGGTGTTCCGGGTACCGGCACGGTCTACCAGTACATGCTGTGGAAAGAGTTCTTCGAGCCGACGGTCAAAGTCGATCATTTGGTGCTGTGCTTCTACATGGGTAACGATCTCGTTGATAACAATGTTGACCTGACGGCCGAGAACATATGGGCCACAGGGAGCCCGTACTTTGTCGACGGTCAGGGAAAGATCCTGAAAGTTGGCAACGAACCCGGAGCAGTCAAGAAAGGCATCAATCTGGTTCGCGACCATTCCGTGCTTTTCAATACCTTTTATGAACTCGCGTTTCAAATTCGGAAAACGTTAAGGGGAAACGGCGGAGTAGACGGCGCAGACGACGAAGGGCGAGATCGCACCACTGCATGGCAGGCTTCCGAACAGGGCACCATCGCACTGTTGAAAAGATGGCAGACGGAGTTGGGGGGCAAGAACATTCCTCTGGACGTAGTGCTCATCGATCGCCCAGGGAAGGTCTATAACAAATTTGAGCGAGAGTTTATGGATAGACTGCGAGCAACCTGCACACAGGACCATTTCGACTGTTTGCGGCTGAAGCTTACTAACGATCCGTTCGAATCATATTCGTTCGATGGCGTCAGCCTCGGCCATTTCAATTACAAAGGGCACGAGCTGGCGGCCAGCGAGCTGTATGATTTTTTCAAGTCTCATCACGCGGCAATATTCACACAGGGAGCGGCGGCCCAGGCGTTGCGCCCTTAAACATCGCGCGCCAGACGAGCCTGCCGTAAATAAGAAGTGTTCAGATTGCCGACTCTAGTCGTTTCTCTATTACGAGGGAAAGAACCCAACTGAAGTTGGTACTCTAACCTCCTACTCTTTCTGGAAAACCGGTGAAGCTGCTGACTCCAAATCATTGGCCGTCGTACGCGCGGGCGAATCGTCTGCGCATCCTGATGTACCACAGTATCTCCAATAGTGCTCACGATCGGCTCGCGGTCGCGCCCGAGAGATTCGCGGCTGAGATGAAGTTGCTGGCTGACGAGCAGTTTCAGGTTACCTCGCTCGAAGAAGGCTGCCGGCGTCTCGCATCCGCACAGGATCTTGCTCGTACCATCGTATTGACGTTTGACGATGGACTTCGGGATTTTCTGACGACGGCGGCGCCGGTGCTGCGACAGCATCGCTTTACCGCGACGCTATT
>Ga0070698_100002624_pt1 | contig 19806 bp, 16 predicted proteins | sample KBSK1502metaG_FD_65477 | JGI IMG/M metagenome (GOLD analysis project Ga0070698, IMG submission 65477) | Corn, switchgrass and miscanthus rhizosphere microbial communities from Kellogg Biological Station, Michigan, USA - KBS K1-50-2 metaG | ecosystem: Host-associated > Plants > Roots >...
GGGACCGGCAAGACGCTGCTCAGCAAGGCGGTCGCCGGCGAGGCCGGCGTGCCCTTCTTCTCCATCTCGGGCTCGGAGTTCGTCGAGATGTTCGTCGGCGTCGGCGCGAGCCGCGTCCGCGACCTGTTCGACCAGGCGAAGAAGAACTCGCCGTGCATCGTGTTCGTGGACGAGATCGACGCCGTCGGCCGCCAGCGCGGCGCAGGCCTCGGCGGCGGCCACGACGAGCGCGAGCAGACGCTGAACCAGCTCCTCGTCGAGATGGACGGTTTCGACACCAACACCCACGTCATCGTCATCGCGGCCACCAACCGGCCAGACGTGCTCGACCCCGCGCTGCTGCGGCCGGGCCGCTTCGACCGGCACGTCACGCTCGACCGGCCCGACATCAAGGGCCGCCGCTCGATCCTCGACGTGCATGCGCGCAACAAGCCGCTCGACTCGACGGTCGACCTGGACGTGCTCGCGCGGCAGACGCCGGGCTTCAGCGGCGCCGACCTCGCCAACCTCATCAACGAGGCCGCGATCCTGGCCGCGCGCGCCAACAAGAAGGTGATCGGCATGGACGAGCTCGAGGAGGCGATCGCGCGCGTCATTGCCGGTCCCGAGCGCAAGAGCCGCCGCATCTCCGACAAGGAGAAAGAGGTCATCGCCTACCACGAGACCGGCCACGCGCTCGTGATGAAGGCGCTGCCGCACGCCGACCCGGTGCACAAGGTCTCGATCATCTCCCGCGGCATGGCGCTCGGCTGGACGCTGAGCCTGCCCGAGGAGGACAAGTACCTCGTCTCCAAGGACGAGCTGATGGACCAGATCGCGGGCATCATGGGCGGCCGCGTCGCGGAGGAGATCGTGTTCGGTGACGTCACGTCGGGCGCCGAGAACGACATCCAGAAGGCGACGCAGATCGCGCGCCGAATGGTCACCCAGTGGGGAATGTCGGAAAAGCTCGGCACGGTCCAGATGGGCCACCGCGAGGAGCTGGTGTTCCTTGGCCGCGACCTGGGCGAGCAGCGGAACTACTCGGAAGAGGTCGCCGCGATCATCGACGAGGAGATCCGCAGCATCGTCAACCACGGGTACCAGACCGCGACCGCGATCCTGACGAAGCAGCGCAGCAAGATGGATGCCGTGGTCGAGCAGCTGAAGGTGGTGGAGACGCTCGACGGGAGGGAGCTCGATGAGATCCTGGCCCGCGAGGACACGCAGCCCGCAGCGGCCGCCAGCTCGTCGAGCGCTGCTTCGTAACCGACCTTTTCGTTGCGGGACGCGGAAACCTAGGCCGCAGTCTCTCGCGCGTCCTCGGTGCTCGGTTGCTGCCCGCGCGGGTCGGTTTTCGGCTGCCACCGGCGGGGATTCTGTTTCTCGCCGTCCCTGACAGCGCGGTCAGGGATATGGCTACGCGCGTCGCCACGATGCATCCGCCGCATGAGCTGGCGGTCGTGCACTGCAGCGGCGCACTGGGACTCGATTCGTTGGGTGCGCTCGCCGAGAACGCACGCGGATCGTTCCATCCACTGCAATCGTTCCCAGCGCCTCGTGGAGCCGAGGCCTTTCGCGGCATCACCATCGCGGTGGACGCCACCACGCCCGCGCTACTGAAGCGACTCCAGCGGCTGGCTCGCGACCTTGGGGCGAGGCCCAAGCACGTGCCCGACCGGCAGCGCGTGCTGTATCACGCGGCGGCCGTCTTCGCGAGCAACTACGTGATCGCGTCGGTGGCCGAAGGGGTCCGGCTGCTCGAGGCGGCAGGCTGGAAGAGGGGCGAGGCGGAACGGGCGCTGGCGCCGCTGGTCGAGGGCGTGGCCGCCAACCTGCGGCGGCGGGGCACGGTCAAAGCGCTCACAGGGCCGATTCGTCGGGGCGACGCGGAGACGGTGGCGCGACACCTCGCCGAGCTGGAAGATGACCGCCTTTATCGTATGCTCGGCCTGGTCGCGCTCCGGATCGCGATCGAGGCGGGACTCGAGCCGGCCCAGGCGGAGCGGACCAGAAGGGCGCTGACCCGTGATGTGGCAGCGACCCGAAGGAGAGGTGGCGGATGACCACTGTGCTGGACGTCCAGCGATTCAAGGACGAGGGCCGGCGTTTTGCCATGCTCACGGCCTACGACTTTCTGAGCGCGAGGATCCTCGACGAGGCCGGCATTCCGATCCTGCTCGTCGGCGACAGCCTCGGCATGGTGATGCTCGGGCACCCGACGACGCTGCCGGTGACGATGGACGACATGTTGATGCACGCCAAGGCGGTCTCCCGCGGCGCGCGCCAGGCGCTGCTCGTGGGCGACATGCCTTTCCTCTCGTATCAGGTGTCGACCGAGGCGGCGATCGCGAACGCCGGGCGCTTCATCCAGGAAGGCGGCATGCACGCGGTCAAGCTCGAGGGCGCCGGCCCGGTGGTCGAGATCACCCGCCGGCTCGCGGAGATCGGCATCCCGGTCATGGGCCACCTGGGCCTCACGCCGCAGTCGGTCCACACGATGGGGGGCTTCAAGGTCCAGGGCAAGACGCAAGCGCAGGCGGCGCGCATCCTGGCCGACGCGAAGGCGCTGGAGAAGGCAGGCGCCTTCAGCCTTGTGCTCGAGGGCGTGCCCAGCAAGCTGGCGGTGGAGATCACCCACGCGCTCCGGATCCCGACCATCGGCATCGGCGCCGGACCAGGCACCGACGGTCAGGTGCTCGTCTTCCATGACATGCTCGGGCTGACCACGGGCAAGGCGCCGAAGTTCGTCAAGCGCTACGCCAACCTGGCGGAAGACATAGCGCGGGCGGCGACCGCGTACGCAGAGGATGTGCGGAGCGGCAAGTTCCCAGGCCCGGAGCACGAGTACACGACCAACGGCTCGGCTCCGGCAAAAGATCCGACAGAGGTCAGATACGGAGGCTGACGTTATTGAGACGCCCGGCGCGATGCGAGCAGCTTCGCGCCGGTGGCGTCGCGACGGGCGGTCGATCGGCCTCGTGCCAACTATGGGGGCGCTGCACGCCGGCCACCTGAGCCTCGTCGGGGCCGCGCGCGCCGAGAACAACGTGGTGGTCGTGAGCGTGTTCGTCAACCCGCTGCAGTTCGGGCCCGGCGAGGACCTCGAACGCTACCCGCGCGATTGGGACCGCGACCTCCGGGTGCTGACCGAAGCGGAGGTCGACGCCGTGTACCGCCCGTCGACTGAGGCCATGTACCCGCCTGGCGCGACCACGCGCGTGCGTGTGGGCGAGGTGTCGGAGCCGCTCGAGGGCGCCGCGCGACCGGTCCACTTCGAGGGCGTGGCGACGGTCGTGACCAAGCTGCTCACCGCGGTCGAGCCCGACCGTGCCTACTTCGGGCAGAAGGACGCCCAGCAGGTCGCCGTCGTCAAGCGGCTCGTGCGCGACCTCGACATGGGGGTGGAGATCAGGGTCGCGCCGACGATCCGCGAGCGCGACGGCCTGGCCCTGAGCTCTCGCAACGCCTACCTGAGCTCGACGGAGCGGAAGGCGGCGACGGCGCTGAGCGCGGCCCTGCGAGAGGCGGCCGCCGCGTACGCCTCGGGCGAACGCGAGCCCAGCCGGCTGGAAGCTGTCTTGCGGCGTCGCCTGGGCGCCGAGCCGCTGGTCGAGGTCGAATACGCGGAGCTCGTCGACCCGGCTACTTTTCGGAAGCCGGGCACCCTGGCCGTGCTCGCGGCGAGGGTGGGGAAGACGCGGCTCATCGACAACCACGACCTGGCATTTCCTTTTCCCGGCGATTCTTCAGGCGTGCGTTAAAATAGACGTTCGTTTTGGCGGAGGCCGTTCTGACGACCAACACCACACCAATAACTTCTAGGGGGTTCGTAATTTGTCTACTGAGTCTGGTGCCGTCCTGACCGAAAGTAAGGAGGGAACCGACCAGGAAGCATCGGCATCGATGTCCATGGAAGACTACCTCCAGTACGAGGAGGAAGCCTTCAAGACCCCCAACCACGGGGACATCGTGGATGGGATCGTTGTGCGAGTCGACCCGGACGAGGTCCTGGTCGACATCGGAGCCAAGGCCGAAGGGGTCATCTCGAGCAAGGAGCTCGGGCTGCGCGGAGACACGGATTCCGCCGGCCTCGAGCCTGGCGACCAGATCAAGGTCTACGTCCTGCAGCCGGAGAACGAAGAGGGCAACGTCGTCCTCTCGCTGCGCCGAGCGCGCGCCGAGACCACGTGGCTCGTCGCCGCGGAGAAGCAGGCGGACGGCACGGTCATCGACGCCGACGTCCGCGAGCAGAACAAGGGCGGCCTGATCGTCAACATCCTGGGCCTGCGCGGGTTCCTGCCGTCATCGCAGGTCGCCCGCGCTTACGCGGGCTCGCTCGAATCGCTGGTCGGGAAGCGCATCCCGGTCAAGATCCTCGAGGTCAACCGCAAGCGCAACCGGCTGATCGTCAGCCAGAAGGCGGCGGAGGACGAGGACCGCGCGCGCAAGCGCGAGGAGCTCTTCAGCCGGCTGCAGACGGGGACCATCGTCAAGGGCACGGTCTCGGGCATCACGTCATATGGCGCGTTCGTCGACATCGGCGGCGCCGATGGCCTGATCCACATCTCCGAGCTGTCATGGGACCGCGTGTCGAAGGTGACCGACGTCCTCCAGCTGGGGGAGGAGGTCACCGTCAAGGTGATCAAGCTCGACCCCGAGCAGACGCGCATCTCGCTGTCGCTGCGCCAGCTGCAGCAGGACCCGTGGGAGCGGCTCGTCCAGTCGATGCCCGTGGGCTCGATCGTGGAGGGCCAGGTCACGAAGACCAAGAAGTACGGCGCCTTCCTGCAGATCCTGCCGGGGATCGAAGGCCTGCTGCACATCTCCGAGCTCTCGTGGGACCACGTGGAGCGAACGGAGGACGTGCTGAAGGTCGGCGAGACGGTGCAGGTTAAGGTAATCGGGATCGACACCGCGCGGCGGCGGATCTCCCTGAGCCTGAAGCAGCTGTCGGCGCCGCCGGCGAACCTGGTGGGTGCGCGGACCGAGCGCCGGCACGACGAGTACCCGACCGAAGAGGACGAGTAGCGCCACGCTGAACCTCGGACAGTCCGGACTATCCGAGCGTTTGGATCGCGAGAACATCGGATAGTCGCGACTATCCGAGCGTTAGCCGCCTGCGGCGGCCAGGCGCTGGGACGCGGGCGTGTAGTACGGGTCGATCTCGAGCGCTCGCCGGTACGCGCGGATCGCCTCGCTTCGGTTGCCTGCGTGCAGCTCCGCGTCGCCGAGCTCGACGTACATGCCCGGGTCTGTTTCGCCCAGCTCCGCGGCTCGGCGCAGCTCGGGCAGGGTCCCGATCGCCCAGTGGTACTGGGCCTGCAGCGGGTCGACCTGGACCGCCAGGTCGGCGCGGCCTTTCAGGTACCACGCGTCGGCGAGCACCGGGAAGGCGGCGAAGACGATCGCCGCCGCCACCAGCACGATGGCCCCCGCTGGCTGCCACACCGAAGTCGCCAGCCGGGCGTCCGACCTCGGTGGCGAGGGGGGACCTGTAGACGCCGACCACAAGACGCCGGCGAGCAGCCAGAACGCTCCCGTGGCCGGGGACCAGTCGAAGTTGAAAAACACCCACACCGAATAACCCGCCAGAGCCGCGGCGAGGCCCGCGACTCCAGGCGCCGAGCGCTTGCGCCACGCGTGCAGCCCGACGACCACCACCACCGCCCCCGTGGCGGCGAGCCCGAGCAGGCCCTGCGTCGCGGCGACGTCGAGCGGGCCGGAGTGAACCCGGTCGAACGTGACGAGCGACGCGTAGTCCTGGCTCAAGAACCGGCCGAACACGAGGCCGGTCGTGTCCTCGCCCCACCCCGTCAACGGGCGTGCGAGGACGAGGCGCAACCCGTCGGCCCACAGGTGCAGCCTCAGCTCCGGCGGGTCGTCGTTGAGCGCGCGCAGCGGCGAGGCATAAACCGCGGCCAGCGCCAGCGCGCCGACGAGCGCGGCCGCGCCCGCCACGACGGCCGCCAGGCGCGGCCGCACGGAGAACACGACCAGGACGAGGCAAGCCGCGCCGGCGCCGATGAACCCGCTGCGCGAAGTCGTCGCCAGCAGCCCCCCGCCCATGACCACAATTGCGGCGGCCCAGGCGGCGATGCTCCAGCCCGCGACGCGCAGCCCGCGCTCGATCGCCAGCGGAATGCCCATGACAAGCAGGCCGGCCAGCAGGTTGGCGTTGCCCAGGTTGCCGTCGGGCCGGTAGGCGACATGGGCGAACTCCTGCTGGATCGCCTCCAGCGCGGCGACCGAGCAGCCGAACACGAACGCTGCGCCCACCGCCCTCCGGTGTCGCTCCGTGCGGGCGAGCCAGGCGGCCGAGGCGAGCAGCCCCAGGTAGCTGAGCCTCATCGGCAGCGACTCGTATCGTGTGTACGACCCAGCGCCGCCCAGCGGCCAGGACACCGAGAAGGCGAAGGCCAGCAGAGCCGCGGCTGCGGCCGCGAGGAGCGGCCAGCGAAGCGGGCCGAGGCGGACTGTTCTCGGCAGCAAAAGCGAGAGGCCTGTGCCAAGGCACGCGCCGGCGATCACAATCGCCGCACGAGGCAGGATGTACAGGTCGCCGAGCGTTGGTATGAAGACAACCGGCAGTGCCAGAGCTACTGCGGCGGGAAGGAAGCCCCCGAAACGCTCGAGGAGATGCGACACGGCACGTACTCTTAACTGAAATCGGGTGCCGGAGGAGGACGTTATATTAGGTGCAGAGGTACCACCCGGTATCAAAGCAACGTGTAGGAGGTGCTGGCCCCACCCAAGTAGCAGCGTCGAAAGGAGACCAGGAGGATAGGGACCTTGTATCCGTTTGAAAGATTTACTGAGCGAGCCAAGAAGGTTCTGACGCTTGCTCAAGAAGAAGCAGAACGGTCGCACCACAGCTACATCGGGACAGAGCACCTGCTCCTGGGCCTGCTGCGCGAAGGCGAAGGCCTGGCCGCCAAGGTTCTCAACAACCTTGGGGTAGAGATCGGCAAAGTCCGCCAGACCATCGAGTCGGTCCTGGGCCGGAACGAGCGGATCATCATCCAGCAGATCATTCCGACGTCCCGCGTGAAGAAGGTCATCGAGATCTCCTTCGAAGAGGCGCGGCGCATGGGTCACAACTACGTCGGGACCGAGCACCTGCTGCTCGGCCTTCTCATCGAGGGCGAGGGCATCGCCGCCCACGTGCTCGAAGACCTCGGCGCGAACCTCGAGAAGGTGCGCGGCGAGATCGAGCGCCTGCTGCACGACTCGACCGCCGAGACCGAGGCCGAGCCCGCCCCGAAGAAGCCTTCGAAGACGCCGCTGCTCGACCAGTTCGGTCGCGACCTGACCGAGCTCGCGCGCCGCAACCAGCTCGACCCCGTGATCGGACGCGAGACCGAGATCGAGCGCGTCATCCAGATCCTCAGCCGGCGCACGAAGAACAACCCGGCGCTCATCGGCGAGCCTGGCGTGGGCAAGACCGCCATCGCCGAAGGGCTCGCGCAGCAGATCAACCTCGGCAACGTGCCCGAATCGCTGCAGCACAAGCGCGTGCTGACGCTCGACATGGGCGCGCTCGTCGCAGGCACCAAGTACCGCGGTGAGTTCGAGGAGCGCTTAAAGAAGATCCTTGATGAGATCCGCTCGAGCCGCGAGGTCGTGCTGTTCATCGACGAGCTGCACACCCTGGTCGGGGCGGGCGCCGCCGAAGGCGCCATCGACGCGGCCAACATCCTGAAGCCCGCGCTCGCGCGCGGCGAGATCCAGTGCATCGGCGCGACGACGCTCAACGAGTACCGCAAGTACATCGAAAAAGACGCCGCTCTCGAGCGCCGCTTCCAGCCGGTGTACGTCGACCAGCCGACGCTGGCCGAGACGATCGACATCCTCAACGGCGTCAAGTCGCTCTACGAGAAGCACCACCGCGTCACCATCACCGACTCCGCGATCCACTCCGCGGCGGTGCTGAGCGACCGCTACGTGAGCGACCGCGCGCTGCCCGACAAGGCGATCGACCTCATCGACGAGGCGTCGGCCCGCGTGCGCATGAAGCTGACCACCACGCCCGACGAGCTGAAGGAGCTGCAGAAGGAGATCCGCCGCCAACGCGTCGAGCAGGACGACTCTGTGAACAAGCAGGACTTCGAGGCCGCCGCCAGCGTGCGCGACAAGGTCAAGAAGCTGCAGGACAAGCTGGCGATGAAAGAAGCCGCGTGGCGCGACAAGCTGGGCGAGACGGTGCCCGAGGTGGGCGAGGAAGACATCGCGCAGATCGTCGCCGCGTGGACGGGAGTCCCGGTGTCACGGCTGGTCGAGGAAGAGAGCGCGCGCCTCCTGCGCATGGAGGACGAGCTCCACCGCAGGATGGTCGGCCAGGACGAGGCCATCGTCACGGTCTCTCAGGCGGTGCGCCGCGCGCGCGCCGGGTTGAAGAACCCGCGGCGGCCGATCGGGTCGTTCATCTTCCTGGGTCCCACCGGCATCGGCAAGACCGAGCTGGCTCGCGCCCTGGCGGAGTATCTCTTCGACTCCGAGGACGCGCTGATCAAGCTCGACATGTCGGAGTTCATGGAGCGGCACACGACTGCCCGTTTGGTCGGTTCGCCTCCCGGATACGTCGGCTACGACGAGGGCGGCCAATTGACCGAAGCCGTACGGCGACGACCCTACTCGGTGATCCTGTTCGACGAGATCGAGAAGGCGCACCCCGAGGTCTTCAACATGCTGCTGCAGATCCTCGAGGACGGAAGGTTGAGCGACGCGAAGGGCAAGATCGTCAACTTCGCCAACACGGTGATCATCATGACCTCGAACCTCGGCATCCGCGACGTCAACCAGGCGGGCACGTCACTCGGATTCCAGCCGGCTGTGGTGGACGAAAAGGACGAGGTCGAGCGCCGTCACCAGAACACCAAGCAGAAGATCGACGAGGAGCTCAAGCGGATGTTCCGGCCCGAGTTCCTGAACCGCGTCGACGCTGTGGTCGTGTTCAAGAGCCTCACCACGCACCAGATCCGCGAGATCGTAGACCTGCAGCTGAACCGGCTCAGCAAGCACCTCACGGAGCAGCAGATCACCATCGAGGTGACCGACGCTGCGAAGGACCTGCTCGCGAAAGAGGGTTACGACCGGACGTACGGCGCGCGCCCGCTGCGGCGCGTGATCACGAGCCGGATCGAAGACCAGCTATCCGAGCACCTGCTGCGCGGCAAGATCGCGCGCGGGGACACGGTCCAGATCGACGTCGAGGGCGAGGACGGGCTGAAGTTCACGCCGGTCAAGCACACCAAGAAGGAACCCGCGGGAGCCGCTCCGGCGGGACCAGCCAAGCCCTAGTCCTGAGGCTGATTCCGAACCGCTGAGGTCAGAGGGGCGCTCCGGCGCGGGTCGCTCCGCTAGGGCTTGAGCCAGTCGTGCAGTCGCTGCGAGAGCCGGCCCGGCGTGGTCTGGCTCTTGATGAGGTGGTCGAGGGCGCCGAGGTGGATGCCACGGTCGACCAGCTCGCGCTCGTTCCAGTTCGAGAGGATGACCACCGGAATGGCGGCGGTAGATGGGTCCTCGCGCAGCTTCTCCAGGACGCCAAGACCGTCGAGCTTGGGCAGCCGAAGGTCGAGAAAGATGATGTCGGGATGCGTGCCCCTTGCCTTTTCGAGAGCGTCCATCCCGTCGCCGGCCACGTCCACGATGTAGCCGTCGAGCTCCAGCTTCAGGCGGTACATCTGGGCCACTGAAGCGTCGTCCTCGACGAAGAGGACGTGCACCTCCTCTGGGTTGGCTGCCGCTCTTTGATTCAACCCTCCGTCCCCCATGACGTGCAACGCTTAGCTGGTGGCTTTACGACAGAATTCGCGATCTGATACGTGAGCGTACCCGTCGCGCTCCGTCTTCGCCCGCTCGAGATCGGTGACCTGCTCGACGAGACGTTCCGCATGTACCGCCGGCACTTCCTTTTGTTTGCCGGCATCTCGGTAATTCTCGCCATCCCTTCGGCGGCGTTGTTCGGGCTCGGGTTCGGCTCCTTCTTCGCCGCGGTGCAGGGGAACGGCGGCGCGACCGATACCAACAGCTTCACCCTGCTGTTCGTGGCGCTGGGCGTGGCGCTGTTCCTCGGCATCCTGCTGCTGCCGTTCACACACACCGCCGTGCTGTATGCGGCCTGCGAGTCGGCACAGGGACGGCCCGTCACAGCCGGCGGCATATTCACTGGGGTGATGCGGCGCTACTTCCCCCTGCTGGCCTACTGGCTGCTGTTCAACCAGCTGACGGCGGAGCTGGCGGCCGCCCTGTGCCTAGTGCCCCTGATCTTCTGGCTCTGGGGATTCATCACGTGGCTGGTGGTGGCGCCGGCGATGATGGTCGAGAACATCGGGTTGGGAGCCGCCTTCGGACGGAGCATGCAGCTGGTGCACGGCAGGTGGTGGCGGACCTTCCTCATCTTCTTCCTGCTCGTGTTGCTCTGGCTCGCGACCTACGTAGGTCTCGGGGCGTTCGTCCAGATCGCGCAGGTCGTGCTCGGGATCTTCGTCTCCCCGGTCATCGTCACGGCCGCGGCGACGGCGAGCGGACAGCTCGTGGTCGCGCTCGTCAACCCGATCATGCAGATCGCCATCGTGCTGGTCTACTTCGACCTGCGCGTCCGCAGGGAAGGCCTCGACCTGTTCCAGATGGCGTCCCGCCTGTCGGCACCTCGGGCGCAGGTGGCGAGCTGAACGCAGCCCGCGCTCGGCTCGTGCTCGCCCTGCTGCCCGCGCTGGCGCTGTTTGCGGGCTCGGCGGCGACCGCGCACGCCGACCCGCCGAGCCCCACGTACGTCGAAGCGGTGCAGCGGGCGTATGACCTGGTCGACGGCGCGCCCGTCTCGCAGACGTGGCAAGCTGACGAGGCGCTGCGCGTGCTGAGGAACGGCACGGGCGCTACGCAGCCCGAGGTCATCGACGACCTGAAGGCGCGGCCGCCCCTGTATGAGGACGCGACGGCTCGGCTTGGCGCGCTTCTCGCCGCGCTCGGCCAGCCCGTCACGACGGCCGATCCCGCCGCGGCCCGGCAGCGCCTGCACGATGTGCTGTCCTCGGGCCGCTATGACCCGCTGCGCCGCCCGCCGACCCCGCTGGAGCGATTCGCGCAGTGGGTCCAGGACCGCATCTCCGACCTGCTTCGCCTGCTGTTCGGACCGCGCGCGGGCGCCCAGGCCGGCACCGATCTGTGGCTGTACCTCGTCGCCATTGCTGTCGTCGCCGTGACGATCTTCATGGTGGCGCGCGCGGCGCGCGGGCGGTTCAGCGGTTCGATCAGCCTGGCGCCGGACGGGCCTCGCCCGCCCGCCGACTTCTTCGTCGAGGCCGACCGCCTCGCTGCGCAGGGCGACCGCGTCGGCGCCATCCGCGCCCTGTGCGCGGCGGTCGCGGCGACCCTGGCAGGCGAGGGTTCGTGGCAGGGGAGCCCGCTCACGGTGCGCGAGATCTTCCAGCGCGCGCCCGACTTCGCGAGCTTGCGGCCGCTCCTGCTGCCCTTCGAGGCGGCGGTCTACGGGGGACGCGGCGTGGACCAGGCCACGTACGATCGCGCGGCCCAGGTGGCGTCGGCGTTTCGACCCGCGGCGGAGAAGGCGGCATGAGGGGGGCGCGCGGCTGGATCCTCGCCGCCGTCGTGGCCATCGCCATCGCCGGCGCCGCCTATCTCCTGCAGCCGAGAGGGGGCGACTCGCCGGAGCACAGCACCAACAGCGACGCAGCCAACGGCGCGTCGGCCGCCTTGCTGTTCGCGCAGGCGATGGGGCATCCGGTGAACCAGATCGGCGGCAAGTTCGATCTCCCCAAGCAAGACGGCGCGATGTTCGTGTTCTCGCCGACCAGCCAGTACACCGCTGACGATGCATACCGGACGAAGCAGTGGGTGATGGCGGGCGGCACGCTGGTCTACGCATCGGAGCAAGGTGACCCCGAGCTCGACGCGACATTCGGCGTGATCCGGCTGAGCAGCCCCGACTTCGCGACCACCTACGATGGCCTGCCTGTCATCGACGGTGTGCAGACGGTCGACGGCGGCGGCGCGGTTCCGCTCGATCCCTCGACCGGGCAGGTGTCGTTCCTGCGCACGCCGGCCGGCTACTCCGTCGGCTTCCTGCAGCATCTCGGACTCGGCACGGTGTACGTCCTCGCCGACCCGCTGGTGCTGTGCAACGGCTACCTCGGGCGGTCGGACAACGGTCGTCTGCTGGCGGACTTGCTCGGCACGGTCGATTCAGCCGCGCCCGTCGCGTTCGACGAGTACCACCATGGCCTGACCGTCGCGGACTTCGGGCCGCAGTCGTGGCTGGCCACGCCGTGGGGCGCCGGTGTGCTGTGGCTGGTGGTGGCCGTCTTCGTCGGGCTGCTGCTGCGCGGGCGCCGCTTCGGCCCACTCATGCCGCGTCCCATCGAAGTGGCGCGCTCCGACGCCGAGTGGTCGGTTGCCGTCGGCGAGCTGCTGCGGCGCTCGAGCGCGCGCAACGTGACGCTTGGTCTCCTGGCTTCGGCCGCGGAGCGCGCGGTTGCGCTCCGCACGGGACTCTCGCTGCAGCCGCGCGAGCGCTTCTGGAATGCTCTCTGGGTGCGCGCACCTGAAGTTGCACACGACCTGGCGGAGGTGGAGAGCTCGCTCGGGAACACGCCGCTGGGCGAACGAGAAGTGCTGGACGTGGCGCGGCGGCTGCACGAGATCGCCCATCCGACTCCGAGGACTCGGTGACGGACACAGCCAGCACCACGGCCACCGATTTCTTCGCGCGCTTTCGCGAGCAGCTGGCCAAGGCCATCGTCGGCCAGGACGACGCGATCCGCCTGTGCGCGATCGCGCTGGTCGCGCAGGGCCACGTGCTGCTCGAGGGCGTGCCCGGCACCGGAAAGACGCTGCTCGCCAAGGCGATCGCCCGCGCCTTGACCCTGCAGTACGGCCGGGTGCAGTTCACGCCGGACCTGATGCCGGCGGACATCCTGGGCACGTCGGTGTTCGACCTGGCCACGCGCACGTTCTCGCTGCGTCGCGGGCCGATCTTCACCAACGTTCTGCTGGCGGACGAGATCAACCGCGCGCCGGCGAAGGTGCAGTCCGCGCTGCTCGAGGCGATGGAAGAGCGCGGCGTCACCCTGGAAGGACAGCAGCTCGCGCTGCCGGCGCCGTTCTTCGTCCTCGCGACGCAGAACCCCATCGAGTACGAGGGCACGTACCCGCTGCCCGAAGCCCAGCAGGACCGCTTTCTCTTCAAGGTGCGGCTCGACTACCCCTCGGCGGCGGACGAGATGGAGGTGCTGCGGCGCTGGGAGTCCGGTATCGAGCTGCGGGACCCCGTGAAGGCCGGCGTCGAGCCGGCGCTGGGCGCGGCGGACATTGCCGGGTGCCGGGCCCAGGTCGCTCAGGTCGTGCTCGACGAGAAGATCCGGCGCTACGTGGTCGACCTCGCGTCGGCGACTCGGGGCGCGCCGGAGATCGCGCTGGGCGCCAGCACGCGGGCCGAGGTCCTGCTCATGCTCGCGGCGCGCGCCTACGCGGCTTTCGACGGCGCCGAATTCGTGACGCCGGACCACGTCAAGGCGCTGCTGGCGCCCGCCTTCCGCCACCGCCTGATCCTGCGCCCGGAGGCGGAGGTCGCCGGCCAGACGCCGGACTCGGTGCTGGACATGGTCGCGGGCCGCGTGGTTCCGCCGCGCTGAGCTCGAGATGCGCGGGGTGTGAGCGTCTTTGATTTCCTGCGAGGCGTGGCGCCGCAGCCCCGCCTGATCTGGGCGGTCGCCATCGGTGCGTGCCTGATCGCGCTGGCGGTCGTCTCGCCGCTGCTCGGGTTCGTGGCCATCGTCTACAACGCCGGCCTGTTCGTCATCGCGACGCGCGACCTCGGGCTGCTGCCTGTTCGCGCCGGATACACGGCGCGCCGAGTCACGCCGGAACCGTTTTCGCTGGGCGAGCCCGAGGAGGTGACGCTCATCGTCCACAACTGGCGTGCCGCCGGCCTGCTGGGACGAGTCGCCGACCACGCTCCGGCAACGCTGCGGCCGACGCCGCGAGAGCTGGCGGGCCAGTTCGACGCGAACGGAGCTCTCACGGTTGCCTACCGGACCTTCTCGCCGAAGCGCGGCGCGTACGAGTTCGGTCCGGTCGACGTGCAGGTGTGGCGTGACGGCGGCTGGTGGCGGCGGCAGGTGAGGCTGCCGCTGCGACAGGAGGTGGCTGTGTTTCCCAACGTGGTCGCCATCAAGCGCATCCAGCTGTCCTTGCGGCGAGGGCTGCGCGCCATGGCGGGGATGCGGCGCGCGCGCCCGCCCGGCGCGTCGACGGCGTTCGCCGGGCTGCGCGACTACGTCCGCGGCGACGACGTGCGGCGGGTGAGCTGGACGGCCACCGCCCGGCGCGACCGGCCGGTCGTCGTCGAGGTGGAGGCCGAGCGGGGCCAGCAGGTGATCATCGCGCTCGATTGCGGGCGTCTGATGACCGCGCCCGCGGGCGACCTCGACAAGCTCGACCACGCGGTGAATGCCGCGCTGATGCTCGCGTGGGTCGCCCAGGCATACGGCGACCGAGTCGGCCTGATGACGTTCGACGATCGGGTCACCGGCTTCATCAAGCCCGAGCGTGGGACCACGCAGCTGCGAAGGATCACCGAAGCGCTGTACGCGGTCAGGCCCGACTACGTCGAGCCGGACTTCGGCCACGCGATGACGCACCTCGCACTGCGCGTGAACAGGCGGTCGATGATCGTGATCCTGACCGACGTGCAGGACGTTGAGGCGTCGCGCGAGCTCGTCGCGCATGCGCTGCGCCTGGCGGCGCGGCACCTGGTCCTCATCGTCGCCATGTCAGACCCCGCGGTGTTGAAGGCGCGCGACGCCCCCATCGTCAGCACGAACCGCGCGTACGAGTGGGCGGCCGCGGAAGAGTTCGTGGCCAGCCGGCGCGAGAGCTTCGAGCTGCTTCGCCGGGGCGGCGTGCTGGGGCTTGACGTCGTGGCCGGGCAGCTGTCGCCAGCGTTGGTCGAGCGCTACCTGGAGCTCAAGGAACGCGCGCTTCTCTAGCCGGAGGTGCGCCCTGCGCGGGCCCGCCATGTCGCCGGCCGGCGAGCAGCAGGTACGAGTAGAAAAGCGCGCCCGTGCTCAGGCCGATCGCCAGCTTGATCGCAAGCGGTGTGTCTGAGGGTGAGATGTTGCCCTCGATGGTGCCGGCCACCACCAGGAGCGGGCCAAGTCCGAGCAGCAGCGTGAAAGCGCGACGCGTGGCGATGACGAGCGCGTCGGTGCGCTTGTGGTTGCCGGGCGACATGAGGGCCCAGCCCATCATCAGCCCGCCCGCGCCGATGGCCATGACGATCGAAAGCTCGAGCACGCCGTGCGCGATGACGAAATCGAAGAGGCCGCCGCTCAGCCCGTACGCCTGCGTCAGCCCGAACAGGCCGCCTAGCGAGATGCCGTTGGTGATCAAGACGTAGATCACCGGCAGGCCGAAGATCACGCCCAGGCCGAACGCGAGCATGACCACCTCGATGTTGTGGGTCATGATGAATCCCGCCGCCTGCACGCGGAGGTCCTGCGGGATGTGCGTCCACAGCTCGTGGTGCCGGACGCGGTCGACCAGCTCAGGCGAGGCGACCGCGTACGCGGCGTTCGGGTTCGCGGTGACGACGAAGTAGCTGACGATCGCGGGCACGAGCGTCATGGCGAAAGACGCGGCGAGGAACGGCCACGCGCCCCGATATGTCCTGGGCAGCGTCTCCACGTAAAAACGCTTGATGCGCGTCCACACCTGGCCGCCGCGGCGGTACACGATCCCATGCCCCCGCGCGACGAGCCCGTTCAGGTAGCGCTGGACCGGGTCGTCGGGCCAGTCGCGTTGGGCACGCGCAAGGTCAGCCGTCGCGCGGCGGTAGAGGGCCGCCATGGTCAGCACCTGGGCGGGAGTCAGCGCGTTCAGATGGCCGGTGCCGGCGCGCGCCAGCAGGTCCTCGAGGCGGTTCCAGTCTTCGCGGCGCAGGGCGACGAAATCTTCTGTTCTCACCAGGCGCGGCCCCTCACGCTTTGACAATATCGAAGGTATGCAGCAGGCGGCCCCCGATAGAGACCTCGTCGTCACGACGCCTGAGCGCGTCTCGTTCCAGTACCAGGTCGCGGGCATCGGGACCCGAGCGATCGCCCAGATCCTCGACCTGCTGATCCTGCTGGGCGTGCTGATCGCCGTCTACTACGTCGCCACGGTGGCCGGGCAGCTGGGCTCGGACGTCGTCGGGTATCTCGTCACGGTGCTCGGCACCTTTGTCGTCGTCTTCGGCTACTTCTGGGCGTGCGAGGCGTTCTGGTCGGGCCAGACCGTGGGCAAAAAGGTGTTCCGCCTCCGTGCGGTCGGGGACCGCGGCGAGCCGATGACGTTTGCCCAGGCGGGGATTCGCAACGTGGTGCGCCTGGTCGATTTCCTGCCGTACGCGTACGGCGTGGGCATGGTCACGCTGTTCGTCAACGGCAAGGGGAAAAGGCTGGGCGACCTGGCGGCCGGGACGGTCGTGGTCAAAGATTCGGATTACGTGTGGCTGTGGCAGCTGGCGAGCGGGCGGCCCCCGCAGGCCCAGCCGCAGTCCGCGCCGACGTCGCGCCCCGTCTTTGCGCCGGCGACTCCGACCGAGCTGTTCCTGCGCCGGCTCGACCCGGAGCTGCGGCGGTTCGTGGCCGCCTATGCGCGCCGGCGGCCGGAGCTGCCCGTGCCGCTGCGCGCGATTCTCGCCGGCGAGGTCCAGTCCCAGGTGCACGCGGCGGTGCCGGACGTCTACTCGCAGCACGGCCCTCTGGCCGCCCTCGACTACCTGGCCGACCTGGAGCGCGGCGGCGGCGTGCCGGTCGGACCTCGACCTCAGTAGAGCCAGTCTCTGGTCTGCTGCTCGGTCAGGTTGCCTCCGGTCAGGACCGTGGCCACGCGCATGCCCTGGAAACGCTCCGCGTTTCTGGCGATGGCGGCCACTCCGGCCGCGCCGGACGGCTCGATGACAAGGCCTGCGTCGAAGTGGAGCGCGCGCATCGCCTCGAGCATCTCGTCATCGGTGACGAGCATCACCTCGTCGACGGCATGGCGCATCGCGTCGACGGCCGCCGGCACGGGCACGCGCACGGCGATGCCGTCGGCGATGGACGCGCTGGGCGCATCGATCGGGCGCCTCGACTCGAACGAGAGCGCCATCGACGGCGCTTCGCGCGCGCACACGGCGATCACCTGCGTCTTTGGCGAGTGACGTTTCAGCCACGTACCGACGCCGTTGACGAGCGAGCCGTTGCCGAGGGGGACGATGATGGCGTCCAGCGACGGCTCGGTTTGGTGGGTGAGCTCGAGCCCGATCGTGCCGGCGCCTTCGGCGATCGCGCCGATGTGGCCGTCCTCGATGAACAGCTCGCCATTCGCCTCGGCGTAGCGTTTCGCCGTGTCCTTCGCCTGGTCGAAGTCTTCGCCCTCCAGGACAACTTCGGCGCCCAGCTCGCGGATGCGCCTGACCTTGAGCGGGCTCGCCTTCTCGGCGGCGAAAACGGTGAGCCGCCTGCGCGGCCAGCGGCACGCGAAGGCCATGCCCTGGCCGAAGTTCCCCGCCGAGGCGCACACGAGCGGGCGCTCGTCGAGCTCGGCGTTCAGCCGGTGCAGCAGGTAGCTCGTGCCGCGGCCCTTGAAGGAGCGGATCGGGTTGACGGTCTCGACTTTCAGGAGCGTGGTGACGCGGAGCCGCGCGCTCAGCGGCTCGGACACGAACTGGGGAGTGTGGAGGAAGACGGGATCGATGACGGCGGCCGCCTCACGGATGCGGTCGGCGGAGATCGAGGCGTCCACCGACGGGAGGATATAGGGACGCCGCCCCGGGGGTAGTCAGGGCGGCGTCTTGACGCTCACCAGTTACAACGTCGCGAGCCGGTAAAAGGGTTCGGGCGCCCTTGTCAAAAGCACGATCATGTGTACACAGTCTCCCCATGGCGAAACCCACCATCACCTTTGTCTGCACCGACTGCGGCGGCGAGAGTCTCCGGTGGGCCGGCCAGTGCCCGCACTGCCACGCCTGGAACACGCTCCAGGAGTTCCAGGTCAAGAAGGCGGCCAGGGACTCGAGACCCAAGCCGCTCCAGCCCGCCCAGCCTGTGCCCCTGACGGAGATCGCGGCCGAGAACGCGCCCCGGACGCGGCTCGAGTGGGGGGAGCTGAACCGCGTGCTCGGCGGCGGCATCGTACCAGGCAGCCTCGTCTTGATCGGCGGCGAGCCGGGCGTCGGCAAGTCCACCCTGCTCATGCACGCGGCGGCCCAGGTCGCCAGGCGTGGCAAGGTGCTTTACGTGTCGGGAGAGGAGTCCGGCCAGCAGGTCCGCATGCGCGCCGAGCGGCTGGACGCCCTGGCGCCGGCCATCCTGCTCCTGCCTGAGAACGATCTCGACTCGATCTGCGAGGCGATCACCGCCCACAGGCCGGAGCTCGCGATCATCGACTCGATCCAGACCGTCACTGACGCCGGCCTGGAGGGCAGTGCCGGGAGCGTCACCCAGGTGCGGGAGTCGGCCGCCAGGCTGATGCGCCTGGCCAAGGAGATCGGAGTTCCGGTGTTCCTGGTCGGCCACGTGACCAAAGACGGTTCGATAGCCGGACCCAGGGTCCTGGAGCATATCGTTGACACCGTGCTGTACCTCGAAGGCGACCGCCGGCAGGAGCTGCGCATCCTGCGCGCGACCAAGAACCGCTTCGGCTCGGCCGAGGAGATCGGCGTCTTCGCCATGGGCGAGGCCGGGCTCGAGGAGGTCGCGGACCCGTCGGCTGCGCTGCTCGCGAGCGCCGTGCCGACCGCCCCCGGGACGGTCATCGTGGCCGCCCTGGAAGGCACACGGCCGCTGCTGGTCGAGGTGCAGAGCCTGGTCAACCAGAATCAGAACGCGATGGTGCGCCGGATCGCCAATGGCATCGACATCAACCGGCTGCACATGATCCTGGCGGTGCTCGAGAAGCGACTCCGCATCTCGTTCGCGAAGTCGGACGTTTTCGTCAGCGTCGCGGGCGGCATCCGCATCACGGAGCCGGCCGCGGACCTCGGTCTCGCCCTGTCCATCGTCAGCAACGAGCGCAACCAGCCAATGCCGGACGGCCTGGTCGCGATCGGAGAGCTGGGATTGTCGGGTGAGGTGCGACGCGTCGGTCAGCTCGAACGCCGCCTCCAGGAGGCGGCGCGCCATGGCCTCACGCGCGCTTTGATTCCGGCCGGCTCCAAAGCCGGACGGCCATCCGGCCTCGACATCGTCGAGGTCCGGTCGGTGGCGGACGCCGTGTCCGCAGCGTTTTCTAACCCCATCCGGTCCGGCGCATTCATAGAGGAGGCCGAATTCTCGGTCTCTTGAGGAGGTAACCCGTGAAGCGTTCCGAGTATCTGGCCCGATGGCTCGGGGCAGGGCTCGGAGTGGTCGGCGGTTTTCTGCTCGGTTATTTCATGGTCCGGGCCAACAGCAACGCGCACCCGGGCTGGGCAATCATCGGGCTGACGACCCTGGAAGGTTTGATCTTCGCGTACCTCGGCACGCCGTACCTGCTCGGCGGCTGGCGGTCGATCAACTTCCGGCTGACGAGCACTCCGCTGTCCGACCTGCTGAGCGGACTGCTTGGCATCGTCGTCGGTCTCGTCGTCGCCGTGCTCATCGGCTTTTTCGTCCGCGACCTGCCATACGGCGTTGCGCTTTCGTTCGTGCTCGCACTTCTGCTGGCCGCCCAGGGCGCGTCGGTCGGCCTGACGCGGCGAGCCGAGCTGACGTCGCTGTTCTTCGGCGGCGGCTCGCGCGAGCCGGACACGCACCGCCTGCCCGCGGTGCTGCTCGACACGTCGGTGATCATCGACGGCCGCAT
>Ga0070698_100002625_pt1 | contig 19805 bp, 15 predicted proteins | sample KBSK1502metaG_FD_65477 | JGI IMG/M metagenome (GOLD analysis project Ga0070698, IMG submission 65477) | Corn, switchgrass and miscanthus rhizosphere microbial communities from Kellogg Biological Station, Michigan, USA - KBS K1-50-2 metaG | ecosystem: Host-associated > Plants > Roots >...
GCCCCGGCTTAGCGCCGTCTGTGGTTCCGTCATCCTTTCACTGCTCGACCCTTTCTCGTCTGTTGCGAACGCTTCACGCACGATCACGCTCTTCCAGAGTCCGTGGTGCAACTCCGATTCTCAGTAGGTTGGAGCATTAGCTCCCACGTAGAGTGCTTGTTATCCGTCGGGCTTTAAGCCCCTAAAGTGCGGATTCGCAGCTCTCACACGCACTGATTCTACCTCCCCGCCTGACCATTGCCCTTCTTCTGCCCTTTCGTTCAGTAGCTGGAGCACCTCGCCACACGCGAAAATCAACCGCAAGCATTCCTTTTTTGCCGAGGCCTGTCCCGTGGTGATGCGCACCGCGCGCAAAACAATCGCGCTCCTTTCCGCCGCAACCCTGGCAGGCTGTGCCGCTACCTCCACGCCTCCGAATAACTCGTCGCCCTCTTCGCCATCAACGCCGAGCTCCATTTCGGTTACAGTCTCGCCTGCTTCGGCAAATATTCGTGCCGGCGATTCGTTCCAATTCACCGCCACAGTCTCCGGCAGTTCGAACACCGCCGTCACCTGGGCCGTCAACGGCACCATGGGCAGTTCCTCGACTCTCGGCGCCGTTTCGAGCAACGGCACCTACACAGCTCCCTCCTCTCTGCCGAATCCCAACACCGTCACGATCACCGCTGCCAGCGCTGCCTCCGGCTCTGCAACGGCCAGCAGTGCCGTCACTCTCCTGAATCCCACCCCCGCGCTGCCCGGGATCAATCCCGCCAGCATCGGCACCGGTCCCTTCACTCTTGCCCTGACGGGGACCAAATTCGTGAGGGGTGCGCAGGTACAGATGGGCACCACCGCCCTCACAACCACATTCGTCTCTTCTACCCAGCTCACCGCCACGGGCAATGCCACTTCCAGTGGCAACTTCGGCGTCACAGTGGTCAACCCCGCGCCTGGCAGTAGTTCCTCGAACAGTGTCAATCTTCAGGTGAACGGCTCGCCGCAAGCCTCAGGCTGCGGCCAAATGTCCATCGGTCAAGGCGCAAGTCTAAACGGCTTCCGGCCCTTCCCTTCCGACAATCTCTGGAATCAGGACATTTCCTCCGCTCCGGTGGATCCCAATTCCGCCGCAATGATCAATTTCATCGGCCCGAACATCGGCCTTCATCCCGACTTCGGCGCCGGCCAGTACCAGAGCTCCACGATCGGAATCCCATACACCATCGTCGGCCCAGGTCAGTCCGTCCTCGACATCAACTTCACCGATTTTGGTAGTGAGAGCGATCCCGGACCCATGCCGATCGCGCTCAACGCACCCATTGAGGGCTACCCCAACCCGGGTACCGGCGATCGCCACGTGCTCGTGCTCGACAACTCCAACTGCTTTCTTTACGAGCTGTTCAGCTCCTACCCGCAAGCAAATTCTTGGAACGCCGGCTCGGGAGTGATTTGGGATCTCCTCTCCAACGAGCTGCGGCCCTACACATGGACATCCGCCGATGCCGCCGGTCTGCCCATCTTTCCTGGTCTCGTTCGATATGACGAAGTCGCCGCCGGTCAAATCACTCACGCCGTTCGCTTCACTCTGCAAAACAGTCGAGCGGCGTTCACTCCACCGGCCTCCCATTGGGCCGCAAACTCCAGCAACGCGCTGGCTGCCCCGATGGGCATGCGCTTGCGTCTCAAGGCCAACTTTGACGTCTCGGGCTTTTCCGCCGGCAATCAAGTCATTTTGAACGCGCTGAAGAAGTACGGCATGATCATGGCCGATAACGGCTCACCCATGTATATCAGTGGAGCGCCCGACGATCGCTGGGACAACACCGATCTTCACAATCTCGGGCAGGTTCAGGCGCAGAACTTCGAAGTCATTCAGATGACGCCGCTATACACGCAGAGTAACGTTCCCACCGGGACACCTCCGCAAATCACATCCTTTTCCGCCAACTCGACCTCTGTATCGGCTGGAACGCCCGTGACGCTCTCCTGGCAAATCACCGGCGCCTCCTATGTAATCGTCTCGCCGCAAATCGGCGCCGTGCGGATCGAGCGTATCCGTCTCGCCCACCCAATCGACCACATACACTCTCTACGCCACAAATGCTTTTGGCCGCACTACGTCCACGGTCAACATCACCGTTCACTGACATGCGTGTGCTGAGGCGCGCTCCAGCGCGCGCCCTCTTCTTGATGACTTCGGTGACCTGTATCTATCGGGAGGGTTGTGTTTCGCCGAGCCGCTTGAGCCGGTCTCGGAGTCGGCGTTGCAATGGCGGCGGCGTGTTCGGATTGAATGCTACCAGATACCACAGCGGCTGGCTGCGGTCTCTGCTGAGCCACGTCAGCGTATTCGCATCAGCGTTGGGATGCCTGGCTACATTCTCGCGAATCGCCCCATAAGGATGCTTCGCCAGTCTGCTGAGCGTCTTCGCGTTCGCACGCGGATGCTCGCTAATCAACCGAAGCAGATAAAAATCTTCTTGTGGCGCCTGCTTGGCCAGCTTCTCCAGCATTTCCGGTTTGGCATCGGCGCTCAACACCAGCCCGATCTTTTCGTCCCACGCCGTGTTGATCTGGTTCAGTTCGCGTGTGCGCGCGTGAATCAGCTCTTCCAAAATGCGCCGTTCCTGCTGCATGCGCGCGATCGGTAATTCCGTACCTTCCAACGAATCCAGCACTCGAAGCAGGTGCTGCCTTTCCCCAAACACGATCTGTGAAGTACGTGTATTCGCGCCCTTTTCCTTCTCTTTGTGCTGCACCAGATCCGAACGTCGCATATTTTCGTTGCTCCAGCTCAATCCCTTCCCAAGCTGAGGGACCGTGCTCACATCCGCGCTGCTTTTGTGTCTGAGAACCTCGGCCGAAGTGTCTTGCAGGTGGCCAACACGCATTATCTTGCTCAGCGTCGGCGCGGTAAAGTTACGCAAACGCGGTATGTGCCCCAAATGCTAATGAGCGTCGCAGGAAGCCCCGGACTTCAGTCCGGGGGAGCGGGTCTTCAGACCCGCGGAAACGGCGCATCCAAAAAGCTTCCCACATTCTTTTCTTTTGAGCGCCAGCGGACCGTCGCGGGCACTCTTCGCTACACGCATCCGTCGCGCATTCGTCGATTAGAGCAGTTGCTTCGTAGGACAGGCATTCTTTCCTGCCTGTTCTCTTTGGAGTGTTGGAGTGCGGCGGCTCGCCGCCGCTCTGCCGGGTGTCGCACTCTTCGGTGTAAAATGGGGGGGTTTCTTTCCATCAACTCGCCGCGATTACCTACCCACCAAAAACGGATTCGACTCTCGCTCCGTCCCAATTGTCGTTCGAGCGCCATGCCCCGGATGCACCACCGTGTCATCCGGAAGCTGCATCAGCTTGCTTCGCAGCGAATCCATAATCTGCTCCATCGAGCCACCCCACAGGTCCGTGCGCCCAATGCTGCCCGCAAACAATGTGTCTCCCGCAAAAAGCTGCGGCCCCGCAACGGCGATCTTCCCCGCGTCCGGCGGCAGGTACAGCGAGATGCTTCCCGGACTGTGCCCCGGCGTGTGCATCACGTGTGCCGCCAGCGATCCCCACTGCAGCGTGTCGCCTTCTCGCAGAAACTGATCGATTTCCCCCACCTCCGGTGGCGCGACCCCAAGGAATGCGGCCTGCACATCCATGCCTTGATAGAGCGGCACATCATCTCGGTGCATCATCACCGGCGCGCCCGTGTATTGATGCATTTTGCTCAGTCCGCCTACATGGTCGATGTGCGCGTGTGTGCTCACGATCGCCTTAACCGTCAACTTGTGCCGCCCGATCAGGTCAAGTATGCGGGTGATCTCATCTCCAGGATCGATCACCAGCGCTTCGCGGGTAACCGCATCCCCAATGATGGAGCAGTTGCACTGCAGCATCCCGACAGGCACCGTGATTTGGATGAACCCTTCTCCGCCCGTGGTGCGCGCCGTCGGTGCATCCTGCATATTCGGTCTCTCAGCCATATTCACCCATCGTCCACTATAGTCGGCAGTATAACATCCGAACCGTGACGCGCCCCCGACGCCTCGCCGCACATCTAACTCATGTCGCGATTTGCTACACTGCAATTTCTCACGCGCTAGGACGCCATGGAAACCGCCACGACAGAAACCCTCTTACCCACACCTCTCGCGGAAACGCAAACCACAAATGGCGCGAAGCTCGGCTCCTGGTTCGGCTCTGCTCTCCCCGACGACTTCGGTGATTGGCGCTCCGAATTTTCCTTCGCTCGCAACACCGTCGCTTTGATCGACAAAAACTATCGCATGTATATTTCCTTCACGGGTCCCGATCGCGTCCGCTATCTCAATGCCATCCTGACCAACAACATCAAGGGCCTCCAGACATCCCACGGAACCGTCTCGCTCCTCCTCAACGCTCAGGGCCATATCCAGGCTGAAATCGAAACCTACGCGTTACCCGACAAGCTCTTTTGCCTCTCTTACGCCATGATTCGCGAGCGTCTCATCCCCACACTCGACAAATACATCATCATGGACGACGTCACCCTCACCGATGACACGCCTCACTTCGGAACGCTCGGTCTCGAAGGTCCCGCGGCTCCCGCACTCGTTCTCGAGCTCACCGGTGTCGATCTCAACGCCCTCCCCGATCTCGTCAGAACCCACGCACACCTCGGCGAAATTCCCTGCACCATCGTTCGCCGCTCTCCTGGCCGATCGCTCGCTGCGGACTTCTTGATCGAGCGGTCCCACCTGGAGCCCCTCTGGCAACTCCTTCTCGAACGTACTCGCGCCGCTGGCGGTGGCCCGATGGGCTACACGGCCCTGAGCGCCCTTCGGCTCATACAAGGCGTGCCCTGGTTTGGATACGACTTCGGCGAAAAGCAGATTCCCCACGAGGCCGGCCTGGAAGACTCGCACCTCAGCTACACCAAAGGCTGCTATACCGGTCAGGAAATCGTCGAACGCGTGCGTTCTCGCGGCCATGTCAACCGCAAGCTCGTCCATCTGATTTTTGCAGGAACAGCCGTGCCGGCCGCAGGCGAAACTCTGAGCGCCGACGGCAAAGAAGTGGGCTACGTCACTAGCGCCGCTGCGCCACCTTCCCTGCCCTTTGCTATTGGTATGGGATACGTTAGAAAAGAAAACAACTCCTCGGGGAGCCAACTCCGCTGGAGCGGCGGAACCTGCGTCGTTTCACAATTCCCCGACGAGCTTCCGCACGAACCTACAGGTCCCGACACGATTCACTCGCTTTGAATTTTCTATTCGAGAATAGTGGGGATCGAATTCAAAAGGACCAACACCCGGACTTTGGCGTGAGCATCCGTAGCGCGCTACTTCACCAACAACGGCGCCAACAACTTGTTCAACCGCGCCCGGTCCTCCGGACTCATCGCCACAAACTCGATCCCCATGCCTTTGGCCGGAGTGATCCGGCGCACAATGGCTCGGGCCCGAAAGTCTCCCGTTGGTGCTTCCACCATTAATCCAAGTGGACTTGCGACTGGTGGCGGCTGCTTGGTACGGATGAATAGTCCCCCAAGGGCCAGGTTCTCAATGAACGACACCGATCGCCGTGTGCCCGCTTCCCACGCGACGATCAGTCCCTTTGGAGCTTTCGCCCGCGGGTAGCGCCGCTTCTCAAACGCATCGGCCATATCACAGCACCGCGCAATGGAACGCGGTTTGCTAGTTGCTCATGCCGCTCGCCACGACAGGTGCAGCGCTACCGTCTATCACCGCCTCTCAAGCGCGTCAAGCGCACATCCTATTCGCCTTCGCCTTCCGCTCCTTCGACGAAGATCATGCCCCGCCCGCTCATCAATCCTGTAACGATGGGAGTGATTACCCCATTGTCCAGGTTGAGAACGCCGACGAAGCCATCCGTGTCCGAAGTCGAATATGCCGTACCCGGTTCGAATCCAAACCCGGGATGGTCGAGTCGGTAGACCTTGTCAGCCCCGACGTCCGAGAACAGCATGAACGAGCTTGGGCTGGGCGCGAACGCCGTATCATCAACAGTGGTTGCCTTGCCCGTATCCGCGCGAGTGAGTCCTAGCCGGCCAACCAGTCGCTCATCGGAAAACACATTTTTGATGAAGATAAGCTGCGAATCCGCCTGATCGTCCAGCACTACATTCCCGCGCGGATCGATCGTAAGCGAGTCCGGGTCCTGCAAATTAAGGGTCACGCTGGCACCGGTCACGATATCCGTCGCGCTGGCATTGCCGAAAAGAACCGGTTCGACATCGACCATGCCGTTGCGGAGCGTAGCGATGACCAGCGCCGGAGCTTTGTTAGGGTCGTTCATCGGATTCGATGCGGTCATCAGAACTTTACCGTCTAACACTCTCATGTCGTCATAGCCACCACCATGTGCCGGCGGAGCAAAGGTATATTTCGTTTGCCCTCCAGATTCCAGGTCAATGACCACCAGGTTGGGGTTCGCGTCCTCGTTCTGGAGCGACCACAGATCGTTCTCGCCCACGATCCGCAGGCCATCGTTGTGGCCGGGAACGCTGAATTTGCGCAGCACCGTCCCGCTGAGCGAATACTCCACGATCGTGCTCGATTTACCATCGGTCCCGTCCTTGGCCACATGGTTCTGGAAGCCCACAATGATGTGGTTCCTCCATTGCACGATCGAGTCCGGCTGCGAATACTGACCTTTGCTTGTGTCTGTGCCTGTGCTTTGCGCAAAAACCCTCAGCGTGTAGGGCTTGTGGGTTACCGGACCGCCCTGCGCCTGCAGACTTGGCGCCATACTGACGCACAGCAGCAGACCCGCTACCATGATCTTTGGAGACAAACTTCTACGTCGCTTGCCATTCCGCATGTCCGATTCCTCCTGAATTTTGCGACTTACGGCGAGAGGGTGGGGGGACGTGAAGCTATCCTGCGAGGATTACTGTTTCATGAACGCTAGGTCACAAAATGCGCCGAATCGCGAGCCTGACTCGGATCCTACGTAGTCTTTGCCTTCCAGATTTCTTACGGCGGGTACGACACCTTCGGTCTTAAGCGTGCGGGTTTTTCTGGATCTGAGTTCTAAACCAGGCTTGTCGCTTCCGGTCTCTATGCCAGGTTCAGCGCTCGCTTGAACGAACCTTTTTCGCTATCGATTTTCTTCTGAAGCTGCAGGATGGAATAGAGCAGCGCTTCCGGCCGCGGCGGGCATCCTGGCACATACACGTCCACGGGAATCACCTGATTGCAGCCCTGCACGATCGCATAATTGTTGAACACGCCGCCCGACGTCGCGCATGCCCCCATCGAAATCACCCACTTCGGCTCCGGCATTTGATCGTAGAGCTGGCGCACCACAGGCGCCATCTTTTGCGACAGCCGCCCGGCCACGATCATCAAGTCCGCTTGCCGCGGGGACGGCCGGAACACTTCCGCGCCGAATCGCGCCACGTCAAAGCGCGCCGCAGCCATCGACATCATCTCGATCGCGCAGCACGCCAGCCCGAAGCCCAGCGGCCAAATCGAGCTCTTCCGCGCCCAGTTCACCGCCTTATCGAGAGTCGTGAAGATAATTCCTTCATCTTCCAGAAGCTTACCGAAATCATCTGGCTTGGTCAGCGTAATGTGACCGCCGAGAGAAGTGCTCATGGTGCCCTCGTCTGATCCAATTTTCGCACACGCGCCCTCGATACACAAACCGCATGGCAAATCGTCTACTTCAGCGCTTTACAATACTTGGCGGCCAATTGATCACATCGTTCCCAGGTTGACCTCGTCCCTTTCCCGCATTACCCTAGAACCTCAGTTCACTCCGGAAAGACCCAAATGGCCACGACGCCGCAACCCTCCGCATCTCCCCTCCACAAACTCGACGACTGGGACGATTTTCTCGAGGGTCGCTACAAAGAAGGAAAAGCGCAGTCCGAGTTTCGCCAGTATGACGCACAGGCCAACCCCAGTGTCGCGGAGTTCTACCGCCTCAACCACGAAAACCAAACCGTGGCCTACGTTCTTGGCAAGGAGCGCGAATATTTCGGCCTGAATCGCGGAAAGAAGAGCATTTGGGAAGCGGCCGACTACCTCAACACTCTGGTCGACGACAGCGACCCGGACACCGACCTGACTCAAATCGAGCATCTCGTGCAGACTTCGGAGGCCGTCCGCAGAGACGGCCATCCGGAATGGATGATCGTCAGCGCCTTCGTCCATGATCTCGGCAAATGTCTTTGCCTGTATGGCGAGCCGCAATGGGGCGTTGTTGGTGACACCTTCCCGGTGGGTTGCGCCTGGTCCGATCAAATCGTTTTCCACGAATATTTCAAAGCCAATCCCGACGCCAACGTTCCTGAATACCAGACCGAATACGGCATCTACGAGCCGAACTGTGGCCTCGAAAATGTTCATATGTCTTTCGGCCACGATGGCTACATTGCGGAAGTCCTGAAGCCGTACCTGCCCGATGAAGCCCTGTACATGCTGCGCTTTCACTCTTTTTATGCCTGGCACCGCCACGGTGCTTACGCGCACCTGATGAACCGAAAGGATGAGCGGCTGCTTCCGTGGGTGCGCAAATTTAATCCCTACGATCTGTACTCCAAGGGCCACACCAAGCCTGACGTAAAGCAACTCAAGCCCTACTACGAAGATCTCTTCGCCAAGTTTTTCCCCAACCAACTCGCCTGGTAAATCCGCCTTTCCGGTTCTGTAGCGGCCGCTTCTGAAGCGGGCGCCCTTTGCGCTCGAAGGCTCGACCTCACTGAGTCAGCCTCCGCGCATCCGCTTCTCCTCGCACTCGCCGCGCCTCGAATCACTTGAGGTATACTTGTTGCCAGTAAGACGGCGGCGCAGTGAAGGTCACTTGGTAGGACAGGCATTCTTGCCTGTCCGTTTTTTTCCTTGGCCCCTCTTGCGGAAACTCAAGGCAATCCCATGAACGGTACCCACGAAAACAATCGTGGCGGAACTCTTGTGTCAGCAGCAGTACTCGCGCTCGGTCTCATTCTCGGCGGCTGGATTCTCGGCGCGCAGATCAAAGCCACGCGTCTCAGCGATCGCTACGTCACCGTCAAAGGACTGGTGGAGCGCTCGGTGAAATCCGACCTCGCCATTTGGCCCTCACGTATAAGGAAGCGGGCGACGACCTCTCTCTCCTCTACTCGAAAACGGAAGCGGACAAGAAAACCGTTCTGCAATTTCTCGATCAACAAGGCATTCAGTCTTCGGAGATCGAGCTCGGCGTTGTCCGCGTTGTCGACACGCAGGCCAATGAGTACGGCGGCCCAAACCGCGCGCCGCATCGCTACATCGTCGAGCAGCAGATCACCGTGCGCACTGCTCGCGTCGACCAAGTTGCTGCCGCCGCGCAAAAGACCATGCTGCTGCTTCAGAAAGGCATCGTCTTGAGCGGGAATCCCGGTCAAAACTTGAGCTACAAATTCACCGGCTTGAATTCCATCAAGCCCGACATGATCACCGAAGCCACGCGCAACGCCCGCGCCGCCGCCGACCGCTTCGCGGCCGACTCCGGCAGCAAGGTCGGCTCGATTCGCCAAGCGAATCAAGGCGTTTTCTCGATTCTGGCCGCCGAACAAGGCAGTGACGCCGGCGAAGCGCGCCCCGGCAATTTCGGCTTCGACAGCAGCCTCATGAAAACAGTCCGCATCGTCACCACCGTCGAGTATTACCTCGACAAATAACTCGCTTGGTGATCGCTCTCTTTGAAAGCGCTCCTGCTGGTCGAGGGCCTTCCCAGCCAAGAGCCGACACACGGCGGAGGAAAACCGGCTGGGGTGCCTGTGCATTCCGGCGATCCGGTTCCATCCGAGAACCGAGTTAAACGAAAAAAGTGATAGTTGCTGTCGAGGAGTCTGCCGGACGGACGATTCGGTCGAGCGGCGGAATTCGACAGATCTTGTATCATTTTGATCCTTGGGTGAAGGGGAGGGTGTTTACTACCCCACCCCCCATGTTTTCGTGAAAGAGTGCGCAAACGCCTGAAGAGACAGCAGTTAACTTTTCGAAGTGACAAAAAGAATCACACCGGTTGTATAACGTGGCGAGCTTCGAAGGACGGAGGGGGAGCAGGGCTAGGCGGGAGGTTGCATACCACATTTCAAGTTACTTCGTCAAGTATTTTATTGTTGAGTATTATATTCGAATGACGTTCGGTAGTACTTTTGAACGGAGAGGCTGCCAGAAGCTAAATAAAGCAAAGGGTTTGGCACGTGGTGGGTAGTTTCCAGTCGGAAAGTGAATTCGTGTTGCATGCATGCGTAGCCGAGACCGATCCGCTGGAAAAAAGCGCGCCCGCTTCCCTGAGCCGCAGGGCGAGCAGAAGGCGGCCGTTTCCGACGAGCACCTGCCAAGACACGAAGATGCCCGCGACGGTCCGCGGGCGCTACATTTTGGCCTACACCCGCAGGACGACTTTGCCGAATTGCTGGCTGGCTTCCAGGTAGGTATGCGCCGCGGCGGCTTCTGCGAGCGGGAATACGCGGTCGACAATCGGTTTCAGCCGGCCCGCCGCCACGAGCTTCATCACCGTATGCAGCTCACTCTTGGTCCCCATATACGACCCCAGCAGCGAAAGCTGCCGCGAAAACAAGAAACGCAGATCGATTTTCGCGTCAAATCCGGTCGTTACCCCGCACGTCACCAAGCGACCCGCAGGCGCCAGACTCGCCAAGCTGTCATCCCATGTCGCCGTGCCTACATGCTCAAACACCACGTCCACACCGCGTTTGTTCGTGATTTGCCGTACTGCGTCGCGAATCTTCTGCGATTTGTGATTAATGGTATGGTCCGCTCCCAGTTCCCGCGCCTTCGCGGCTTTCTCTTCCGTTCCCGCCGTAGCAATCACGCGCGCGCCAAAGAATTTCGCGATTTGGATTGCTGCGCTGCCCACTCCGCTGCCTGCGCCGATAATCAGGACATCCTCCCCCGGCTGAAGCTCCGCGCGCGCCACCAGCATGTGCCAGGCCGTCTGGAATACCAGCGGCACCGCCGCCGCTTCCTCAAACGACAAATTCTCCGGATAGGGCATGCAGTTCACTTCCGGCACGCGCACGAACTCGGCGCATCCGCCGTCGATCATGTAGCCCAAATTCGTGAATTGCCGGCACTGATTATCGCGCCCCGCAATACAAGCCGAGCACTTTCCGCACGTTACTCCCGGAGCCACCACCACTTTTTGCCCCGCGCGCACGGTCGTGACTCCTGCGCCCGGTTGCGTAACTTCCCCCGCAACGTCGCTACCCGGAATATGCGGAAGCGGAATCGGCACATTTGGCAGCCCGCCCCGCACCCACAAATCCAAATGATTCAGCGCGCAAGCCCGCACCCGGACCAACACTTCGTTGGGCTGAATCGACGGTTCCGGAACGTTGGTGTACTCGAGAACTTCCGGCCCGCCGTGCTGTCGAAATACGATCGCTTTCATCGTCGCCGCCGCGAGTCTGGATCACGCAGTCTGGATCATGGAGTCTAATCATCGACGTCCACAGTGTCCACTGCACCTGGCAACCTCGATTTTCTGCTCGGATTTTCTGCCTGCGCTCAAGGTTTTCTCGCCCCGTGGAATCGCACGTCCGTTGCCGTAGGGGCACGGCGCGCCGTGCCCGCTCTTCGCGTCCGCTGCGCGTAGGTGCGTGCGTAATTCGTCCCGACCGGATCGAGAGCGCTGCCCTTCGTGAGGGCGGCGTGGCCGCAATTGACAGCGATGTCTCCCCGGCGTAGCGTAAAATGCAGAACAGTTTATGGATCTATTTGAAGAAATCGTAAAGATGCGGCGGGCCGGGCAGCGGGCCGCGCTGGCGACCATTGTGCACACCAATGGCTCGATCCCCAGCTACGAGAGTTCTCGCATGCTCGTTCGTGAGGATGGCTCGATCGCGGGAACGATCGGTGGCGGCTGCGTCGAAGCCGAGGTGTGGGCCGCGGCCAAAGAAGTGATGCAGAAAGAATCGCCGCGCAAGATGGTGTTCAACCTGAATAACGAAGCGACGTACGACAATGGCTTGATCTGCGGCGGCACGGTGGAAATTTTTGTGGAACCCATTCTGCCGCAGCCTATGCTCTATCTGTTCGGCGGCGGGCACGTTTCGATGGCGGTGGCCAAAACGGCGAGTTCCGCCGGCTTTGGCATCGGCATCGTGGATGATCGCGAAGCCTTTGCAAATTTGCAACGTTTTCCCATGGCCCAGGAAGTGCTCACCAGCTACGACGAAGCCTTCACAAAAATTCAGCCCAATACTTCGACGTATTTAGTGATCGTCACACGCGGCCACAAAGAAGACATGCGCGTGCTGGCCTGGGCGGTACGCACCCCTGCGCGCTACATCGGCATGATCGGCAGCAAGCGCAAAGTGATCTCCGTGTACAAGGCTTTGGAGAAAGAAGGCTATCGCCCGGAGGAATTCGAGCGCGTGTATGCCCCCATGGGGCTTGAAATCGGTGCCCTATCCCCGGAAGAAATTGCCATCAGCATCGCCGCAGAGCTAGTGGCCGTGCGGCGGAACGCGGAAACGCCGGCACATAAAAAAGTAAAGACCGAATTACGCCCGGCCATCAGCGCACGCTGAAAAAAATGCTAGCGGCCGTCATCCTGTCGGGCGGCGCCTCCCAGCGCATGGGCTCGCCCAAGGCCCTGCTTCCTTATCAGGGGCGCCCCTTCCTTGAGCATTTGCTGAACGTAACCAAACATCCCAAGATCGGAGTGCGCCGCGTGGTGCTTGGCGCGCACGCCGAGTCTATCGCCGCGGCAGTGAAACTTGCGGCCGATGAAGTCGTCATCAACGGAAACTGGGAAACCGGCCAGCTAAGCTCCATTCAGGCGGCGATCCGCAGCCTTCCCGCAGGCACCCACGGACTGATCTTATGTTTGATCGATCACCCGCTGATCAGCGCCGTGCTGGTGAGTGATTTGATCGAGCAGTTCTATCAAACCGGAATGAAGATTATTTTGCCGGTGTTTGAAGGAAAGCGCGGGCATCCCGTGATTTTTTCGGCGGCGCTGTACGACGAATTGCTTCGCGCCCCCGCAGACAAAGGAGCGCGCGCCGTGGTCTGGGCGCACCTGAATGATGTCGCCGCAGTACCGACGACGGAACAGGGGTGTGTGCTCAATCTGAATGACCCAGACGCTCTGCAGCGCGCGACGGGCTAACGAGCGGCGATTTGTGCTGCCGGGCTCGCCAGCAGTAGGCCGCAATTTGTAGGCTACGCTCAAACTAACGGGCCAGCAGTTTTTGCGCGAGAGCGCGAAGAGCTTCGGCGGCGAGTTGCGCGCCGTGGAAGGTTGCAGGTGGCAAGTTGCCGAGGGCAGCCGAGAGCGACTCTGGCGTGATGTCGTTGAGCTCGGCGCGCGTTTTGCCGTGGAGCTGCTCGCTCAGGAGGGAAGCGCAGGCAATCGCGGTGGTGCAGCCGCGGCAGAGAAATTTCGCTTCGGCGATGCGATTTCCTTCGAGTCGCACGGCAAGCTGAAGGACGTCGCCGCACACCGGATTAGTGACTTCGACGGCAGCATCGGCGGCTGGAAGTTCGCCGGCGTTGCGTGGATTGCGAAAATGATCGAGCACAGCGTCCGTGAACATCGTCAAGAAAGTATCGCGCTCACGGAGAATGATCGCAAGGCGAGAGGGCGAGGGATGAGTCCATCATGCGATTAGCCGATGCAGAAAAACCCGCACCCTGCGTTTCCGGAGGGTGCGGCACCCAAGCAAACACATCAGTCACAGTGGTTTACTTCGAACGCAGGCATGTCGCCAGGATCCCTCCACGAAGCATCGCGAAGACGCGAGGACTTCGGTCGGGACGACAGCTAAGCGGGAGGGAGTATTAGCGAAAGATGCCGCTGACGGTCCGGCGGCGCTACATCTGCGTCGGGATGCTATCGCCGCGCGACGGCGAGATTTTTCTCTCGCGCGCTCGCGTCACTTTTTCGGCGGGAGGTATTTTTTGTCGATGGAGGCGATGACCACATAATTGGGATCGACCATTTCGGTGAGATGGATTTTGCCGACTTGCGACAGCAATTCGTAGGCGTCGAGCTGGGAGAGGCCGTAGTCGGCGTGAATCCACGCGACGAGTTCGGTAAAGGCGATGCGCAGCGCGTCATCGACGGGCCGGTAGATTCCAGCGGTCATGATTTCTTTTTCATTCTCGAAGCGCGGCCAAGCGGTTCTCTTCCCTTTCAAGACATCGACCTGCAAGCGGGTGCGCAACGGCACTTCGATGGCGGTGCCGGCAATTTCGCCGTCGCCCATCGCGGCGTGGCCATCGCCGAAATACAGAAGCGCGCCGGAGACGTTCACCGGAAGATAGAGAGTGTTGCCGGCGGAAGCTTCCGGCGCGTCCATGTTGCCGCCGAATTCGGCGGGCACGACGGAGCTGCGAGACTCGCCGCCCGCCGGAGCGACGCCGATGCATCCGAGAAACGGATGTAGGGGAATTTTAACTTTGTAGTTGGAGTCGAGAGCCTGAAAGGTGGCGGTCTGGCCGGCGTGGTCGATGGGATAGAACCAGATTTTCTCCGGCAGGGGCGGATGCAACATCGGCGTGTAATTGGTGGCGTTGAGCGCGCCAAAGCCCGGAGCGAAGGCACCGATGCCCTGATCGCCGTCGACCTGCAGATCGAGAATGCGGACAACGAGCGTGTCACCGGGCTCGGCGCCATCGATGAAGAAAGGACCAGTGAGGGGATTGTCACCTTTGGTGAGGGCGAGAGTATCTCCGGGCTTTTTGATGGCGTTGCCGAAGCAATCGAGGGAGTTGGATTCCAGAATATTGCCGGGGCGAAGATGCGCAACGGGAGGCGCGGCGCCGTAGACGTATTTCACGGTATCGATGGTGGCGCGATACTGCACCGTCTGCGAATTTGGCTTTGCTTCGGCCGCGGATGGATTCTGCGCGGGCGTAGGGGGAGCAAAGCAGACTGCGGAGATCGCCAGAATGGAGGCGGCTACGGCACATGTAACTCGCATGGGACATCCTCTGAAAAACAGAGACGAAGTGCAGCACATGTGGTGTGGCACAGTCAAATTGGCCATAGGGTTGACGCCACGGCATCGAAAAAGAAAGAGGAGGGACGTGCTCCCGACCGCAGGTCTGGGTTTTCGGCGACGGTATTGTTTCGATCAAGTTGATGCGGCAACAAAAAGGCCAGCCGAGCGGCTGGCCTTTGCTGCAAAGAGTTGTGGTGTTTCCGTTAGAAGGACAGCCGCAGACCAAACTCAAGCCGGCGCCGCCCGACTCCCGTGACGAGCGCACTAGCTGATCCGTTGGTTGCGGAATTAACGCCACCGTTGTCGTCTCCGCTCCAGTTACCAAACGTTGCGGGTTGGCTGATGCTGACGCCGGGCGTGCCAAGGAATTGGCGGTTGAGCAAATTGTAGGCAATCGCCTGGAACTGAAGGTTGAGGCGCTCTGTGAGCTTAGTGTTCTTGAACACGCTCATGTTGACGGCGCTGATGTAGTCGCCGCGCTCAGTGTTGCGGCCCACTCCCTGGAACGGACTGCGGCCCAGAAAGCGAACGGCGTTGAGGTTGTTCACGATGTAGCGCACCTGACCGACGGAGGTGGGTCGACCAGTGTTGGCGTCGACCAATTGCAACGCGGCGCCAGGCGTCGGGACAATCACGGTGCCTATGCTAGTGAACGGGGCCGACGGGTTTCCGGAAAAAGGCCGGCACGCGTCCGTCGTCGCACTGAGCGTATTGGTAGGATCGCAGAGATTACCTAAAGCGTTATTAAAATCTTTGGCTTGCGTGGGAGTCCAAGGCACACCGGACTGGTATCGATACGTCAGGTTGGTGGCCCAACCTCCGAAGGCATGCCCCAGGATGCCGTGTTGCGTGCGGAAGAACGGCAACTCGTAAATGGCGATGGCTGTGAATGTGTGAGGGGCGTCCAGCGCGGATAGCGCGTGCTCCGTGGTGGTTGCGTCAAAAGGATTTGGAGCGATGGCAAGGCTTCCGACCGCGGCGGTGTTGAACACGTCAGCGACGGTATCCTGCGTCTTGCTAAAAGTGTAGTTGAACGTGCCGGTGAAATTGTGCCAACTGCGCAGATCGAGCCGCGTCTGGAGGCTATTGTAATTCGAACCGGCTCCGTTATTTCTCAAGAACACATTTCGACGGAAGCAGTCCACATAGCCCGAGGCGAATCCTGGGGGCGCTGCACCCTTCAGACCGGCTGTTGCATTGGTGCAAGGCTTGAGGCCAGCCGGAATCAAGCCGGCGAGGCCATTGTTGATATATGCGTTCAGGGCGGGATTTCCGTTTACGGAGCGAAGCAAACGTACGCCGTGATTGCCGACATAGCGAGTCTCGAACGCAATCTTCGAAGTTACCTCGCGTTGGACGCCAAGGCTCCACTCCTCGGCATAAGGAACCGTCAATTTCGGGTCGACCAGCGTTTGCGTGCGGAAGCCCGGATCAATACCCACGCCTGCAGGGATGAAGCCGAGGAACTGGGACCTAACCGCGTTTCCAGTAAAACCCGAAGGAAGTCCGGGCACGGTGTCGCCCGCCGCGGTGCTCAACTGACCGGCATTCACGACGGGTGCCGATCCCGCGGTGTTCAAAAACGGATTGTAGTAAATGGAGTCATACGCCAAGCGGAAGTTTCCGCGGATGACCGTTTGGTTTGTGCCGATAAAGCTCTTCAAAATGCGAGGAGTCCAGGCGAAACCGACGACGGGGCCGAAGTTGTGATACTGCTTTTGCACGGAGGCAAGAGTCGTTCTGTCCAAGGGAAGCGAGGGATCCCAGAACGGAGAAGAACTGGTTTGGCGCTGGACGGTTAGATCGTGCAGCAAATTAAAGGCGGGCGTGCTGTACTCCCAGCGGAGCCCCATATTCAAAGTGAGGTTATCTTTGACGCGCCAATCCGTCTGCGCATAAAGTGCCGCGTCCTGTTCCTTAAAATTAAAGGTTGTGGGGCCGTCGGTTAGACTGAATTGCGTGGGCGCGTTACGAAGAAGCTTGTCGAAGGAGCTCAACGCAGGGAAGAGCCTGCCTGTGGGATCTCTGGGATCGGGGCTAGAAACAAATTGGTAGCCGCCATTGGTGTTCGCCAGGAAGACGCTGGGAGAACGCTGGCGGTCATATTCGCCACCAAATTTGAAGGTGAATCTTCCGCGAATCCACGAGGCATTGTCCTGAAACTGAGTGTTGTTCACCAGTCGGCTTTGCGGAGCGGTATTGGATGGTCCGACGTTGACTTGAGTGAATCGAACGGAGCCCGCAGTGGTAGGGCTGGTGGAAGTCGCGAATGTGACGCTCGGGGCACATTGATTGATCGAGCCCACGCTGCAACCCAGACTACCGTTGGTGAACGCGACGTCGGCCCTAAGGTAGCTCAGACGCACCTGGTTGACGAAATTGGCAGTCCACGTGCGAGTCCAGTCCACGCCGGCCTGGTGCGTAATCGCGGGCACATCGGCGACATAGCCAGCGATAAAACCGTTGCCGAGAGAGCTTGCGAGTGAGTTTTGCGTGTTGTCGTACAAGTAGCGCAGAAAAATGCGATCCTTGCGGGTGATCTGCCAGTCGAAGCGTCCCAAATGTTGCTGTTCGTCGACAGGACTTGCCACGCTGCGCTGGATTTCTCCGAATTCAATCGGGACGCGCGCGCCGACGCCGTTGGTAACGAGCAAGGTCTTCAGGTTATTGAACTTGGTCGTGCCAAGCTGCTTGGTGGCTGGGGCCAAGGCCTTGAGCAAAGCGACTCCGGGATTTCCGGGGAACGCCGCAAGAAGCTGGTTGATACCGTTCGCTGTCGGCGTTAACTGGTTGGGAGCTGCGTTGAAAAGCGTCTCTCCCTGACGGATCTTCACCCAATAAGTTGAGCCAAAGCCCCACATTTTATCTTTGAGAATCGGTCCGCCCAATGTGCCGCCATAGCGGTTCTCGACGTCCCGCGAAGGACTGGTCTGGCCCACGGCTTGTTCCTGGCGGGTGAGCGAATCGAAGGTGCTGGACCGGTAATTGTAGTTTGCCGTGCCGTGGTATTGGTTGGTGCCGGACTGCGTGATGATATTTACCTGCGCGCCGCTATTGCGGCCGTACTCCGCGGTTGGGTTGGTAATGACCTGGAATTCCGAAATGCTGTCCGGGTTGGCTATGCCGAAGGCGGGACCGGTGACAGAATTATCGTTATTGGCTTGCCCGTCAATTTGGAAATTGTTGGAACGGCTGCGCTGACCATTTGCGACGATCTGAGCACCATTGTTGTTGCCAAATCCCACGTCTCCCGGAGCGACCACGCCCGGCACGAAATTTACGAGCTGGTCGAAGCCGGTCCCCAGAGGCAAGTCGGTGACTTTTCGCGATTCAAAAACAGTGGTCAACTGGGAGGTACTTGGCTCGATGAGGGGAACTTCGTTATAAACGGTAACTACTTCCGCGCCTTTGCCAATGGTGAGAACAATGCCATTGAGAACCGTGTCTTTCGCTACGGCAACGACGACCCCCTTGGCTTCATACGTGTTGAACCCGGCTGCGTTTACTTTGACCCAGTAACTGCCGACAGGCATGGTGCGGAAGGAAAAATAGCCGCTCTCATTCGTGTTGGTAGCGGTTTCCGTATTCGTCTCAAGATTATTCGCGGTAACTTTCGCGCCAACGATAACAGCTCCCTGCTGGTCTAGGACGGTACCCGAGATGGAACCGGTCACAATGCCTTGACCGAAGCTACTGACCGTAGCGAGGCACACATAGCAGAGGATGACCGACGCGAGCACACACCAACGCATACTTGCAATGAACTTTATCACCTGATTCTCTCCTGAAGCGAAGCTACACAGCCAGATCCGAGCGCAGCTCTCGCCGCGTGCAACGGATCCCGACTCAAAGTTGCGTTCGATTAAAGGCAGGTATGTAGCCAAAAATAACCAAGGCTCTGAGCTAGCTAACGCCACGATAAGGGCTTTACTTTCAATATGCTTCAAGCGAGAAATGCATGAATCCGCGGATAAACGGGGTGTATCCGTCCAAATCTATGTACTCTTCATCTTAAATTTTATGCAGTTATCTGTAATAGCATGGGGCCGAGAGTGGCAAGCGGCTCAAGATGACGAAGAGCCAGGCCCGCGAAGTACGGTTGCAGCATCCCCGCCACCACAACAAAACAAGGCGGCGCGATTGGTGGGAGGGTGGAATGGGCGGATGGGCAGCGCGAAGTGAAATTCTCGCCGCATCTGCGGCAGTGGTGTTATTTATGGCGACGGCGGCCAACGGAGCGTGCGAAATGGCAAGAACCTCAGGGGATCCGCAGGTGACCGCAGAGGCAACGGGGTCGGTGATCGACCGGTTCAACGAGGCATTCAATCGTCACGACGCCGAGGCTGTTGCGGCTTTGCTGACCGATGACACGGTGTTCGAGGATACCTCTCCGGCACCCGACGGCAAGCGAATCCAGGGGAAGGCTGCGGCGGTGGAATTCTGGCGAGCCTGGTTCACGCGCAACCCTGATGCAGTGTTTGAGGCGGAAGACGTAATTGTGAGCGGCGATCGCGCCGTGGTGCGGTGGGTGTATCGCAAGATGCGCAACGGATAACCGTGGCACCTGCGAGGTGTGGATGTTTTCACCGTTCGTGATGGCAAAGTTGCGGCAAAGCTGGCGTATGTGAAAGGGTGAGACAAAATAAAGAAAGAGGGACGCGCTGAAGCGCGCTCCCCTACACGAGCCGAAGAGAAAGGCGAGGATGCCCGCGAAAGTCCGCGGGCCGCTACGGCTGAAGCAACATCGATCGCGAGAGGGTCATTCTTCGCGGAGGGCGGTGACGGGGTCGAGGCGCGCGGCGCGATGAGCGGGCAAGAAGCTCGCGACCGCCGCGACGGCGGCGAGAGCCAGCACAGCGAGCGCGAGAGTGAGCGGATCGTGGGG
>Ga0070698_100002626_pt1 | contig 19801 bp, 22 predicted proteins | sample KBSK1502metaG_FD_65477 | JGI IMG/M metagenome (GOLD analysis project Ga0070698, IMG submission 65477) | Corn, switchgrass and miscanthus rhizosphere microbial communities from Kellogg Biological Station, Michigan, USA - KBS K1-50-2 metaG | ecosystem: Host-associated > Plants > Roots >...
AGATCAGGCGCCCTACTCGATCGCGATCCTGGTGCTCGCCACGGTCGCCGCCCTCTTCTTCGGCGTCGCGTTCTTCTTGCCGGAGCTCGACGCGAAGCTCTTCGGCTACCTCGGCACCGACACGTACCTGTGGCGGCAGGCCGGCGCGGCGACCTTCGGCTACGGGGTCATGGGGATCGCGGAGCTGCGCGCGCCGCGCTGGGAGGCGATGCGCCTGCCGACGATCATGGGCCTCGCCTTCAACTTCGTGTCATTCCTCGCGAGCGTCTTCGAGCTCCTGCGCAACCCCACGCTGCTCGCCGCGGTCGTCGGGCCGGCGTCGTTCCTCTTCTCGATCGCCTTCATCGTCGGGATGGCGCGCAGGGGCCGCTGACCGCGCACGCGGCGATCGCGATTATTCGACGGCCTGCGTCTTGCCCGGACCGAGGATCGACCAGTGCGTCATGTCGTGCCCCGGCTTCGCGCCGTGCCAATGGCGTTCGCCCGCCGCGATGACCGCGACGTCGCCGTCGGCGAGGTCGTGCTCCTCGGCATCGCCGCCGAGCGTGCCGCGCCCCGCGGTCACCAGCAGCACCTGATCCGTCGCGTGGACGTGCATCTTGTTGCGCGCGCCCTTCAGGAACGTGTGCTCCGCGATACGCAGGTGCGCGCTCTCTTCGCCGAGGACGGTCTGCGACACAACGTCGCCAATGAAGATGTCGTTCGGGTTCGGCTTGCGACCGGCGGGCGCGACGTGAACGACACGCACTAGAACGGGCCGGCGAGCTCGGGGGGCGGGAAGATCGCGAGCGGGCCGGTCCACCACGACGCCACGCGCTCGCCGTGCGCCCGCTCCAGGAGCGCCTTCAGGGTGTCCGGCGGCTGGCCGCCCGCGGCCGCGACGACGACGACCGAGCCGGCGGCGAGGTCGCGGCCATAGCGGCGGCGGACCTCGCGCGGGAGTCCGCCGCCCGGGAGCCACGCGAGCAGCCGCGCCATGACGCCGCTCGGCTCGGCCTTCCACGGCGTCCACGCGAGATCGCCGGCGATGTGCGCGGCGCGCGTGTGGTCGCGGGCGATCACGGAGATGTCCTGCCAGCGGACCCCCGAGCCATGCATGAGGTCGACCGCGGCCCGCGCCGCGTCGTCGTCGGCGAAGCTCGCCGCCGCGACCATGCCGCCCGCGACGTCGGGAAGGTACGACTGATCCGCCACGGTCGCGATTATGAGCGCCAGAGCCGTCGCGGCGCGGCGATCACGCCCGCCACGCGAGGATGGGAATGCGCATCTCGTCGGCCGACATGCCGCCGTGCGAGCCGCGGTGCAGCACGACCTGACCATCGACGCGCACGACCGACGCGCCTCGATCGTCTCCGATCATCGCGCAGACCTCCCCCACCCGCCGCCTCGCCAGCGTCGCGTCGCCCCGGCCGAACAGCCCCGCCTCGATCGCCTCATCTCGGTCGAAGAGGAAGAACACGCCCGGGTAACGGCGCTCGAGATACGAGGTCACCTTGGCGGGCACGTCGGTGTGGAGGAACACCAGGCGCGGCTCGCCGGCGATCGGATTGCGGAGCAGGGCGCGCAGCTCGCGGTCGGCCTCGAGGTCGACCAGGCGGGACGGATCGACGGCCGCGTGCCCGTGGTCGGCCGTGAGCACGATGAGCGTGTCGTCGGCCTGGCGCGCGCCGAGCGCGCGGAACAGCGTGTTGTCGAGCGCGGAGGCCTCGGCGTCGTGCTCCGAGCTCGAAGGACCGTACTGGTGCGCGGCCGTGTCGATCCCGGACCAGTACGCGTAGACGTAGGCCGGTGCCGATCCCCAGGGTCGCTGCGCGAGCAGCTGCCGAAGCCTGACCTCCATCGTCGTCGGCAGGATGTAGCCGTGGAATTCCGCCTCCTCGGCGTGCATGCGGGTCATGGCCTCGTGGCGGAAGAGCTCGGGCTCGATGATGTAGCTGCGCGCGCCGCGCTCGCGGAGCCGCGAGTGGATCGAGCGGACCTTCCGATACGCACGCGGGTCGATGGCGGGGTCGTCGAAGAACGATCCGCGCTTCACGTTGCCGGGTCCCCAGCGCAGCATCTGCGCGACCTGCGCGAACTCCTCGAGCCACAGGAAGTACGCGATGTTGCCGTGCTCCTGCGGAGTGCGCGCCGTATTCAGCGTGGTGATCGCCGCGGCGGTGGTGGACGGGAAGATGGTCACTGCTTCGAGGAGCTGTGCGGCGTCACGCTGCCGGGCACGCTCGATCAGCTTCGAGAGGAAGGGCGTATGGCCCGCGCCGGCGAGGCGCATCAGCTGGCCCCAGCCGAGGCCGTCCGCGAGGATGACCACGATCTGCCGGACGCCCTCGAGGAGTCGCGGATCGAGCTCCGCGAGCGGCGGAGGGTCCCCTGACTCTCGCGCGCCAAGCGCGTCGAGGACCGTGGCCGCGACGTTCACGAGGCCGCGGCCGTCGTACTCGGGAAGGACGTAGCCGTGTGCGCGCAGCCGATCTACGAGCGCGGGCATCGGGGAAAACCTAGGCCAAAGGGCCGGGACCCGCGTCTCGGGCGACGGGGCCCGCTGGGACCGTGCGGGTCAGAGCGTCTCGGCGGTGTCCTCGTCGCGAACTTGGATGGCTCCCATCTCGCGCAACGCGCTGGTCGCGCGCAGGCACTCCTCGTGATCGCAGCGGATCGTCACGAGCGCGTCACCGCGGTCGACGGCGCTCTCGAGTCGCCCGTACTCGCGCTCCTTGAAGAGCCTCGCGCGCCCCGCCAGCACGCCGATGAACGCACCGGCTCCCACCAGCGGCAGGATCCCGAGCACAACAGCGGCGCCGCTCTCGCGCATGACGTCGCCGCCGAGCAGGACGAAGCCGAAGCCGGCCAGGACGCCGACGATCGCGCCGACCAGCGCACCGGTCAGCGAGAACGAACCCGCCGCCTCGCGCGCCTGCCGAACGTTGTTCGCGACGACGCTCACGCTATCCGGCGCGAAGCCGGCCAGGTCGAGCCGATGCAGCGCGGCTCTCGCCGCATCCTCGTCGCGGAAGACGCCGACCACGCTCATGCCGTTGGAAGCCGCACGATGCGTGCCCGTCCGGGTAAGAGCATGCCCGCCTAGTCGCGCTGGAAGCGACCCCTCGCTCGAGCGAGCTCGGAAGCGAGCGACCCCTCGTCGTCGAGCGGGGCGGAGCAGACCGTCCCAACGCAGACGTACGCGGCGACGCGCGCGGCGGGATAGCCGAGCGCAGCGATGCGCTCGTCGTCGCGACCAGGGACGAGACGGTGCAGCGATCCCGCGGGATCGTCGCTGCGGCGCGCGGCGCCCCAGAGCGCGACCGCGCGCGGGTCGGCTTCGGCGCCGACGACGGCGATCACCAGCGGCGCCGCGAGCGCTCGCGCGACTGCCCCGGCGTACGCGGCGGCGAACTGGCCCCATTGCCGGTACTCGCCGACAAAGCCGCGCAGCGCGCGGAGCGCGTGCTCGCGCCAGGTGTCGTCGCCGGTCAGCGCCGCGAGGCGCAGCAGCGCCTCGGCCGTGACGGCGTTGTCTTCGATCGGCTTCTCGCGCCTCGAGACGCGGCCCGGTTCGTCGCGCTCCGGCGCGTCCCAGAAGCCGCCGTTATCAGGGTCCTCGAGGCGACGGAGGAGATGCGGGGCGAGGTCGGCCGCGAAGGAGAGGCTGTTGGGATGCTTCCCCGTCTCGTACACGTCGAGGGACTTCGTGATGAATGCCGCGAGATCGGCCAGCAGATCCTGGACCTGCGGCCCGTCCCCGCGGTCGAAGTGGAAGATGGCCCGCGGCTCGCGACGGTACATCCGCGTCGAGAGCGACCGGCCGATGTCGTGCGCGCGGACCTCGAGCGCGTCCTCGCCGAGCGCGCGCCACGCCGCGACGTACGCCGACGCCGCCATCGCGTTCCAGTTCGTGTAGATGGTCGGATCGACGTATGGGGCGTCGTGTTTCGCGCGCTCCGCGGCATCGAGCGCGTAGTAGTGCTCGTCGGCGTCCTGCGAGCCAGAGAACGCTTTGACGTCGCCGCGCCACAGCGTGTTGTCCATCCAGCGGATCACGTCGCGAACGACGCGGTCGTAGCCCGCCCCCGGGAACGTGCGATGCGCCTCGGCGTAGAGCGCGAGCAGCTCGGTGTTGTCCTCGAGCATCTTCTCGAAGTGCGGCACGGTCCATTGGCGCGTGGTGGAGTAGCGGAAGAAGCCGCCCTCGACCTGGTCGTACATGCCGCCCCCCGCCATGGCGGAGAGCGTCTTGTGGAGCATCGTCGCGACGTCGGGGTAGGCGTGACGGCGGTACTCGTCGAGCAGGAAACGCACGAGCTTGGGCTGCGGGAACTTCGGCTCGCGCCCGAAGCCGCCGTACTGCGGGTCGTACTGGCCGCGGATGAGCGAGCCGACGGTATCGACGATGCCGTGCGTCAGCTCGCCGGGCTTCTGCGCGTGCGCCTCCGACTCCTGCTTGCGCAGGTCCTCGACGCGCGTGCGCAGCTCGTCGCGCTTGTCTCGCCAGACGTCGGCGACCTGCGCCGTGTAGTGGCGCATCTGGTCGGGCGGAATGTACGTGCCGCCGTGGATGATCTCGCCATCCGGCGTGAGGAACGCGGTCGTCGGCCAGCCGCCCATGTTGTAGCGGCGGTTCACGTCGGGCCGCTGGTCGTTGTCGACGCGGATCGGCACGTAGCGCTCGTTGATCGCACGGATCACCTCGGGATCGCTGTACGAGGTCTCGTCCATGACGTGGCACCAGTGGCACCACACCGCGCTTATCGCCAGCAGCACCGGCTTGTCCTGGGCGCGGGCCTCGGCGAACGCCTGGTCGCCCCAGGTGCGCCACGCGATCTCGCTCGCGCGGTTCGGACGGGGCGAAAAGCGGAGGTCCGAGGGCATGCTTCCGAGTGTACGAAGGCCATCCGTTCGGGCCTGTGAAAACGGCCCGCGGGCGGCTAGACTTGCATCAATCCCTACGGAGGTGAACCCAACTTGGCGATCGAGACCACCGAGACCACCGCTGGCGCCCCCCTCGTCACCATGACCTCGGGCGCCGCGACCAAGCTGAAAGAGATCATCGCGAAGCAGGGCCGTCAGGACCTCGCGCTTCGCGTCTACGTGACCCCGGGCGGATGCTCCGGCTTCTCCTACGGCATGACGTTCGCCGAGGGTGCGGAGGAGGGCGACACCGTCGCCGAGCAGGACGGCGTGCGCGTCGTGGTGGATCCGATGAGCGCCATGTACCTGAAGGGCGCCGAGATCGACTTCGTGGACGCGCTCATGGGCGGCGGGTTCGCGCTACGCAACCCGAACGCCGTCTCGAGCTGCGGCTGCGGTCAGAGCTTCAAGACCGCGGACCAGTCGGGCACCGCGAAGGCCTGCTCGCACTAGACCGTCAGTCGCTGCCGAGCCAACGCGACCTATCCCTGAAGGCTTCGGGCGCGGGGTTCGCCGCAAGGACGCGCGCCAGGTCGCGGACCAGCTCACCGTAGCTCTGCTCTCCCTGCGGATATCGCCGTGCCGACAGGAAGATCAGGCCGGCGAAGGGCTCCTGGCGGACCTCACGCACCTCCGCAAGAGGCGCGAAGCCGCGCGCGTCGTACGTCACGATCACGCGTCCAGCATCGGCGGCCCAGGCCAGCAGCTCGGCGTCATCGAGACCTACGAGGCTGGCGTCCTCCGTGACAGCGATGACGTCCGCGCCGCGCCGTCGAAGCTCGACGGCGATCGCGCGGTCGAGGTGCTCATCGAGCACGAGCCGCACGTCGCGGGCTCCGGACCGGCGTGAGCGCGGGCGGGTACAGCCGCTTCACGCGCTCGAACGCCTCATCGTTCTCGAGGATCGCCTGCTGGATCTCCTCGGGGTAATCCTTCGCGTAGGCCAGCGCGCGCTCGATCGACGGCTCGTCCAAAGAGAGCCACTTCGCCGCGGCCGCCAAAGTCTTGTTCGAGCCGACTACCTGGACCACCATCCAAACGCTCAGGCGAGGCCTTCCGGCAAGGACGGCATCACGGACGCCGCGGCCACGTTCCAAGAAGACGATGCCGGGGTGGCGCCGCGCCTTGACTCCTTCCTCGATCATCCGCTCGGCCAGCGTGCGCGGTGCCACGCCGTAGCGACGCGCCTCCTCCTCGAGCGCGCGGAGGGTCTTCCGCTCGGCACGCATGGTGAACACGCCGCGCTCACTCATCGTGTCACAGTGTATTACGCGGCGAGACTGGCCCAGGAAGGCGCCTCACCGTCGAACGCTGAAGCGCTTCGCCTTCATCTCGAAGCGCGGGAGTGAGCCCGGCTCCGCGATCTCAACGGTGCAGCGGACGCCGATGCCCTCGTGGATCGCCTGCACGACGCGCTGCGCGAGCCCATCGGCGCCGGCCTCGCGTGGCTCGATGACGCAGCGGAGCCCGTCCATGCCGCGTTCCTCGTACACCTCGATCCGGTATTCCACGATCTCGTCGAACCCGCGGACAATGGACTCGATCGCGATCGGGAACACGTTGACGCCACGGATCGTGACCATGTCGTCCACGCGTCCGAGGATCCCGCCTTCGAGCTTGACCAGCGTGCGGCCGCACGAGCAGCGCCCGCGTACCGCGCGAACGCGGTCGCCGGTGCGGTAGCGGATGATCGGCGTGGCCCAGCGTCCGAGGTTCGTCAGCATGAGCTCGCCCTCGCCCTCCTCGCGAACCGTCACACCGTCCGCGTCGAGGATCTCCACCAGGAACTCGCCCTCGATGAGATGGACGCCGTCGCGCGCGTCGCACGAGAAGCCGGTGGGTCCGATCTCGGTGGCGCCGGTGTGGTCGAACGCGCGGACCCCGAACGCGGCCTCGATGCGGTCGCGCGTCGCGGGGATCGAGGCTCCCGGCTCCCCGGCATGGATCGACACGCGCAGCTTCGAGCGCGCGAGGTCGATCCGCTCAGCGCGCGCGACCTCGGCCAGCCGCAGCGCGTACGTCGGCGTGCACACCAGCACCGTCGCTTGCGTGTCGATCATGCCGACCAGCCGCTCGGCCGAGGATTGCGAGCCGCCCGAGATGCACAGCGCGCCGAGATACTCGGCTCCCGCGAAGGCCGACCAGAAGCCGATGAACGGCCCGAACGAGAAGCAGAAGTACACGCGATCGGAGGAGATCACGCCGGCCGCGCGGTAGATCTGCTGCCAGGTGCGCTTCCACCACTCCCACGACTCGGGGCTGTCGAGGATGCGCAGCGGCCGGCCGGTCGTACCGCTGGTCTGGTGGACACGCGTGTAACGCTCGAGCGGGTACGTGAGGTTCGTGCCGTAGGGCGGGTGCTCGCCCTGGTCCGCGGTCAGCTCGGTCTTGACCGTGAACGGAACGCGCGACCAGTCGTCGACCGCGACGGAATCTCCGAGCTTGCGGCGGTAGAAGGCGTTGGTCGCGAGGACCTCGCGGAGCATCGCGCCGAGGCGCTCCCGCTGCGCGGCACGGCGCTCGTCCTCGGTCCAGCTCTCGGATGGGTCGAGCGCCGTCGAGGGGCGCGCCGGCTCGGGCATCGCGGCCATCCTAGGAGTCGTACCATGGGCAGCACAACGTATGGCCAGTAGCACGTACCGGGTGGTGCCCGCGGTGGACAAGGCGGCGAGGCTGCTGGGAGAGCTCGCGGGCGGCGAGCCGCTCGGCATCTCCGAGCTCGCGCGTCGCATCACCGCGTCGAAGGGCACGGTGCGCGACATCCTCCTCACCCTCGTGTCGCACGGCATGATCGTGCGCGACGTCGACGGGCGGTTCCGGCGCGACTCCGCGCCGCACGTGGCCGAGCAGGCCGAGCCGTATCTCAAGGAGCTCATGAGCACGTACGGCGAGACCGCGATCCTCGGTCTCGTGGCCGACGGCCAGCTCGAGATCGCCGCGCGCGTCGAGCCAGAGACCGACCTGCACATGACCGCGCCGCTCGGGCGGCGCATACCGCTCGACGCCGGCGCGCACGGCAAGGTGCTGTTCGGCGAGCAGCCGATCGGCTATGACGACGAAGAGCTGTTCCGCGGCGTCCGCGCTGTCGCGGCGCCGGTGGTGGACCGCACCGGCCGCGCGATCGGCGTGCTCATGGTGGTCGGCTTCAAGGAGCGGCTCGACCTGCGGACGCTCAAGCGCATCGGCACCGACTGCGAGCGCGCCGCGCGGCAGCTCTCAGCACGCCTCGGATCGCGCGCGGCATGAGCGCGGTCGAACCGCGCACGTGGCGCGTGACCGAGCCGGCGAGCTCGAAGCAGCTCATCACGCTCGACGTGAACGGCGAGCGGCAGACCTTCGCGGCCGAGCCGCACCACACGCTGCTCGAGGTCCTGCGCGAGGAGCTCGGGCTCACCGGGACCAAGCACGGCTGCGAGCTCGGCGAGTGCGGCGCGTGCACCGTGCTCGTCGACGGCGAGCCGGTGCTGTCCTGCCTGACGCTGCCGATCCAGCTCGCCCCGACCGCGGCCATCACGACGGTCGAGGGCCTGACGAATGGCGCGAGCCTCGACCCGCTCCAGATCGCTTTCGCGGAAGAGGGCGCGGCGCAATGCGGCTACTGCACGCCGGGCATGCTCATGGCCGCGCGGGCGCTGCTCGACGCGAACCCGCATCCGACGCGCGACGAGATCGCGCAGGCGATCTCGGGCAACCTCTGTCGCTGCACCGGCTACACCGCGATCTACGAGGCAGTCGAGAGTGCGAGTCGAGCGACGAGCGCCGGGGCCCCTGTCGAGCGCGGCGACCCCGTGAGGAGCGAGCGGCGGTGACGGAGACCTTCTCTGTCGTCGGCAAGCGGCTGCCGAAGGTCAACTCCTGGGCCCACCTGACCGGCGCGGCGAAGTATGCCGACGACATCTTCCTGCCGCGCATGCTGTTCGGCCGGCTGCTGCGCTCCACGCAACCGCACGCGCGCATCAAGCGCATCGACACCTCGCGTGCGCTCGCGCATCCCGGCGTCGTCGCCATCGCCACGGGCGCGGACATGCCCGAGAAGATGGGCATCATGCCCTCGACGCAGGACGAAACGGCGCTGGCAGTGGACAAGGTCCGCTACGTTGGAGAGCCCGTCGCCGCGGTGGCGGCGGTCGATGAGGACACCGCGTTCGACGCGCTCTCCCTCATCGACGTCGACTACGAGCCGCTCGAGCCCATCCTCACCATCGAGGACGCCCTCGCCCGCGACGACGTGAAGATCCACGAAACGAGCCGCCGGGCAAACGTGTTCAAGGAAGTGCATCTGGCGTTCGGCGACCTCGACGCCGGCTTCGCGAGCGCGGACCACGTGCGCGACGACTGGTTCTTCTTCGAGGGCAACACCCACGCGCCGATCGAGTCGCATTCGGCGGTCGCGTCCTTCGATGGCGATGGCCGCCTCACGCTATGGACGTGCACCCAGGTCCCCCACTACCTGCACCGCGAGCTCGAGAAGGTGCTGGGGCTGCCGCGTGCGCGAATCCGTGTCATCGCTACGCCGAACGGCGGCGCGTTCGGGGGCAAGAGCGATCCGTTCGGACACGAGTTCGCGGCCGCGCTGCTGTCCATGCGGACGCGCCGCCCGGTGAAGATCACGCTCGACCGCGAGGAGGTCTTCTACGCGCACCGCGGCCGGCACCCGGTGAAGATGCGGATCAAGACCGGCGTGAAGAAGGACGGCGAGCTCACCGCGGTCCACTACCAGAGCTGGCTCGACGGCGGCGCGTACGCGTCGTACGGCATCGCGACGACCTACTACACCGGCGCGCTCATGACCGTGACCTACCGCATCCCCGCGTACAAGTTCGACGGCGTGCGCGTCTACACGAACAAGCCCCCGTGCGGGCCCAAGCGCGGCCACGGCACGACCCAGCCGCGGTGGGGCTTCGAGTGCCAGCTCGACAAGATCTCAGTCGATCTCGGACTCGACCCGCTCGAGTACCGCAAGCGCATCCTGCAGCCGGCGAACAGCCGCACCATCAATCAGCTGCGCGTCACGAGCATGGGGCTCGGCCAGTGCCTGGACGCGGTCGGGAAGGCGACGCGCTTCTCCGACAAACACGGGACGCTGCCGAAAGGCAAGGGCATCGGCCTCGCCGGCAGCGCGTACATCTCGGGCGCCGGGCTGCCGATCTACTGGAACGAGATGCCCCACTCCGGCGCGATCGTGAAGCTGGACCGCGGCGGTGGCGTGACCGTCGCGTGCGGCACGGCCGAGATCGGGCAGGGCTCGGACAACGTGCTGGCGTCGATCACGGCCGAGGTGCTCGGCGTGCTTCCCGACGACGTGCACGTGGTCTCGGGCGACACCTCGCTCGCGCCGGTCGACCTCGGCTCGTACTCGAGCCGCGTGACCTTCATGGCCGGCAACGCCGTCAAGGCGGCCGCGACCAAGCTGCGCGCGCACCTACTGGAGGCGGCCGCGGCGAAGCTGCAAGTTCCGGCCGATCGGCTGAGCCTTGCCGGCCGCAAGATCTTCGATACCGGCGACCCGCGGACCGCAATCTCGTTCATCGAGGCGGTCGTGCTGGCGGAGTCCAAGCACGGAACGCTCTCGGCGGCGGGCTCGTACAAGCCACCGGCCGGCATCGGCGGCGACTTCAAGGGCGCGGGCGTCGGGCCGACACCGGCGTACTCGTACCAGGCGTCGGTCGCCGAGGTCAGCGTCGACATGGAGACGGGCGTGGTGACGGTCGATCGCATCGTGACCGCGCACGACTGCGGCCGTGCGCTGAACCCCGCGAACGTCGAGGGCCAGATCGAGGGATCCGCGTACATGGGCTACGGCGAGATCATCGGCGAGGAGCAGATCTTCCGCGGCGGGCTGCACAAGAAGCCGAGCCTGCTGGAATACAAGCTACCGACGTCGCTCGACACGCCCGCGCTCGAGGCGATCATCGTCGAGTCCGTCGACGCCGAGGGACCGTTCGGCGGCAAGGAGGCGGGCGAGGGCCCGCTCAATCCGGTGATCCCGGCGATCACGAACGCCGTCTACGACGCGATCGGCGTGCGGTTCGACGAGACGCCGCTCACGGCGGACAAGGTGCTGGCCGCGCTCGGCAAGCGCGACAACCGCGGCGTGCCGAAGGACCGCATCGGCCCCGATGGCCTCGGTGAGGCCAAACAGGACAGCACGCAGCGGCGGCTGGGTTTCACCACCGAGGCGCGCGAGCGCAAGAAAGCCGTCCGTGCTTAGGCTGCCGCGGTTCCGCATGGAATTCCCTGAAACCTTCAGCGGCGCGGCGAAGCTGCTGCGCGAGAACGGCGCGGGCGATCTCGACGCCGCCAACGGGACGCCCAGCTTGGCGGTCATGCTCGTCGCGGGCGGCACGGACCTCTTCCCGAACATGAAGCGCCGCCAGTTCACGCCGAAGGTGCTCGTGTCGCTGAGCCGCGTCAAGGACGCCGCGCGCATCCACGCGAACGGCGGATTGGAGATCGGCGCGGGCGCGACACTGACCGCGATCTCGCGGCACCCGGTCGTACGCGAGCGCTACGCGGCCCTGGCCGAAGCCGCGGGACTCGTCAGCACACCGCAGCTGCGCAACATGGGCACGATCGGCGGCAACGTCTGCCTCGACACACGCTGTAACTGGTACGACCAGTCGCTCTTCTGGCGGTCGGCCGAGGGCTTCTGCATGAAGACGCATCCCGAGGTCGTCTGCCGAGTCGCTCCGTCGAGCCCGCGCTGCCTCGCCGTCGCGAGCGCCGACACCGTGCCCGCGCTGCTCGCGCTCGGCGCGAAAGCCGTGGTGGAGAGCGCCGACGGCCGCCGTGTGATCGACCTCGCCGCCCTGTACCGCGAGGACGGCATCCGCTTTCTCGACCTGGGACGCGACGAGATCGTCACCTCACTGACGCTGCCGAGCGCGGCGGGCTGGCGCAGCACGTACCTCAAGCTGCGCGACCGCGCCTCGTTCGATTTCCCCATCACCGGTCTCGCCGCCGCGGTGAAGCTGGAGGGCGACCGGGTCATCGACGCGCGCGTGGCGCTGACGGCGGTCGCGTCCCGGCCGCTGCTGGTGGACGCCGCGGTCAAGGCGCTCGTCGGGTCGCGGCTCGACGATGCGGCGATCGACGCCGCGGCCGACGCGGCGCACCGCGCGGCGCGGCCGATGGACAACACCTCCGGCACGATCTCGCAGCGCAAGCGGACGGCCAAGGTCTTCGCCGAGCGCGCGCTGCGGTCCCTGCGACCGAACTGATGCGGTCCATCGGGATCGTGACCGCTGCGGGGTCGGCGGAGCGATTCGGCGGCCGTAAGCTGCTCACGCCGATCGACGGCGAGCCGCTCCTCGATCGCACCATCACTTCGCTGCTCGACGGCGGCGTCGACGAGATCATCGTCGTCGTGCCGAAGGGCTCGACCGAGCTGGAGCGCGACGTGAATTCGTTCCTCGACGCGCGCGTGCGGCCGATGGAGAACCCCGATCCCTCGCGCGGGATGTTCTCCTCGATCCAGGAGGGCGCCGCGGAGGTCGACGGCGACGCGATGGTCATCATGCCCGGCGACATGCCGTTCGTCCGGCCGGAGACCGTGGCGATGCTGCTCGCCGCGTACGCGCGCAAGGCCGCAATCGTGTCGCCCCGCTTCAACGGCAAGCGGGGGCATCCCGTCGTGCTGCCGGCGTCGCTGCGCGACGAGATCCGCGCCGCCGAGCCGACGACGACCACCCTCCACGACATCCTCAAGCGCCACCAGGACATCCGGATCGACATCGACGTCGATGACCGAGGCGTCGTCCGCGACATCGACCGTCCCGCAGACCTCGAGGCGTAACGCGGTGCGCATCGCCCGCGCCGGATCGGGCTGGGCGTTCCTCGCGGCCGTCGGATCCGCGTACCTGGTGTCGGCGCTCGCGTTGACGATCTTGACCCCGTTACTCCAGTGGGTGATCAACGTCGACCAACTCCTCAACAAGGTGACCTTCCCACCGCCGCCTGTGGGGATCGGCATGGCCGCGACGTGGGGTCTCTCGCTCGCCGCCGGCGCGTTCGTCGGCGTCGCCGTCGGGCGAGCGGCGGGCGGTCAGGTTCCAGCCGGGCTCTATGCATCGCTCGTCGTGCTCACCGCCGCGATCGTCGTCGCGCGCGCCATCGACGCCCAGCAGCGGATGATCGACTCATTCACCATCGTCTCCGTCGGAAACGTCCCCTGGGCGACCGCGCTCACATTCCTCGCGGCGGGACTTGCGCTCGTCGGGGGCTGGGCCGCCGGCGGGCGGCTTCGTCGCGGCGCTGGGCGCGCGAACGCCGCCCTGGAAAGCGCCGGCGCGTATTGGCTCATCGCCGTGGCCGTATCGACGTTCGGGCCATATCCGGATCTCCTGACCGGCCCGTACTACATCGTCGGCCTCGACGCGCAGCGACATGGCGCGATCGTGCTGACGCAGTCCCTGGCAGTGGGCGCCCTCTACGCGATGCGCACGCGGCGCCCGCCGTCGTTCGGCGCGGCGCTCACGTTCGCGCTCATCGGTCTTGCCGCCGTACTTCCGACGGACATCATGCCGATCCTGTTCACTCTGTTCTTGGATTGGACCTACGTGCCGCTGTCGCTGATGTTTGTGCCGCTTGCCGCGGCGCTCGTCGGTCTCGCCGCCGTCGGTGCGAGCCGCGTCTTGCTCGGTGGGACCCGCGCGATGAACGGGTGAGACAATTGTCGCGATGAGAGAGCTGTACGCGCGCATGGCCGAGCTGGACCGTGAAGGACGCCGGTTCGCCATCGCGACCGTCGTGCGCACGAGCGGATCGACGCCGCAGGTCGTGGGCGCGAAGCTGCTCGTGGACGATCTGGGGCGCGCCGTCGGCACGCTCGGGGGCGGCTGCGTCGAGGGCGACGCGTTCGCGGAGGCCAAGCAGGTGATCGCGACTGGCACATCGTCGCTGCGCGAGTACGAGCTCACCGAGGAGCTCGCGTGGGATACCGGGCTCGTCTGCGGCGGAACGATGTGGATCGCGATCGAGCCGGGCGAGCGCGCGCTGCACCTCGCCGGCCGCGATCTTCTCGGCGACGTCCTCGCGGCATCGTCGGGCGGCCGACCCGTCGCGCTCGCGTCGCTGCTGGAGAAGCGCGGCAAGGACTTCGAGCCCGCGGGCAGGCTGTTCGTCGAGATGGACGGCCGGACCGGCGGAACGCTCGGCGAGCCATCGCTCGACGAGCGCGCACGCGAGGCGGCGCTCGAGGCGCTCCAGCGCGGCACCGCGCGCACGATCCCGCTCGGCGACACGCACGAGCTGCTGGTGGAGCCGGTCGTGGCGAAGCCGCGCCTCGTCGTCGTCGGTGGCGGTCACGTGGGCTTCGCACTCGCCAAGCTCGGCGTCTCGCTCGACTTCGAGGTCACGGTGATCGACGATCGGCCCGAGTTCGCCGATCGCGAGCGCTTCCCGGACGTCGCCGAGGTCATGGCGACGGACATGGTGCAGGCGCTGGAGACCATGCCGATCGGCTGGAACACGTACATCGTCGTCGCCACGCGAGGGCACAAGCTCGACATGCACTGCCTGCGCGCCGCGGTCCGCACCGAGGCGCGCTACGTCGGGCTGCTCGGCAGCAAGCGCAAGACGATCCTCATCGCGCGCACGCTGCGCGAGGAGGGCATCCCCGAAGAGCGGCTGCGCGACGTGCACGCCCCCATTGGGCTCGACCTCGGCGGGCGCACGCCGGCGGAGATCGCGCTGTCCGTCCTGGCCGAGATCACGCAGGAGCGCTACGGTGGCAGCGGTCGTCCCCTCCGTCTGGCGCCCGAGATCTACGAGCGCGCGGTCGCGCGCGGCACGGACTGAAGCGACGACGGCAAGCTCTCCGCGGATCTCCGTTCCGGACCAGATCAAGCGCGTTTCACCCTCGCTGCGAGCGACCGTTCAGGCCGCGCGGCGCACGGTGAAAGCCGTCGCGCCGAGAGCGACGGAGATCGCCTACCAGAGCAAACCCCCGCGCTCGCGCAGCGCCATGTGGAAGATCGCCCGTTACGCCATCGGGGACGAGTACGTGGTCGGGATCGGTGTCTTCCCGGAGTACGCCGTCCTGTACTTCCTGCGCGGCCGCGAGCTCGACAACGACAGCGGCCTGCTCGAGGGCAGCGGAGCGAAGATGCGATCGGTCCGGCTGCGCACGCGCGCGGACGCGGAGCGGCCAGCGGTGAAGCGCCTGGTTCGGAAGGCGTTCGCGCTCGGATGACGGGCCAGCTGTTGTTCGCGGTCATCAGGGACTTCCAGCCACCCATCGACCGCGGCTAGACAGGGCTCGTCGGCATCTTCCTGGTCAGCCGACCTCACGCGATCACGTCCTCCGCCGTTCAATGGACATGGAATTCATCGTCCTCGTGGCCGTCGTCGCCGCGATCGAGGCACTCACCTGGCCTCGAACGCCGTTCCTGCGCCGCCACGACGACGCGATGCGAGCGCTCCGCGTCGGGGACCTCGCGGGCTATCACGCCGAGCTCGCGCACCCATCTCACGAACCGCCGGCTCACGACGTTCTAGATTCGGATGGTGTCCGGGCCGGTCCGCACGTTCGGCGAGCTCATCGAGCGGCACGAGCTCGAGATCTTCCGCTACGCGCTGCGCCTGACCGGTAGACGGGCCGATGCCGACGATGTGTTCCAGGAAACGTTCCTCGCGGCCTTTCGCGCGTGGCCGCCGCCGCGCCGCGGGAACGAGCGCGCCTGGCTCTACCGCATCGCGACGAACAAGGCGATCGACAACGGCAGGCGAAGTCGCCGCCTGGTGAGCGTGGAGGACCTTCGCCTCGCGGCGCCGGAGCGCGATGGCGTGACGACGCTCGACCTGGCGGCCGCGATCCGCGCGCTGCCCACGGGCCAGCGCGCCGCGTTCGTGCTCCATCGCGTCGAGGGCCTGCCGCACCGCGAGGTGGCGACTGCGCTCGGCTGCAGCGAGGAGGCGGCGCGGGCGCGCGTCCACGAGGCGACGAAGAAGGTGAAGGAGGCGATGGCGTGATCGAGGAGTACGTCCGCGAGGCGCGCGATCACCTCGTCGCGCGCGCGGCGCGCGCTTCGCTCGCCCCGGTGGCGTACGGCCTCGCCGACTCGCCGTTCGGTCCGCTCTGGGTCGCGGTGAGCCCGCGCGGCGTCGCGGTGATCCACTACGGCGGCCGGCCCGACGAATCCGACCTCGAGCGGCTCGTCCGCACCTACGGTCCAGGGCTCGTTCCCGACCCGCGTCGCACCGACGCGGTGCGGCGTGAGCTGGACCAGTACTTCCATGGCAAGCGCCGCACGTTCGACGTGCGGTTCGATCTCGCGGGCCTCACGCCGTTCCAGCAGAAGGTCCTGGGCGCGACCGCGCGCGTGGGCTACGGCGACCTCGCGACGTACAAGGTCGTCGCCAAGCGCGCCGGGAACGAGAAGGCCTCGCGCGCGGCCGGTCAGGCGGTGGGGTCGAACCCGATCCCGATCGTCGTCCCCTGCCATCGGATCATCGCAAGCGACGGGACGCTGGGCGGCTACTCCGGCGGGCTCGACACGAAGCGCTGCCTGCTCGACATCGAGCGGGAGGGAGACGTGCCGGAGGGCGGCTGGCCGCCGGCCCGGCGCGCACGGGCAGCGCGTAGGAGTTAGCCCGCGCGCTTGACCGCCGCGACGAGCGGGACGCGCAGCTTCGCCGGCACGACGCGGTCGATGCGTACGTCGTCGCAGCTCACCCAGCTCGCCGCCTCGACGAGCGCGTCCGCCGCGTGCGCGACCGCGGCGGGGCCCTCCAGCGCAACGCGCTTCGCGACCAGCGTCGTTCCCTCGCGCGCGGGATCCACACGCCCGACGAGATGGCCACCGGCGAGCAGCGGCATCGTGAAGTACCCATGCACGCGCTTGGCGGCGGGGACGTATGCCTCGAAGAGCATGTCGAAGCCGAAGACGCGCTTCGTGCGCTCGCGGCCCCGATAATCCGCGCCCTTCACGACGTGCAGCCCGTCGCCCCACACGAGCGAGTCGAACGGGGACACGAGCGTCGTTCGATGACGGCCTCGCACCGGCTTCTCCAATGCTCGCGGGAGCGCCCAGGCCTCCTTTGTCCAGCCTTCGACGCTCACCTTCACGAGCCCGGCCTCCTCCGCGCTCGCGATGGCCTGGCCCGGGCTCATTCCCTCGAAGTACGACGCAAGGTCCGCTGCGGTCGCGACACCGAGGCGCTCAGCGGCCCGGAGGACCTGATGAACGCGGCACTCCTCGTCGGACGGATCGCGCCGCAGCAGGCGTGCCGGGATCGCGCGCTCGGCGAGGTCGTACACCCGACGAAAGCCGCGACGCTCGACACAGACGACCTCGCCCGTCGACAGCAGCCGCTCGACCGCGATCTTCAGCGGCGACCAGTGCCACCAGTGGCCCTCGGGCCGTGGCGAGCGGTCGCGCGACCCACCCAGGTCCTCGGACGTGATCGGACCCTGCTCGCGCATGATCCGCAGGACCTCGCGCATCGCTTTCGTGTCGTGCGGTCGCCGCGGGTTCGTCCACTTCGCACGCAGCCGGCGGCGCAGAGCCGACCACGGCCACTCCTCGATCGGCAGGAGGCACATCGCGTGCGCCCAATACTCGAAGGCCCTGGTGGGGCGGTGCCAGAACGCGTTCTCGATCTCGGCACGCGGCAGCGGCCCGATCCTCGACTGCGGCACGAGCTCGTGGGTCCGCGCGAGCACCGAGATTGTGTCGAGCTGGATCACGCCGAGCGCGCGGAGCACGCCGAGGGCGCCGGCCTTGCGATCTGGCGTGCCGACGAATCCCTGCGCGCGTAGCTGGAGGAGCCGCGCCTCGTCGGCCGTGAGCTCGAGCTCGGGCCGGTCAGAACTCAGGGCAGGCTCTCGCGGATGCCCCGGCACTACGCCGTCGCCTTGACGTAGTACGAGGACGTGTAGAGATACCGCAGCCCCAGGTCGTGCAGGTTGTGCGCCGAGGGGTTGTCGCCGTCCGTCTGCGAGGTGAAGATCCGACGGCGTCGCGCGTATCCGATCCGGATGCGCTCGGCGATGAGCGCCGACTGGATCCCGCGTCCCCGGAAGCGCTCGAAGATGCTCCCCGTGTAGAGCCCGGCCACGCGGGGCGAGAGCCAGAGCGCACCGGTTCCGGCGATCTCGCCGCCGATCCTTGGCAGCAGCGCGATGAACCGCTCCGGGAACGCGCGCACGACCGCGGCGGACGCGCGATCGAAGAACTCGCCCAGCGGCGTGCCGTCGACCTCGAAGCCGACGCGCGTGGCCATGCCGAAGTCCTTCGCCGCTCGCGCGGTCACGCGCTGGATCGTCAGGCCCGCGACCGTCGGTGCCGCCGGTGGCCGATCAGCCTCGAGCACATGCACGTGGTGGAGTGCCCTCTCGCGCGTGAAGCCCGCTCGCTCGAGCAGTTTGATGACCGACGCCGGCGCGACGGCCTCCGCGAGCTCGAGGCGCGCCGGGAGACCGAGCCGGGCGTAATGACGGATCACCGCGTCGAGGGTCGCGCGATCGGCCGCGGCCAGCGTGCCGAACCCGATCGCGCGGTGTAGAAGAGGCATCGGGAACGCGCGCGACGACAGGCACACGACGCCTCCGCGTCGCGCAACCGCGTTGCCGTACCGCCGAGCGATCGCGGGGCCGCCCACGAGGAGCGCGCTCATGGACGAGGTCTCGTTCCCCTGAAGCAACCGCACCAGCGCGCGCCGATCCATCGCGATCCTTTCCGCGGCTACTGCGAAGCAGCAGACCGCAGGAGCGTCAGCTCCAAGGACTACGCCGCGAGGTCGCGAAGCGCGCGGCGCACGTGCTCGCGCGCGAGCGCGACCTTGTAGCCGTTGTCCTTGAGCGGCTCGGCACCGGCGACCGCGGCGTCGCCGGCGGCGCTACACGCCGCTTCGTCCAGGGCGCGACCTTCCAGCAATGCTTCCGCGGCGCGCGCGCGCCACGGCACCGGCGCCACGCCGCCGAGCACGATGCGCACGTCGTGCGCCTTGCCGTCGCGCATCCGCGCCGAAGCGGCGACGGACACGAGCGCAAAGCTCCAGGCGCGCCGGTCCATGACCTTCTGATAGGTGCCCGTGCGATGCAGCGCCTCCTCGCGGACGCGCACCGCGACGATGACCTCGCCGGGCCGGATGGCGTGCTCGGCGCGGCGACGGCCGCCCGGGGTGACGTACAGGTCGGCGAGCCGGATCCGGCGCGAGCCGCGGGTCGACCGCAGCTCGACCTCGGCGTCGTAAGCGATGAGCGCCGGCGCGAGATCGCTGGGTGAAACGCTCACGCATTCCTCGGCGCCGAGGATGGCGTGGCCGCGGTTGTCGCCGTCGACCGCGAAGCAGCGCGTCCCGCCCTTGAGCCAGCACGGGAACGCCTCGTCGCGGAAGTACCAGCAGCGCGTGCGCTGCAGCAGATTGCCGCCGACGGTCCCCATCGTCCGTAGCTGGACGGTCGCTGCACCGGCGAGCGCCTGCGGGATAATCGGCAGCACGCGTGCGAATGCCGCGGAGGTCTCGAGCTCGACGAGCGGCGTGAGCGCGCCGATGCGCAGGCCCTTGCCGCGCTCGCGCGTCCAGCCCGAGACGCCCTCGACCGCCGTCAGGTCCACGAGCCGCTCGGGGGCGGTCAGCCCGTGGCGCATGAGCACGAGCAGGTCGGTGCCGCCGGCGATCGGCGAGGCCCCACCGCCGCGGAGCAGCCGCAGCGCGTCGGCGAGCGAGCGCGGACGGGCGATCGCGAACGGGCTCACGGCGCGCCTCCCGCGACCGCGCGCATCGCGAGCGCCTCGAGCACGCGGGCCCGCGTGAGCGGGGCGGTCCGCACGTGCACGCCGATCGCGTTCGCGACGGCGTTCGCGATCGCGGCGGCGGTCGGGATGATCGGTGGCTCGCCCAGGCCCTTACTGCCGAGATTGTTCGCCGTGCGGTCGGGCCGCTCGACGAA
>Ga0070698_100002627_pt1 | contig 19797 bp, 13 predicted proteins | sample KBSK1502metaG_FD_65477 | JGI IMG/M metagenome (GOLD analysis project Ga0070698, IMG submission 65477) | Corn, switchgrass and miscanthus rhizosphere microbial communities from Kellogg Biological Station, Michigan, USA - KBS K1-50-2 metaG | ecosystem: Host-associated > Plants > Roots >...
GCGACTTGAATCGACCCCTTTTCGCTGATGAAGATGAATTGGGTATCGGGCGTAATCGCCCGAATGCGATCCATGAGGGCGATTGCATCCACCGCGTCGGGATCAAAAGCCTTCACCACCACATTAAAGAGCTTCTCCTCAGCGAGAGCTACCGCCTCGGACTGATGGGTGGTAACAAACACTTGGTATCCGATAGACTTGAGAATTTGCCCGATGGAGTGAGCCGACTTTGGATTTCTATCGAGAACAAGAATATGAATTTTCGCGGGATCCACACCGCAAGTTGTGTGCACAGCAATTGGTAAACAAGAGCAAATTTTGCGCACATCGACTTCTATCGACAAAGACCATGATCGTCCCGAGTTTCTGTCTAATAAAGTAACCTGCTATAAATAAGTCATTTACAAAAACATCTTAATTCGTGGCGCGATTGCTGCGCTTAATCAGATTCATGAATCAGGCGGCGGACATACTTAAGAGGCTACGCAAGCTGGCCCAGTTTGATGCAGAATTGCGGAAACTGTCTAATGAAACAGAGGAATACGAAGAGATGCGGGATAAAATCGAATCTCTAAGAGCACCTTTACCCACTTCAATTCTGGGCCATTACGATGGGCGCAAGGCGCGCGGCAAATTGGCCATCGCTCCAGTGTGTGGGGGAGTTTGCGGAGCCTGTCACCTATCAATCCCGAGTGGCCGGCTCAGCGATCTACGTCGCAAACCGGGGGAGCTCAACGTCTGTGATAATTGCGGAGTATTTATCTTTTTGACCGAAGATGAATCAGCGCCACCAAGTGTTTCCACATCGGACCGAGCTCCAGTCCAGAAAACTCTCAAACCAAAGCGTGCCTATGCTAAGCGCTCATAGCCGGAGAGATTTGGGGGCTTCCACTGACACCCCGAATGATGCATTACCGATAACACCGCCGTTTTGATACCGATGAATTTGCGTCTTTCCAGAGCCGTAACGGTACGCGTCGCCCAAGGAGAGCCGGTGATCCCGGATGTCGCCGTGGCGACTTTGCCTGAGAGATTTCGGGGCAAGCCGAAGATCGATTCTTCGCGTTGCCCGGAGGGTTGTTCGAAGTGCGTTGATGCGTGCCCAACGCGCGCCATTTCTTTAAACCCACTGACGATCGACCTGGGTGCGTGCGTCTTCTGTCCGTTATGCACCGAGGCCTGTCCAGAGGGCGCGATCACTTACACGAACGATTACAAAATGGCGGCCACCTCACGCGGAGGATTGCTGCTGGGCGAAGGAGGCGACATTTCAGCAGAAGGTTGCACACAGGAAATTCATCGGCTTTTCGGGCGTTCGCTCAAGCTGCGTTCAGTGTCGGCAGGCGGCTGTAACGGTTGTGAGTTGGAATTGAACGCACTTGGCAATGTAAACTTCGACATGGGCCGTTTCGGCATCGAGTTTGTCGCCTCGCCGCGACACGCGGATGGCGTTGTCATCTCCGGTACGACCACACGCGCGATGGCGAAGGCGCTGGAATCGACCTACCAAGCCGTGCCGGGACCGAAACTGTTGATTCTCTTCGGCGCCTGCGCAATCAGTGGCGGCATCTTTCAAGGATCCGACGAACTCGCGCGCGAGTTCATCGAGAAACACGAGATCAATCTTTACATTCCCGGGTGCCCCCCACATCCGCTGACCTTTATCCACGGCCTCTTGCAATATTTGCGCAAACTCCCCTCTCGCCAGGCAAGCAGTTCTTGATGAGCACAATGGAACTAAACTCAAACGAAGTCGCGGCGCTGTTGGGCGTGGCTGAGTCCAAGGTGCGTGAATGGGCGTACTCGGGCAAGCTGCCAATTATTGACGTGCAGGGCCGCCTGCAATTCAACCGTCAAGCCATCCTGGAATGGGCTCTGACGCACGGGCATCCGCTGAACTTTGGCATGGCAGCAACTGAGCCTCCGGGTCTACCGCCGCTCACCGAACTATTCGAACCAGAACGGTTTCACTACGACGTACCGGGGCGCACCTTTGCCGAGGTGCTGCGCGCGGCGCTGGATGTTTTCGTATTGCCATCGGAAGATAAGGAGCTCATTTACGATCTGCTCGTCAGTCGCGAGAAACTCATGACCACGGCCGTCGGTGACGGTCTGGCGATTCCGCACCTACGCGTACCGGTGGTTATCAACGTACCGAGGCCAGTGCTCAGCATCTTCTTCACAGCTGAACCGATTGACATGAAGGCACTCGATGGCATGCCGGTGCACACGCTGTTTCTACTGCTCAGTCTCGCGCCCAAGCAGCACCTGGAGCTGCTCGCGCGGTTGTCATTTTTGTTCCGCCAGCCCGAGTTCGTCAAGCTGTTGCGGGAGCGAGCGAAACCAGAAACGCTCGTCGAATGGGTTCAACACGCCGCACCTAAAAGCCGCAACTCCAACGAGAAACCGCGTAGATGATTGCGCTGTTTATCATCGGCTTGGCGTTACATGGCTTGAATCTTATTCTGCCCGCGTTACTGCGTGACAGTCGCCGCCTTAACATCGCGTGCAACCTGCTCAACGCGGGTGCGCTCTTATGTGGTCTGATCTTTTCCTTGAGTGCGCTGCTGGCATATCAACGCGTAGAATACCGCTTTGCAGTTCCTTCCACCGGGTCCGTGGTGATCGGCTTCGACGGGTTGTCTCTTTTCTTTTTGCTCACGTTCCAACTCCTCTCGCTTGCGGCGAGTCTCTATGCGATTGGCTACCTGCCCCACTACATCGAGCGCGGCCTTTCCGTTCGCGGACATCTGTGGTTTTTCACGCTACTGATCGTCTCGCTGCAACTTGTAGCCGTCGTCCAAAATGCGCTCGTGTTTCTCGTCGTCTGGGAATTTATGGCGCTTGGCGCGTACTTTTCGATCGTTTTCGAGAGGACCAAAGAGCAGGTCCGTCGCGGTGGATTCTGGTATCTGGTCGCTACGCACGCGTGTGTGCTTTTGCTCTATGTCTGTTTCCTCGTGCTGCATGAGGTCACAGGCAGTTGGAACTTCGACGACTTCGCGCGCCATGCGGCCTACGAGCCAAAAACGTTGGCGCTCGTTTTGCTTACCGGCTTCGCTGGTTTCGGTATCAAGGCCGGTTTCATGCCATTCCACGTCTGGCTGCCAAATGCCCACCCCGCTGCACCCGCGCACGTTTCGGGCTTGCTGTCGGCGATCAACATCAAAGCCGGCATCTACGGTATCGCCCGACTGATGATGATCTTGCCGGCGCAGGAGGCCGCTTACGGTTGGGGACTGCTGGCCGTGTCGCTCATTTCGGCCGTGCTCGGCGTTTGGTACGCGCTTGCCCAGCACGACATCAAAAAGCTGCTCGCCTATCACTCGGTGGAAAATATCGGCATCATCGGACTCGGCCTGTCCGTAGCCTGGCTGGGTCGATGTTACGCGCTGCCCGAGCTCGTCGTTCTTGGATTCGCCGGCGCGCTGTTGCACACGCTCAACCACGCCATCTTCAAGGGGCTACTTTTCTTTGGTGCGGGCAATGTCTATCTACACGCCCATGGCGGAAACATTGAGAAAATGGGCGGATTCGCCCGCGTCATTCCGCTGACCGCTGTCGGGTTCCTAGTCGGCGCGATTTCGATCTGCGGCTTGCCGCCCTTTAACGGTTTTGTGAGCGAGTTCATTATCTATAAGAGTTTTTTCCGCGCTGCGGATCTCTTGCACGGCTATGCGCCGCTGCTGCTGCTCTTTGCGGCAGTCGGACTCGCGTTCATGGGTGGGTTGGCTGTGGCGTGTTTTACGAAACTCTATGGAATCGTCTTCCTCGGACAAAACCGCGCTGGTGTCGCCGCCCGCCGACAAGGTGAGCCCGGCTCTTCCTCAATCGTGCTGCTTGGCTTGGCGAGCTTATGCGCGATTATCGGTATTTTTCCTGACACGAGCTTGCGTCTGGTTGGGCCCGCGCTCGGCGAACTCACCGGCGCTGATCAAACAGCCGCCGAGTGGGTGTCACCGATCGGCCAATTACAAATTGTGTTCTTGCTGTTCTTAGCGCTTACCGTGGTGATCTATGGCGTCAAAGTTTGGCTGCAAGGCAGAACTGTTGTGCGCTTGGCCGAGACGTGGGGTTGTGGCTACACAGCGGTAACTCCACGCATGCAATACACTGCTTCGGGCTTCGCAGCGGAACTCGTGCAACTTGGTCGTCCAATGCTCGATTTCGCCGTGCAGTGGACACCGCTGCAGAGCGTTCTTCCCGTTGCCCGCGCGTTCCATTCGCACTGCCACGACCGGATGGAAAACGGCTGGCTACTCTTGAATCGCGGGATCGGTCGTTTGCTCGGGGCTCTGCGATGGATTCAAAGTGGTGATATTCGCCACTACGTTCTCTATGTTTTCGCTGCCGTCGGCTTCTACCTGCTTTGCGCGCTCGTATGGTGAAACTCTCGTCCGATCCTTTATCTTGGCTGATGTGCGCGCTATTTTTTGCGGCGGCCCCGCTGCTTACCGGCATCATCAATAAGGTCAAAGCGCGGCTATCGGGACGGTTCGGTCCGACTGTGTGGCAGCCTTACTACGAGCTGCTGCGGCTTGCTCGCAAAGAAACCGTTTACAGCACAAGCGCTGGATTCATTTCCCGCGTGGCACCAGTTCTGGTTTGGTGCACCATCGCCTTCGCAGCCCTGCTACTTCCGCTAGGACGACCGGCTGCCGTTTCATTTCCGGGTGACATCATCCTTTTCGCCTATCTGCTTGCGCTCGGGCGATTTTTCCAAATACTGGCTGCCCTTGACGTCGCCAGCAGCTTCGAAGGGATGGGCGCAAGCCGAGAAGCGCGCTTCGCAGTATTTGCCGAGCCGATTTTCTTTTTCACCATAGGCAGCCTCGCAATCGTCACACGGCGTTATTCGTTGGATACGGTTTTCGCTGAAATCTCCTGGCGTGATCCGCTCTTTTTTGTGTTTGTATCGGTCGGCGTGCTCTCCCTCTTCTTTCTGGTTAGCGCCGAGTGCTCCAGGATGCCGGTCGATGATCCGAACACGCACCTGGAGCTGACGATGATCCATGAAGTGATGATCCTCGACGCCTCCGGCTTCGATTTAGCGCTATACCAACATGCCGCATCGCTTAAACTGCTGCTCTACAGCACATTGGCGGCACTCATGTTAAATCCGTTTGGCGTTTTCGGCCCGGCGGTGGGTGCGTTGGTCTACCTCGCGACGCTTCTGGGGCTGGCGGCGGCGTTGGCGGCGATCGAGACGCTGATGGCCCGGTTCCGGTTGCTTCTCGTACCACAGTTTCTCCTCTTCGGTACCGCGATCGGCATCCTCAACATCCTGATCTTCACCTTTTCGCGCCAGTCATGATCAATGTCCTGACGATTCTCTTTTGTCTTACGCTCATTTACCTCGCGGTTACCACGCGGCTCTCGGCCTACGTGCTGATTCTGGTCGTGCAAGGAGCGCTGGTTGCCGGTGTTCATACGCTGGCATTTTTCAGCGACTTCTCCTGGTCGCACCTCATTGTGGCGGCGGCCGTGTTGCTTGTCCGTACACTTCTGATTCCCACCTACATTGTGAAAATCATCCGCCAGCTGGACATGGGTCATGGCGACCGCACGCGGCGCTATCATCCTGGATTCCTAGTCCAGATGGCCGGTGTGGTGATCGGAGCATTCCTCATCTCGCATCAACTCTCGCGGTTCACGCCAGTAAACGTCATCCCCTTCGGGGCAGCCGTTGCGGGCATTGCAGCGGGCGGTTTGCTGATCGTGCGCCGCCGACTGCTTCTCGCGCACGTTGTCGGTTTTCTCATCATCGAAAACGGCCTGTTCTTGCTTGGCATCGGTGTGCAAGCCCAAATGCCGTGGACGATCGAATTAGCCGGATTGCTCGACCTCTTCGTGCTCGTTTTCCTTGTGGGCATCGCGATCAACCAGCTCAAATCGCATTTTCCCGAGGGTGAGAGCGCGGAACTCACCGGTCTGCAGGAGTAAAGCATGATAACGATTCTCGCGCTTCTCTTCCTTCCGCTGGTCGCGACCGCTTTCACCGCGTGGAAACGTTCGACTCACACTAATCACCGGGTCACTTTGGTGGTGGGCGTCGCCCATCTCCTTGGGTCACTCCACTGTCTGGTGACACAGCAGAATCCGTTTCCAAGTGACTGGTGGCTGGCCGTGGACCCCTTGGCTGCCTTTTTTCTCACCATCCTGGCGCACACCTTCGTTCTGGTGGTTCTCTACTCGCCAGGTTTCTTGCGACGAATGGATGGACCGGAATATGATCGTTCCAAGCGCCTGTTCTACCCGGCGCTGAACTTTTACCTCCTGGCGAACACACTCGCCCTGGTTGTCCAGCAGTTCGCATTGCTTTGGGTTCTACTGGAGCTAACCACGTTCAGCCTCGCACCTCTGATCTTTTTCTACCGCTCCAAGGAATCGCTTGAAGCCGTTTGGAAATACCTTTTCCTCGTTTCCCTCGGACTCGTTTTCCTGTTTGTTGGCGTCCTGTTTTTCGGCCTCTCGGCGCGCGGCGTCGCTGATTCTGCCTCATTGGTGGTCCCTCGCATGGCCGACGCTGCGCCACGACTCAACCCGCTCTGGCTCAAGGCAGGCTTCATTTTTGCTCTCGTTGGACTAAGCGCCAAGATCGGCTTGGCACCGATGCATCCAGGCGATATTGACGCAACCTCAAACGCCCCGGCACCGGTCGCCGCGCTGATGGCCGGCTCGTTGCGGAGTACCGCGGTGTTGGCGTTGCTGCGGTTCTATCAGGTCGTTTCGCCGACCGAGGTTCGGCCCTTTGCGCAAAAGCTCCTGGTTTTTGCCGGTCTGTTTTCGCTCGCTGTCGCTGCCGTCTATATTTGGCGCAACCGGAACTACAAGCGGCTCCTAGCCTATTCGAGCGTCGAGCATCTTGGTATCATCGCGCTCGGTGTCGGCATTGGCGGTGTGGCATTGCTCGGCGCGTTGCTCCATCTTCTGTTTAACTCATTTGGAAAAGCCGCGCTCTTTTTCATGGCGGGCAACATGCACCGCAGCTACGGCTCACGCGAAGTCAATTCGATCACCGATCTAACGCGCCGCCTGCCTTGGACCGGCTTTGTCTGGGTGCTGGCGTTCTTCTATATCGTCGGCACGCCGCCGTTCGGGATTTTCTTTAGCGAGTTATTCGTGCTTCAAGGGATGATTCGCACCGCAGACTGGCTGCCTTTCACGCTCTTCCTCGCGCTACTGATGGTCATTTTCATCGGGATGAGCCGCGTCGTGCTGCGTATGTTGCATACACCAAGCGCAGTCCCGCCCCCGAGCGTGGCAAACACGGAGCGCTTGAACCTGTCCCATGCGCTCGGGCTCTATGCAATCGCAGCTTCGGTTCCCCTAGCGATCTTCCAGCCGGCTGCCTTGTTCGATTCACTACGCGCAATCCTTGCCACTTTCGGAGTGAAGCTATGAGCTGGCACCAGATGAAAGCGCTTGATTTGGTCCACTTCGAAGGGGAGCCCCCGCTCAGCGTTCGGGACTGGCTGGCCGCGACACGTGAATTGCTGACCGGCGGAGCCCGTCCCGTTTCTGTATTCAGCCAGCAGACGAACGGCGACAACCGCGTCTGGGTAGCAGTTGCTCCGGCCTCCGGTGCACAGCTTTGCCTGACCAACACGGTGTTTGCAGCAAAAGAGCGCCGAGCCTATGCCGCGCTCTCATACGATATTTCTTCCATGAACTATTTCGAGTGTGAGCTCTACGAGCAGACCGGCATAGAACCCGAAAGGCACCCCTGGCTGCGGCCGGTTCGCACCGCGTGTACCTGGCGCAGAGACGGTAAGCCTTACTCGTTCTACCGTATCGAAAGTGAGGAGGTTCATGAAGTGAGCGTGGGACCAGTGCATGCTGGCGTCATCGAACCCGGGCACTTCCGGTTCCAGTGCCACGGCGAGGAAATCCTTCACCTTGAAATTCAGCTTGGCTACCAGCATCGGGGTATAGAAGAGCTTTTACCGAAACAAAAGCAATCACAGCAGCTCGTACTCGTTGAGTCCATAGCCGGTGACTCTGTAATTGCTCACACCACAGCGTTTTGTTCCGCCCTCGAGGCGCTGGCTGGCGTCGCGCCTTCGTTGCGGGAGCAAGCCGTGCGGGGCGTCGCTGCCGAGCTGGAGCGCATCGCGATGCATCTCGCCACGCTCAGCGGTATCGCGACCGACATCGGATTCGCTCTGCCGGCGGCGGCACTCGGCGGTTTGCGGACTGCAGTGATCAATCTCACCGCCAGTATCTGCGGTAGTCGCTTCGGGCGTGGGTGGATTATCCCTGGTGGCGTCCGCTTCGACCTTGATCTACCACTGATCGAGAAAGCCCGCCGGACCCTCGGTGAGGTGCTCACAAAGTTCTCCGAGATCGAAGCGCTGTTCCTTAATTCTTCGTCCGCGCTTGCCCGTATGGAAGAAATCGGCACTGTCACCGTAAAGCACGCTCGCGCCGCCGGCTTGGTCGGACTCGCCGCGCGGGCCTCCGGCATTGGCTGCGATGTGCGAGCGGATTATCCCTACGGCATATACCGTTACTCCTCCGTCCCTTCGCCGACACTAGATTCAGGCGACATCTATGCTCGAGCCAAACTCCGTGCCCTTGAAATCCGCAACTCCATCCAGTTCATCTGCGAGCAGCTCGATCATCTTCCCGCCCCGAAACCAAAGAGTTTACTGAAAGAGCTGGCCAAAAACGCGTTCACCATCGCCCTCACCGAAGGTCATCGCGGGGAAATCGCCCATGTCCTCCTCACCGACTCCGATGGCCAACTTGCACAAGTAAAAATCAAAGACCCCTCCTTTCACAACTGGCACGGTCTAGCCCTCGCAGTGCGCGAAAACGGCATCTCGGATTTTCCACTATGCAATAAGAGCTTTGATCTCTCCTATGCTGGCCATGATCTGTGACTCAAAAGAGAGGTCAGAACTCTCCAAGAACAGACTGCGCCCAACCTTCTGGATCATACTCAGGCGGATCTTTCAGCCAGGTCTTTAGCGGCTCTACCAACATCTTTTCGGCATCCGCAAAGGGCATGGATTCGAATAGCTGCATCGCTCTCACCATCGGATACTGATTAGCTTCGAAAACTCTTCGACCGTAACGACCATAACGCGATGCGATTCGACTTAATAAGTCGAGAGCCAGGACCATCAATTCGACAGATTCGAGGCGGGTGTTTTTGAACGTGCACTTGAGTTCCGCATTTAACCAAAGCGCATTAACAAAACGATCAACCTGCTTCGATCTGATCCCGAGTTTTGCGATACGATCCCGGCTTTTCGCGGCGGACACACGCAACAAGCCTAGATCGTGATTTCGGCACGAACCAATTTCATCTACTAAAATCAGCAAAACACCCAACAGAACATTAACTGAAAGGATACACAAGCTTGCCCCTGCAAGTTCTGGCGGACCGGACAATGAGAGCGCAGTACAAACTAAAGGCAGGGGTACGGACCAATACGCCGAGACCGCCCCGGGTCCCTGCCAAAGCAGTTGCAAAACTTGCCGACGAAGCCACGTGTCTGGGTTGAGCATCGTCTAACTCCCGCTTGTCTTTGCCGTTCTACAAACATACCAAACAGTAAACTTTTTGCCAGGCAAGACCGCAAACCAAACAGGGGTTCAAATTAGCTATTAGCCAAGAATTACTAGTCACGTTGCAGCTCCAATCTCCGCCAGTTCGGGGACGCCGCAACGCCTTGCCGGCGTTCGGCGTTCCCGGCGTTCTCGTGCGCGCCTGGCATATCTTCGCTAGGGGCGACTAGCTTGTCCGACATAGTCTGTGGATTCCAGATGCCGCCCGATCGCGCTGAGACGGCGTCGGATCCCGTTGGGCCCTTGTTATTCCACGGGCTCGAGTCGGTCAACGAAGGAATTGGCTGGCCCAACCATGAGGCGCAGTCGCCATTCGCGCCCAAGAAACCACGCGGATTGCGGCGCAAAAACGTTCGGTAGCGACTGGGTCCCGACTCCGCAGAGCCTTCGTCGCGGCCGCGACTATGGTATTGCTGAAGCTCGTTTTAAGGGCGCGCCAAAGCTTCGACGACGGCGGCTGGGTTTGATTCAAACCAATTGCTTCGATGAAAGCTGTCGATCGTTCACACCGAGTAGCCCAACGGGATCCGACGTCGTCTCAGCGAGATAGGGCGGCATCTGGAATGCACAGACTATGTCGGACAAGCTAGTCGCCGCTACCGAAGATAGCCTATCGCCAATCGCTCCCAGCGTTCCTTTGCTCACCAAAATTCGACTACCTTTGGACAACCACCGAGCAGCAGCTCTCACTCATTGCCCGTACGCTCCAGTGAAATGAGCGCAGTGGTAACGCAAACAGCGGGTTCTCTCCTGACAACTCTGGACAGCCGCAGACCGATTCTGCAGCGAATGCTAAGTCCGAAAGTTGTCGCATTGATCGGCGCAACCGAGGCTCCCAACAGCGTCGGTCGCACGCTGATGGAGAACCTCCTCTCATTCGGCGAAAATCTTTATCCGATTAACCCGAAGCGACCCACTGTTCTCGGCGTAAAAGCATTCCCCAAGATTGCGGATGTGCCAGCCGCAATCGATCTGGCTGTCATCGCCACGCCGGCGTTTACTGTTCCGGATGTAGTTGGCGAATGCGCAAAAGCAACAGTGTCCGGCGCAGTGATCATCTCAGCCGGCTTCAAAGAATGCGGTACCGCTGGAATTAAGCTCGAAGAGGAGATACTCGCGCGCAAAGGTCCGATGCGGGTGATTGGACCGAATTGCCTGGGAGTCATGATCCCTGAGCTCGGTTTGAATGCGACTTTCGCGAAGAGAATGGCGCTACCCGGAAACGTAGCATTTATCAGTCAGAGCGGTGCGCTCTGCACTTCGGTTTTGGATTGGAGTCTCCGCGAACAGGTTGGGTTTAGCGCTTTTCTTTCTATCGGTTCGATGCTGGACGTCGGCTGGGGAGACCTCATCGATTATTTGGCCGATGATTTTTACACGCAAAGCATTCTGATTTACATGGAATCGATCGGAGACGCCCGATCGTTTCTTTCTGCGGCTCGTGAAGTAGCTCTCAGAAAGCCGATCATCGTAATCAAAGCAGGACGTACGGAAGCAGCTGCTAAAGCGGTCGCCTCTCATACTGGGACTCTTACGGGTAATGATGCCGTGCTCGATGCCGCGTTTCGTCGGGTTGGGGTTCTGCGAGTCAAAACAATCGAGGATCTCTTCGACATGGCCGAGGTACTGAGCAAACAACCTCGCCCCAAAGGCCCCCGCCTTGCTTTAGTCACCAACGCGGGCGGCCCCGGCGTCCTGGCCACTGACATGTTGGTCGCGGAGGGCGGGAAAATAGCCGCGCTTTCTGAAGAGAGCCTGCGAAAACTGAACGAGATTCTCCCCAATCATTGGAGCCGAAGTAATCCGATTGATGTTTTGGAGGATGCGGATGCCGATCGGTACGGAAAAGCGATCGAGATTGTCAGCTCCGATCCGAACAACGACGGCATTCTAGCAATCGTTACCCCGCAGGCGATGACAGATGCAACCGCGATCGCCAAGGGATTGCAGAAGTTTAAACGACTCCCTGGCAAACCGATCCTCGCCAGTTGGATGGGAGCCAGTGAAGTTGCGGAAGGTGAAGCCATTCTCAACGAGTCCGGTATACCGGCTTTCCAATATCCGGACGGAGCCGCCCGCAGTTTTTGTTACATGTGGCGGTATAGCGACAGCTTGCGCGCGCTTTATGAGACTCCCGCGCTTTCCGCCGGAGGATTCGACAATGGTGTGGGTCACGCACGGGTCGAGGCAATGATTCGCGCCGCGCAGAAGGCCAATCGCACTCTGCTTACCGAAACTGAATCGAAGGAGATTCTGGAAGCCTACGGTATACCGACGGTAAAGGCCTTAATTGCCACGACTGCTGAGGAAGCGATGGAGGCTGCAGCCAAGCTTGGATACCCCGTGGTACTGAAACTCTATTCAGAAACCGTCACTCACAAAACGGATGTCGGAGGCGTAAAACTGAATTTGCGAAGTGAAAAAGAAGTTCGCGATGCCTATTACGACATCGAGAGATCAGTAGGGGAAATCCCTGGAGCGTTCCTGGGGGTCGTAGTCGAACCGATGATTAGAAGCGACGGATACGAGTTGATTCTTGGCAGCAGCATCGATCCGCAGTTTGGACCGGTTCTTCTTTTCGGTTCAGGCGGCCAACTGGTCGAGGTAATGAAAGATTATTCCCTCGGTTTACCGCCGCTCAACGCGACGCTTGCGCGTCGACTGATGGAGCAGACCCTTATCTTCACCGCTCTGCAGAGTGTTCGAGGCCGCGACTCGCTCAATTTGGCAAAGCTGGAAAGCGTACTGGTCCAATTCAGTCTCCTTGTCGCCGAACAACCATGGATCAAGGAGATCGATATCAATCCGTTTGTCGTGTCGGCTAGGCAGATGCTGGCTCTGGATGCCCGGATTGTTCTGCACGACAAAAACGTCCGAGAAGAAAATCTGCCGCGATTGGCGATTCGTCCTTACCCCCAGCAGTATTCCAGCAAGTGGCAGCTGCGAGACGGAACTCCAATCACCATTCGACCGATCCGGCCAGAGGATGAACCCCTGATGGTGAAGTTTCACGGTACGCTCTCCGAAGAAACGGTCCATTTCCGGTACTTCGGATTCTCAAAGTTAGAGCTGCGTGTCTCTCATGAACGATTAACCCAAATTTGCTTTAACGATTATGACCGAGAGATTGCGCTCGTAGCAGTCCGGCAAGCGCCGGACACGAAAGAAGACGAGATCATTGGCGTAGGCCGATTAATCAAGGTACACGGTGTAAACGAAGCAGAGTTCGCCATCGTCATCAGTGACCGCTTCCAACACCAAGGGCTTGGGACTCAGCTCCTCCAACTCCTCGTCGATATCGGCCGGGAGGAAGGGGTTGAATGCATTTTCGGACAGATCTTGCCGGATAACTATGGCATGCAGCGAGTCTCCAAGAAAGTCGGCTTTACGGTGAGTTTTGACCGTCTTGCCGAGGCGATGCGAGCGGAGATGAAGCTGTAACCACGCACCTGAGGAGACGCGATGACAACTAAGAAATTTGAAATGATCGATGCAAATGAAGCGGCAGCGCGTGTCGCCTATCAACTCAACGAAGTAATTGCTCTGTTTCCCATCACGCCAGCTTCGCCCATGGGCGAATCGGCAGACGCCTGGTCCGCTGCCGGTGTAAAGAATCTTTGGGGTACCGTACCGGCAGTCATTGAAATGCAGAGCGAAGGCGGAGCGGCTGGCGCCATCCACGGCGCCCTACAAACCGGAGCTCTGAGCACAACGTTTACCGCCTCGCAGGGATTATTGCTGATGATCCCGAATATGTACAAAATCGCCGGCGAACTCACCCCGTTCGTCCTGCATGTGGCAGCTCGTTCAATTGCTGCCCACGCACTCTCGATTTTTGGCGACCACAGCGACGTTATGGCAGCGCGAATGACCGGATTTGCCCTACTCTCCGCGGCTTCGGTACAGGAGGCACCGGACCTCACGTTAATTGCTCACGCCGCCACACTCGAATCGCGTATTCCGTTTCTGCTGTTTTTTGATGGTTTTCGCACCTCGCATGAAATCGGAAAGATCGAGAGTTTGGAGCCCGAGACGTTGCGGGTCATGATTAAGGAAGATTGGGTGCGGGAACATCGCGCGCGCGCACTCTCCCCCGACCACCCGGTTATTCGCGGGACAGCACAGAATCCCGATGTTTTCTTCCAGGCCAGAGAAGCGGGAAACCGCTTCTATCAAGCCTGTCCCGGTATCGTGCAGCGAGCCATGGATCGATTCGCTGAGTTGACCGGTCGCCAGTATCACCTCTTCGACTACCATGGAGCGGTTGACGCGGAACGAGTCGTTGTCCTCATGGGTTCCGGATGTGAAGCAGCGCACGAGACCGTTGATTTTTTGAATGAGCAGCAAGAAAAGGTCGGCGTTCTCAAGGTGCGGCTATTCCGTCCATTCGATTCGCAATCCTTCGTTGCAGCGCTTCCGCCAACGGTAAAGGCGATCGCGGTGCTCGATCGGACGAAAGAACCCGGCAGCGCCGGCGAACCGCTCTACTTGGATTGTGTCAGTGCCCTGCAGGAGGCTGGTCGGACGGACTTACGAATTGTGGGTGGAAGGTACGGCCTATCGTCCAAGGAGTTTACTCCCGCAATGGTCAAAGGAGTGCTGGACAATTTGAAGAACTCGTCGCCCAAAAATCATTTCACCGTTGGCATCCATGACGACGTCACCCAGACGAGTTTGGAATACGATGCATCCTTTTCGGTCGAAAAAGCGGATGTCTTTCGGGCGGTCTTCTATGGACTCGGTTCGGACGGCACGGTGGGCGCGAACAAAGAATCGATCAAGATAATCGGCGAGAACACCGACAACTACGCTCAGGCCTACTTTGTCTATGATTCGAAGAAGGCCGGAGCGATGACCATTTCGCACCTGCGGTTTGGTCCGCGACCGGTGCGTTCAACCTATCTGATCAGTTCAGCGAACTTCGTCGGTTGCCATCAACCCGGATTCCTTGAGCGATACAGCGTGCTCGATCCGCTCTTGCCGCACGGGACATTTCTCTTAAACACGCCGTTCGGCCCAGATGAACTTTGGACCCATTTGCCGGAAACGGTACAGGAACAACTCATTGCAAAGCGCCCTCGTTTCTTCGCAATCGACGCTCATCAAGTGGCCCATAACGCCGGCATGGGCGGCCGGATCAACACGATCATGCAGACCTGCTTTTTCGCGATTTCCGGAGTGTTGCCTCGAGAAGAAGCGATCAGCGCAATCAAGGAATCGATTCGTAAGACCTACGGAAAGAAAGGTCCGGAAATCGTGCAGATGAATTTGAACGCGGTCGATCAAACCCTGACTAACCTTTTCGAGGTTGCGATTCCGGATCAAGTATCTCTTCGCGCCAAGGTTGAGCAGCCGCCTTCCAATACTGCTCCGGCCTTTGTTCGAAATGTTCTCGCCCAGATGATAGCTGGTCGTGGCGATGAACTGCCCGTCAGTGCGCTTCCGGTCGATGGAACCTTCCCTACCAGCACATCACGTTGGGAAAAACGAAATCTCGCGCCGGACGTGCCGGTTTGGGACTCCGACATCTGCATCCAATGCGGAAAATGCGTATTGGTTTGCCCGCACGCTGTTATCCGCAGCAAGGTCTACGAGCCGTCGTTTCTGAAATCGGCTCCCGCATCATTCAAATCGCGAGAAGCGAGATTTCCGGAATGGAAAGGACTCCACTATACGCTGCAAGTTTCGGTCGAGGATTGCACGGGCTGCGGTATCTGTGTAGACGTTTGTCCGGTCCGGAACAAAACGGAGACCAGGCTGAAGGCGATCAACATGCAACCTCAGCCCGAGTTGGTGGAAACCGAGCGCCAGAATTGGGATTTCTTTTCTGCATTGCCGGATCGTGAACGGCAGTATCTCTCTTTTGAAAATGTTCGAGCGATGCAAGTTGCTCAGCCGCTCTTTGAGTTTTCCGGTGCATGCGCAGGCTGCGGCGAGACTCCCTATATCAAATTACTGACTCAGCTGTTTGGAGATCGGCTCCTAATCGCTAATGCGACGGGATGTTCGTCGATCTATGGTGGCAATCTTCCGACCACACCGTACTCCACCGGAATTGATGGGTATGGCCCCGCCTGGTCAAATTCGTTATTTGAAGACGCCGCAGAATTTGGGATGGGATTCCGCGTCTCCCTGAATAAACAGCGGGAGTTTGCTGCAGAGCTTCTCCAGAAACTGAATGGCCGGGTGAACGAAGCGCTGGTGCAGGAAATTCTGGTCACCGACCAAAAGGATGCTGCCGGAGTATTCTCCCAACGTGAGCGGGTCGCCGAATTGAAGCGCCAGCTACTGACCATCGGTACAGATGACGCTCGACGGTTGTTACTGTTAGCCGACACGTTGGTGCGAAAGAGCGTATGGGTTATCGGCGGGGACGGCTGGGGATACGACATCGGCTACGGCGGTCTTGATCATGTGCTCGCCAGCGGATGTAACGTCAAAGTCTTGCTGCTGGATACCGAGGTCTATTCCAACACTGGCGGACAATGCTCCAAGGCAACGCCACTTGGTGCGGTTGCCAAGTTTGCGTCCGGCGGCAAACGCGTAGCCAAGAAAGATCTGGGCCTGATCACGATGAGTTACGGCAACGTTTATGTAGCCTGCGTGGCCATGGGAGCAAAGGACGAGCACACCCTGAAATCATTTCTTGAGGCCGAAGCCTACGACGGTCCGGCTCTGATCATCGCTTACAGCCACTGCATCGCTCATGGGATCAATATGACGACCGCCATGCAGAACCAGAAGGCGGCCGTTCAATCGGGACAATGGTTGTTGTACCGCTACAATCCTGAATTAGCGGCCAAAGGCGAGAACCCGCTTCACATCGATTCTGCGCCTCCCAAGATACCAGTGGCCGACTACTTGAAACTCGAGAACCGCTTCAGAATGTTGAGCAACAGCAAACCGGAAGACGCCAAGCATTTGTTCCAGCAGGCGCAGGAGAACGTCACTGCACGGTGGCAGCTCTACCAGCGGCTCGCCCGGAACGGATCGATCGGAGGGGCGTCGCTTGCGACGCCCGTGAACGAGAAGGTAACGAAATGAATCTGAAAACGGAATACCTGGGCCTGAGATTACGGACACCATTGGTGCCATCCGCTTCGCCTTTGAGCGAGAGCCTGGATAATATCAAGCGAATGGAGGATGCCGGCGCGTCGGCCATCGTGCTTCATTCTTTGTTTGAAGAGCACATTACTTTCGAACGCCACCAACTCCACCACCATGTCACCCACGGTACGGAAAGTTATGCGGAAGCACTAACCTACTGCCCAGAAATGAGCGTACTCGCAGTCGGTCCGGAAAGTTATCTGGACGAAATAGTCGCAGCTAAAGATGCCACCTCGATACCGATTATTGCGAGTCTCAATGGTTCGACTCTTGGTGGATGGACGGACTATGCCAAACGAATCGAAGAAGCCGGCGCAGACGCGCTCGAACTGAATATCTATTGGATTCCCACCGATCCCGAACTAACCGGAGCCGAGGTCGAACTGAGATACAAACAGATCGTCTCTCAGGTGAATGGAACCATCGGAATTCCTGTGGCCGTGAAGTTGAGCCCGTTCTTCAGCAATGTAGCCAACATGGCGAAGGCGTTGGCAGAGGCCGGAGCAAGAGGGCTGGTCCTTTTCAATCGGTTTTATCAGCCGGACATCGACTTGGAATCACTTGATATAACGCCAAACATTCTGCTGAGCACTCCGATGGCAATGCGTTTACCTCTCCGTTGGATCGCTATCCTGCGGGACCGGATCAAGGTGGATCTGGCGGCTACCAGCGGAGTCCATCGTGCCACCGACGTTATCAAATTACTGTTGGCTGGAGCGGATGTCACTATGCTTTGCTCAGTCCTATTGCGCCACGGCATCGATCACTTGGCCGTAATCGAGCGAGATGTGGAAGAGTGGTTGGAAAAGCACGAGTACGAATCGGTCGCGCAAATGAAAGGGAGCATGAGCCAAAAAAAGTGCGCCGACCCGACGGCGTTTGAGCGGGCGCAGTACATCCGGGGAATCTCCACTTCCTGGCGAACATCTAACCCGTCTTGAAAACGGAATTATGGTCCGGGCTGCTGATTCCAGCCGCCTCTGTTGAACGCCGAGGTTTTGTGCCGCTTCCCAGAAGCACCCTTTATAGCCCGATTTTGTGCAAAACACTTCGCCATCGACTCCACACCGATCTTTCCTCTGCGTAAACTACCACCCGGTGCAAAGGCGGGCTAGGGTTAATCGGCCCAAACCCTACGCCAGCCAGAAAATAAGACAGGTCCCGTGCCCACATCAATCTGCGAGCGATGAATGCACCGTGCTCCGCGGCTTCCTTAGCGACATCTGTACTCAGCGAACTAGCAATCACGAATATGGGAATCGCTTGCCACTGTTGGGAATTGCGCAAGAACGGGATTGACTCTGTGCCAGCTATTCGCGGCAGTTTGGAGCCCATAACAATCAGGTCGTAACGCAGGCGAGGCAGAATCGACAGGGCATGTTCGATTCGCCTCATCTCATGCACAATCCAACCTCGGTCCTTAAGGAATCGCGCTACGGAGACGCGAAGACTATCTGTTTCCTCGATAACCAGAGCGTTTGTTAAGCGTAGGTGTTTCAACTGATATTAGGACCATTCACGAAGCGCAATGCAGCCGCTGTACCAGTATTGGCCAGGTCGCTCCGCATGTTGGTCTATACCCCAACTATAGAATGGGAGTTAACACGAGGTGCAATCCAAGCACTGTTCTCGCCAAATGAAGTGAGGCCGCGTCTCGGCTGGCATGGCCAGGAGCGGTTGCGTACACTGCGGCTAGGCGGGCGATTGAAGGCTTCAACGCTGCCTTACGCGCTGACCTCTATGGCTCGGCCATCGACATCACACTGGCGATGTTCGGCACAGTGGAGGCTCCCTATTGGAAGCACAATCCAGGAAGCCGGGAGCGTCTTCCGAAACGAGCAGCAGGTATTCGCCCTCTCACCCCGGATGACGGCCGCCGCCGCAGTGTCGTCGCGATTCGTAAGGCCGACAGACTGCTGCCAAGACCACCGCACTCGCCACCGGGGGCGAAGCTAATGCGCAAACTCGTAACCGATTCCGACCGACGCTCCCGTGATCAGGACCGTGGGTCCGGTGAAAATAGCTGAGGCGCGTAACGCTCCCTAACCGCCTACATGCCCAGTTCCTGTAACGTGCGCAGGAAAGTGATAACATCTTCCCGGCTTAACATCCCGATGACCTGGTTATCTTGCATGACCGGCAATTGATTAACTCCATCGCGGTCCATCTGTTGAAGGGCAGTCCATAGCTCAGTGTCAGGATCGGTGCGTTTTAATTGTTCCAAAGGAACCATAACCTCAGCGACACTCGTCGTGACCCATTCGTAGCGCGGCACCTCCTTAATCCGATGCAAAGTGATCAGGCCAACCGTTTCCTGTCCGCGCGTAACCAAAAAGCAGCGCTGACTGCCTACCAGGACATGTTCGTCCACCAACTGTTGCAGCGTCAGATCCCCAGGAACGACGGGACAGTGACTGCTCATTGCCTGCGAAACTTTGTGACCTGCCAGCAGACTCTGAAACATCACCTGATGCACCTGCGCCGAGGCGGCGCTGTCAAGAAACCAGCCGATGAAGGCTATCCAGAGCCCACCGATGTTACCGGCAAACACCTGTAAGACTCCCAGCAAGATGAACCACAAGCCGAAGAACCGCCCCACATTCGCCGCGATGATAGTAGCGCGCCGAAGGTTTTTGGTGACTGCCCAAATGACAGCTCGAAGCACCCGGCCGCCATCCAGCGGAAAACCAGGGATCAAGTTGAACGCGGCCACCGCAAGGTTGATATAGGCCAGATATTTGGCCAGACCAAAGAGAGGTTGAATGCCGGTAACGATCGACGCCAGGGCGTAGAAAAAGATGGCCAAGGTAAAGCTTACGACTGGGCCAGCGATGGCAATAAGAAACTCGGCCATGGCATTGGGCGGCTCAGCTCCGATTTGGGCAACTCCTCCAAAGATAAGAAGCGTGATGCTGCGTACCGGAATTTTATACTGGAGCGCCACTACCGAATGCCCCAGTTCATGGATCAGCACGCTCACGAAAAGCATGATGGCTGTCACTGCGCCCATAAACCAATAGAGCGGCGGCGACCAGTACTTGAACTCAACCGGATAGTAACCCGTCGCGAGTGACCACGTGAGCAACACAAAGATCAGAAACCAGGAGTAATCCA
>Ga0070698_100002629_pt1 | contig 19795 bp, 21 predicted proteins | sample KBSK1502metaG_FD_65477 | JGI IMG/M metagenome (GOLD analysis project Ga0070698, IMG submission 65477) | Corn, switchgrass and miscanthus rhizosphere microbial communities from Kellogg Biological Station, Michigan, USA - KBS K1-50-2 metaG | ecosystem: Host-associated > Plants > Roots >...
GCCGGTCTCGGTGGTCGTCTCATGGGCGGTGGTGTCCGCTGGCTGATGGGTCTGCGCGCTCTCGGCGGCTCCGGTCTGTTCGGCGCTCTCGGTGGTGGTCTCAATCGCCGTCTTGGCGCTGCCGACCGTGGCCCCGCTCAGGTCACTTCCGGTCTCGGTGCTCGTCTCCTGGGCCGTCGTGTCCGCGGGGTGACTCTTCCCAGATCCTCCGTTTGGCGTCTGTCCCGTTCCATGGCCGCCGGAGCCGGCGGTTACGCTCGCTCCACTGGCGTTGCCATGGCTGTGGCTCGAGCCGCCGTTTGCGGTTTTTCCGGTGCCGTTGCTATCGGTGCCATTTGCGGTCTTTCCCGTACCGCCGGTATCGGTACCATTAGCCGCCGTCGCAACCGATTGACCTCCAGTCTGGCCGGCCGGGGTAGCGCCAGATCCCTGGCCGGAGGCCTCGTCGTCCCCCTCCCACGAATTCTTTCCTGGTGAGAATGCGATGACTTCGCTGGCTGCCGAGCGCTTGCTGATGGCGGCTGAGTCGACCGTCGGCAGGCTCTTGGGCACGAGGGGGACCGGTTTGTCAGGTTTCTGGGCGTTGATGACCACAATCAGGGGCGCGTCGGCCGTGTGATAGGCCGGAGTCCAGGTGATATTGCCGTAGCTCGCCGATCGTCCGATTACGAGCAGCACACCCGCAATCACGCCGGACAATTTGAGGGTCCATGTCGATCGCGAAATAAGACCGTCGCCGTTGTCGTCCAGGTCGTAGTTAGCACGCAGAAACGTATGATCGGTGGCCACCGCTTCCCTCCAAACGACCCTTTGGTCGAATCTCCCTTGCCGCTAAACCCAGTTATGCACAGGCAACAACTCGTCGAATACCGTTCAAACTAACAGTAGCTTCTGTGGGTATTGGTGTCAAGAAATTGGTCACTAAGACTGATAATGGAGGGGTATGGTTTGGTGTGAGGAGGGCCGCCGCGGGAGCCGGCCGTTATGATCCTGGCCATCCCACGCATTGCTCTCGGCTTCCTACTGATGGCGGCGCTCGCCGGAGCTTCCGCCTGCACGACGGGGTCGGCGCTGAACCTTCCGCTGACGTTCAAGCTCAATATCCAGCTCCCCCGAGATCGGGCTCAACCCTCGATCGATTTGCTCACCCTGGACACGCGGAACAGCCGCCTTTACGTGCCCCACAGCAGCAACAACGCGCTGGACCTGGTGGATGTCGACTCGAACCGCTACCTCGGATCAGTCCAGGGACTGGCGGGCATCAAGGGCATCGCCCTGAGCTCCGACCCGAATATCGTCTTCACCTCCAACGGCACCGACGGGAGTGTGTCGGTCGTCGATGTCACGGCGATGAAGATCCTCAGCAAGATCCAGGTTGGTGGATCCCCGGACGCGATCGACTACGATCCGGTCCACGCCATGGTGGTAGTCAGCCTCGGCAGTGGCAAAAGCATCGCCTTCATCGATGAGGCCACCCGGAAGGCAACCAGCAAGATGGCCCTGCCGGGAAAGCCCGAGCTGATGGCGGTTGACCGACAGCAGGGTCACGTCTATGTCGCCATCAACGACATGAACGAAGTCGTGCAGGTCGACCCGGGGTCCCAGACCATCCTCAAGACTTACAAGGGTTGCGACATCCAGGCGCCGACCGGACTGGCCTTCGACCCCGATCAACAGCGCCTATTCGTCGCGAACGCCATCAGCCGTTCGGCAAACGTCGCCAGCATCATCGACGTGCTCCTGGATCGCTGTCTCGGCTCGGCTGACATCGATCACGGTCCTGATCAGGCGGCTTTCAACTCGCACCTGCATCACGTTTATGTGGCAAACGCCGGCAGCAACAACGTCACGGTGATCGATTCGGTCTCGCTCAAGCCGCTCGGCGTGATCGGAACCGGGAAGCAAGCGGCAACGGTCGCCGCTGACTCTGCGAACGACAACGTCTACGTTGCCGCCGCTCGTGCCGGGCTCATCGCCGTCTACCACGATCCTTAGTCGTAGTGGTCGCGCTCGATCGCATCGACCATGCCCCAGGCATCCATCAGCAGCGCCTGCAGGGTGGCGTAGCCGACGTGGCCGAAGCCCATGTCACCCCACTGGGTGCCCCAGCTGTTGGCGAACTTGAACATCCGGTTGCGCCGGTCGAAGCCGACGATGCAGATCGCGTGTCCGCCGAGGTACTCGCAACCGGGCTCGGGCATCGGGATGATGCCGCCCGGCGCATCCATGAAGCGTTCGTGCACCATGACGCCGGCGACGAAGCAGTTCGCCATCAGGTAGGCTTCCATCTCCCCAATGGAGTTGAGCCGGGCATAACTTTTCGCTCGATTGGGCGCGGCGGCCTTTCGCTGTTCGGGCGTCGGTGGCACGTTGATCCGCTGCGCGTCATACGGCATGCAGGCCAGACTGCAGACGCCCTGCTCCTGGACGATCTTCATTGCTTCGCGGATCGTCATCCCTTCGTCCTCGGGTTGATGGCGCCGCTGGCTATAGATGTAGAGGGGCGAGAACTGATGCTGCGCCTCCGTGAGCGGCCAGTGATGCTCCTCGCCCTTTTGAAAGGTCTTGTCGTAATAAGCCGTCGCGCAGGCGACGCACGTCCCGGCCGGGCCCTGGTCGAAGACCGGCGGCAGGGCGCCGCTGTGATCGAGACACTCGGCGAGTGGCGCCGCCTTGAGGAACCCCGACATGCTGTAGTCCCGATGGTCATATGGGTCCTTGATGCAGCCAAGCGCATATCTGGGCATCGAGGATGTGACGCAGGGAGCGGCATTTCCCGCTGAGTACACGCGGGGAATCCCCGCATTCCCTGACTTACGATTGCTCCGATGGCCGAGATCGGTGAATCAGTTCGTGTCCGCTATGCGCCCAGCCCCACCGGTGCCCTCCATCTGGGTGGGGCCCGAACCGCACTGTTCAACTACCTGTTTGCCCGCCAGAAACTCGGACAATTCCTCTTGCGGATCGAAGACACCGATCGGGCTCGCTTCAATCCCGGCAGCCAGGCATCCATCGAGGAAGGCCTTCGCTGGCTGGGGATGACCTGGGATGAGCCACTGGTGATCCAGTCGGAGCGGAAAGCGGCGTATCAGCAGGCGGCATCGGACCTGATCGAGTCAGGAGCAGCCTATCGTTGCTTTTGCACGGCGGAGCGGCTCGAGCAGATGCGGGCCGAGCAGCGGGCCCGTCACGAACCCGAGCGCTACGATCGACGCTGCCGATCGATTCCGAAACATGAGTCCGATGCCCGGGCGGCGGCCGGTGAACGCTTCGTGGTCCGGCAGGCGATGCCGGTCGACGGGGCCACGACCTTTCGTGACCTGGTGATGGGCACCGTCACCTTCCGCAACGACACGCTGGACGACCACGTCCTCCTGAAGTCGGACGGATTCCCGACCTATCATCTGGCCTTCGCCGTCGACGATCACGCGATGCGGATCAGCCATGTCATCCGCGGTGACGGGTGGCTTCCCTCGGCCCCGAAACATTTGCTGCTGTTCCAGGCCTTCAACTGGCTGCCGCCGGCCTTTGCCCACCTGCCGCTGGTGCTTGGGCCCGACAAGAAACCGCTGGCCAAGCGCCACGGAGCCAAAGATGTGCTCGAGTACCGTGAGGGGGGTTATCTGCCGGAGGCCGTTGACAACTTCATTGCGTTCCTCGGCTGGTCACCGGGAACCGAGCAGGACATCTTCACGATGGACCAACTGATCCAGGCCTTTGACCTCAGCAAGATTCAAGCTAGCCCTGCGATCGCGAACCTCGAGCGGCTCGACTGGCTCAACGGGCAGTTCATTCGCCGGCTGAGCCCCGACGACCTGGCCGCTCGGGTAGCGTCACGGATGCCGGGCGTTTCCGTAGAGGCGTTGCGACCCCTGATGCCCCTAGTGCAGGAGCGTCTGCGCACCTTGAACGAGGCGCCTGAGATGCTTCGCTTCTTCTTCGAGGAACCCGAGACGTATCGACCCGAGCAGCTGATTCCCAAGGGCCGGGACGCGGCCGACGCCGCGCTGGCGATCAAGAACGCCAGCGAGACGCTACAGGGCCTGGCGGATTGGAAGCCGGAGGCGATCGAGTCGGCCCTGCGCGCATTGGCAGAGCGGCAGGGCTGGTCGTCACGCGATCTGTTCATGACCTTGCGGGTCGCGATCACCGGTCGGACAGTGACGCCGCCGCTGATCGAATCGATGAGCCGGCTGGGGAAGGACCGGGTGCCGGCCAGGCTGGAGCGCGCCGCGACCGCGCTGGCCCACCCGCTGCCGAACTAGGGCCGGATCGGCGGCAGCGGCCAGTAGCGCCAGCGCACACGGGCCACAATGTGCTCGCGGGTAACTGCGCCGAATTGCCGTGAGTCGGTGCTCGCCGCCGGGTTGTCACCGACCAGAAAAATGGTGCCGACGGCGTCGATCGAGTTGATCCGCTTGATGATTTCGAGATGCGGGCGGTCGGGACGCCGGGCAACCACGACGTCACCCGGTCGAAGGACGGCCGCATCGTACAGTGGCTCGGCGATGACCAGCGCGCCGGCACGTAATCGGGGCGCCATGCTGTCGCCTTTTACGCGCAGCGGGTAGACTGATTTCAGAATCAGTGATTCATCGTATAGGAGGAGTTGGCACCATGAATTTGCGTGAGTGGATACGTCCGAGCCGGACTGTCGAGGCCCACTGCGACCTCCCGTGCGGCATCTATGACCCGGAGCAAGCTCGGATCGAGGCGGAGTCGGTATACAACATCATCAAGAAGTACAACGACTCCAAGGACGAGGTGTACCGGCAGCGCGCCATCATCATCAAAGAAGAGCGGGCCGAGCTGGCCAAGCACCATCTGGATGTGCTCTGGAGCGACTGGTACAAGCCGGAGAAGCACGACGCGAAATTCCCGCAGCTCAAAGAGGTCCTCAAGCAGGCGGTGACCCAGGGCTCGAAGGCCAAAGCCTCGGTCGACCTCGCGGACGCGCAGAAGCTCCTGGACCTGATCGGTCAGGTCGACCAGCTCTGGCAGAAGGCCGGCGGTCCGCAGGAGACTCGCTTGGCGCGGCCCGCAGCCGCCCCCACCCGCGCCTAGCGGAAATCCCGCCGCGGGCGCCCACCAGAGCGCCCGCGGTTTGCGTTATGGCGACCAGCCAAGGCGCCAGCGATGCGCTCAAGCCGGGCGGTTTGAAACGCCTTCCGTAATCTTGAGACCGGGGCGAGAAAGCGTTACGGAATCGTGGCTGCCAGGGGCGAACAAGGGGACGAAGACTGGACGTTACGAGAATTAGAGAGATGCACCAGCCAGGGAATATCCTCTCGCTGCGCTTCGATGCTCCGGCCGTCGCGCATACGTCTCGCACCCCCGCCCAGCTGACGTTCTGCTACCAGTGCCATAGCGCGGTCGATCTGGGCGCCACCACGGCGCTGCGGTCGGGGCACTGGGCCCGGATCGGCACCTGCGCCCACTGCGGGACGACGATCACCCGGATCCTCAAGGCGAGCTAGGCTAACATCGATTCGTGACCTCCCGGCCTTCCCGGCCAGCGGCCCGTCGTGCCCGGCGCACCGCTCCCAATGTTGACGCGGTCGAGTCCCATCCCCCGAAGGAGCAGGGCCGGCCCGACAAATCGTCCTACGCGATGATCCTGGCCTTCGCCGCCGCCCTGCGGTCGACCTGCCTTTCACGAAAAGTGGGCTGCGTCATCGTGCGCGACGGCCAGGTGATCGCGACCGGTTACAACGGGACGCCGAAGGGCACCTGGCATCCGGAGGAATTTCCGCGACCGTGTCCTTGCGTCGGCGGGATCAGCGGCGCCGATCTCTCGCTCAAGTACTGCGCCCACGCCGAGGCCAACGCGCTGGCACAGAGCGCCTATCGGGGCGCGTCAACCTCAGGCGCGGATATTTTCTGCACGAACTTTCCCTGCATCGAATGCGTGAAGCTGCTGATCAGCGCCGGGATCCGCGCCATCTACTACGTCCACGGCTACCCCGATGTGAGCGGCCTGCGCGATCGCTACTTGAGCCAGGCCGGGATCCCGACCCACCCTATTGCGTGGTCGCGGATCCAGCCGCATCTGTCGGCCCTGGCGAAGGGCTAGCCGGCGTATCGACGGCAGCGGGTTCCACCAGGAACGAGACGCTGATCGCGGGATGCGGGCGAGTGGGCACGGTGGCCGTCGAGGGTAGCAGGATGGCACAGGCAACGGCGGCGACGAGCCAGCGACGCCAGGAACCCCCCACGGGAGAGCAACGGCGGTGACGGGCGGCAGCGGTCGGGCGTCGCCGGGCTGCTCCAGCCGCGCCATGGTCGTGTTACAGGGGAGCCTGGAGCTGGCGGGGCGCGCCGGCGCGCCGCACCGCCTGGGCATAGTGAACCGAGTCCGCGGCCGCCTTGCGGGCCGTCGCTCGCTTCGCCAGTCCCACCCAGAACGCCGCCGCTCCCGCATAGCGGTCGCGGGGAGCGCCATCGCCAGCGTCGGCCCGACAGGCGAGCACCCGCCCTCCGTCGCGTAGCAGCACGCTGCCGTCGGATTCCGCCAGGTAGACGAGCCGCGGCCCCATCTCCGCCAGCAGCCGGACCGCCTGACGATTGTCGACCGGACCGAACAGCACCCGGGCATCCGCCGCCTGGAGGGCGACGCTGTCCGCGGCAGCGATGGCGGGCTCGAGCACCCTTCGGGTCATCCGGGCGTTGGTCCACCACAACAGGTGGGCTTCGAGCAGTAGGGCGGCCCGTCCGCCGCGAGCTCTGGCGGCGGTCAACGCCCCCAATGCTGCGGAACGGGCCGGCTCGACCGACAGACTGTAGCCGGATACGACGGTGATGGCCGCAGTGGTCGAGATCGGAGGGAGCTCGTCGAGACGGAGCGCGAGATCGGCGCCGCGCTCCACCCGGCGCTGTGCGGCGGCGCCGTCGGGATCGTACCAGACGGTGGTCCGCAGCTCGGGTGCGCGGCGCAGCCAGCGAAGGTCGACCTTTAGCCGTTCGAGCCCCTCGGAAATCCGTTCACCGGCCTCGTCGTCACCGAGCTTGGCGACCAGTGCGGTCCGGGCTCCCAGCGCCGCCGCGTGCGCCGCGAGCCGGGCGGCACCGCCACCCATGATGCGCAGGTGGTCGGTGCCTCGCTCCTCCGCGACATCCCCGACGGCGAGCCAATCGAGGGCCCCGCTCATCGGCGTCATGATAGAGAGGTGAGCAATCGGCTGGCGCAGGAGACGAGTCCCTATCTGCTCGAGCATGCCAACAATCCGGTGGACTGGTACCCCTGGGGACCGGAAGCGCTGGTGCGGGCCAAGCGCGAGAACAAACCGATCCTGCTCAGCATCGGCTACAGCGCCTGTCACTGGTGCCACGTGATGGCACGTGAATCCTTCGAGGACCCCGAGATCGCCACGCTGATGAACCGCGATTTCATCCCCATTAAGGTCGACCGCGAAGAGCGTCCCGACCTGGACCAGGTCTACATGCGCGCGGTGCAGGGCATGACTGGATCCGGTGGCTGGCCGATGACCGCGTTCTTGCTGCCGGACGGGACGCCGTTCTTTGCGGGAACCTATTTCCCGCCAATGGACCGGTTCGGGATGCCATCGTTCCGGCGCGTCCTCACGGCGGTGGCGGACGCCTTTAGGAATCGCATGGCAGAGGTGGAGGCGACCGCGGCGCAGGTGCGGGAGTATTTGCAGCGACCCGCGATTCCGCTGGCGGCCGGGGCGCTCATGCCGGCACTGCTCGATGAAGCCTACGCACGACTGGCTCGGGATCACGATGCGACGTATGGGGGGTTCGGCGGCGCACCCAAGTTTCCGCAACCGATGCTGATCGACGTCCTGTTGCGCACGCACCGGCGATCCGGCGATCCAGCGGCGTTAGGCATGGCGGTGCAGACCCTGCGGGCGATGGCGGCCGGTGGCATGTATGACCAGCTGGGAGGTGGTTTTCATCGCTATAGCGTTGATGAGCGCTGGCTCGTCCCTCACTTCGAAAAGATGCTCTACGACAACGCGCTGCTGCCGCGTGCCTACCTGGACGCCTGGCAGCTGACCGGTGACATCGCGTTCCGGCGGGTGGCGGAGGAAACGCTCGAGTTCGTCCGGCGCGAACTGCGGTCACCGGAAGGCGGCTTCTATTCCAGCCTCGATGCCGACAGCGAGGGTGAAGAAGGCCGCTTCTACGTCTGGACGCGCCGCGAGCTGGAGCGCGCCCTCGGCGTCGACGACGCGGCCGCTGTGGCGCGGGCGTTCGACGTGACGGACGCCGGAAACTTCGAGGGCCGCAACATCCTGCACCCGCTGACGCCCAACGCGACGGCGGTGCTGGATGCGGTGCGCGATCGGCTGCTGGCGGCTCGGGAACAACGCGTCCGGCCGCAGCGGGACGAGAAAGTGATTGCCGGCTGGAATGGGCTGATGCTGCGCGCCTTCGCCGAGGCGGCGCGAGTGCTCGATCGCCCGGACCTGCTTTCGATCGCCGAAGCCAATGCGCGATTCCTGCTTTCCCGCATGCGAAGTGGCGAGCGGATGCAGCGCAGCTACAAGGACGGGCGCGCCACCCTCGCCGGATACCTCGAGGACCAGGCGGCGGTGGCCGATGGCCTGCTGAGCCTGTACGAGGCAACCTTCGACGGCGCATGGCTCGATGAGCTGCGTCGACTCGTGCGCGAACTGCTGGCTGCGTTCTGGGACGAGCCGCGCGCCGCGTTCTTCGATACAGCGGCCGACCAGGAGCGATTGATGGTTCGACCGCAGGACGTCACCGATAACGCGATTCCGTCGGGTACCTCGATGGCCGTCGATGTGCTGCGGCGCGCCGGAATGCTGCTCGGCGAGGATCTGTGGATGGCGAAAGCTCGTTCGACCCTCGAGCGGCTGGCACCCACGGCCGCAAAGGCGCCGCTGGCGTTTGGCCGGCTGCTGGCGGCCCTCGATTTCGAGCTCGGCCGGCCGGTGGAGCTGGCGGTCATCGGCACGCCGGCCGACCCGCAGACCAAGCGATTGCTCGATGTCGCACGGTTGCGGTATCTCCCCAACCGCCTGGTCGCGGCGGCCCCAGAGGGCGACGGTCGTGGCATCCCGCTGCTCGCCGAACGCCGTGCGCTCGACGGCGAGGCGACGGCCTATCTCTGCGAGGGATTTGTCTGCCAGTCACCTACGACGGATCCGGTGGAGCTCGATCGACAGCTCGAACGGTTCAGCGCGCCGTAAGCCAGGCATCGTAGTCGGCGAGGGTGTTGAGGTTTCGGAACGAGCGGAGCACCGGATCGACAGGGCGGAGTTCCGCCGCCGTGACATAGCGCACGTCGACGCAGGCGAGGAGATCTTGCACGCGGCGCTGGTCCGCCCGCAGCAACACCTCGATGCGCGTTGCGATCGATCGGTGATAGACGGCGCAGACACCCTCGGGCTCCTCACCGACGCGAGGCACGACCGCGTCAACACCGGCGGCCAGATTGCGCAGGAGGGCCCCCAGCCCTGGCTCGACATCCGGCAGGTCGCAGGCGACCACCCAGACCAGTGGATAGCCCGCCTCGAGCAGGCCGGCGTGCATGCCGGCCAGCGGTCCCATTCCGGGATAGCGATCTTCGATCTGCCGCGCGCCAGCCGGCTGCAGCGCCTGGTCACCGCCGGCCACGATGGCTTCATCAACTACCGGCCCCAGCCGACGCACCAGGTGCTCGATCAGCGTGCCGTCGCCCGTCGGCAACCGCGCCTTGTCGCGACCCATGCGGCGGCTGCGTCCCCCCGCGAGGATGAGAAGGGTGCAGCCGTCCGCCATGGAACGAGCGTAGCGCGGCTTACTGGCCGATGGCGCCGCTGATGTTGCAGAACACGTTCGCGACCTGGTTACCGAGAATGATGAGCACCACGATCACGACCACGGCGATCAACACCAGGATCAGGGCGTATTCGACCATGCTTTGCCCACGCTCGTTACGAGTCAGACGGTCGACGACAGCGCGAATAAGTCCGGCGATATACATGGTTCGCATTGTCCGCCACCGACCTTTCGCGCCCTGTTACAGGACCGTTGCCAGTCTGCGGCAGGACCGCGTCATCAGCCACGCCAACGAAAAGACCGGCGCCCGGGCCGGCCTTCGTTTGGATTACTCGCGCTTCGCCCGTTACGGTGACGCCGAGGCGGACGCCGACGCTGAGGCCGCGATCGACGGGGCGCTCGATGTGTTCGGGACGACGATCGTCGGGTTCCCAACCCCGAACCAGTGCGCGAACGCAAAGCCATAGAAGAAGATCGCTAGGATTACGATCAAGGCGATCAGGAAGATCGCCACCACCGCCGCGCTGGAGCCGTCGCCATCCTCGTGCTCGTGTACGACCGCCATGACCTACCTCCCTGCTACCTTGATGGACTCTACGAACCTGATATCGTCGATATCATATCAAGTCGGTCCTCAGCAGTCAAGATCGCCCGCCTGGCCGGCAGAACTGGCCGGTAAGTGACACGCCCATTATCAGGAGATCGAGGGCCCGGTCACTCAGAGAAACGGCGGCGGTGTGCATAAGTGGAAGGTTTGTGCATAAGCCTAGATCCGACTTCAATCAACCGCGGCGCGCCACGTCCCGAGTGGTGGCTTGCGCGATCGGGCGGACAACAAGCTCATCGATGTTGACGTGCGGCGGCCGGGTCACCGTCCACAGAATGCAATCCGCGACGTCGGCACCGGTTAGCGGTTGCATCCCCTCGTAGACCGCGGCAGCGCGCGTCGCATCGCCTTTGAAGCGGACCAGGCTGAACTCGGTCTCCACCATCCCCGGTTCAACCTCGGTGACCCGGATCGGCTCGCCCATCAGCTCCAGGCGAAGGGTCCTGGTGATGGCGCGGACGGCGTGCTTGCTCGCGGTATAGCCGACGCCGCCGGGGTAAACCTCGAAGCCCGCCACGGACCCCAGGTTCACGATGTGCGCTCGCGGGGCTCGGCGCAGCAGGGGGAGCAGCGATTTCGTGACCCGGAGTAGCCCCAGGACGTTGGTCTCCATCATCTGGACCCAGTCGTCGTCGGACCCCTCGACGAGCGGCTGCAGGCCGGCCGCAAGCCCGGCGTTGTTGATCAACACTTCGACCTGGTGATATTCCGCGTCGATGGCGCGCGCGAAGGCCTCGATGCTGGCCAGGTCCCTGACGTCCAGCGGCAGACCGCGGCCGCCGATCTCCCGGGCGACCGCCATGAGGCGATCCCGTCGCCGCGCGCCTAACACCACATGGAACCCGGCTCCCGCCAGGGCTCGCGCCGTCGCCTCTCCGATCCCGGAGCTCGCTCCGGTCACAACGGCGATCCGATCGTCAGGCATTCCCGTAATGGTAGGCGAGCCAGGTTTGGGTGGCCGCTACTCCCCGACCTATTCTTTTTCGGGGACGCCCGGTATTCTTTGCGCAGGAGATTCCTGGCAGGAGGCAAGGGGAAGGCATGGCCCTGCGTCGGCGTGGGCTCGCGCTCGCTGGAGCGCTGGTCCTGGTTGCGATGTGCGCCGCCCTAGCCGGAGTGATAGGCGCTGGCGGCGCGTGGGCGGCCAGCGCCTCGACTGCCGCATCCGCCGGGCACCATCCATCACCAACGCCAACGCCCGTCACCACCCCGCGGCCAAGTCCGACCCCACGGCCAACTCCGAAACCGACACCGACCCCGACAGCGGAGGCGCCTCCCACGCCGGCGCCAACGTCAACCCCCGCCACCGCACCGACCGCCCCGGCGACGGCTGACAACGCCGGCGGGCTTCCCGTTACCGGCGTCCCAACGACGCAGGGATCCGTTCAGGCCATCGCCATCGCACCGACGCAGGAAGCTGCGGCCGACGTGGGAGGGACGTCTGACGTCCAGAATCTCTTCTGGTTGATCACCGCGGCGTTGATAGCGATCCCGTTGCTGATCGTGATGACGCTGCTGGCGACGGTATTGACCCGCCGCTGAGCCGGGTTGCCTTACTTAACCGCGCCGGCGAGCATTCCTTGGACGAAGTATCGCTGCAGGGCGAAGAAAACGATCAATGGAATGAAGACGGAGATCATCGCTCCGGTCGAGATGATCCAGTAGTCAGCCGCGAACGTCCGCGTCTGGTTGAGGAGGAAGATCGTCAGCGGGTGATGAGCATTCCCACCGAGGAACACCAGCGCAACCAGGAGATCGTTCCACACCCAGATGAACTGGAAAATGGCGAGTGACATCGCAGCTGGGAGGCTGAGCGGCAACACGACGCGCTGAAAGAGCGTCCACTGACCGGCGCCGTCGATGCGGCCCGCTTCCAGCAGATCGTTCGGAATCCCGATGTAGAAGTTGCGCATCAGGAAAATCCCGAAGGGCAGCCCGAAAGCGACGTGAAATATGACAACGCCCAGCAGTGTGCCGTACGGATTGAATCCCGTGATCGAGCCAAAGCCGCGGAATATCTGCACTACCGGGATCAACGCAACCTGGATCGGCACTACCAGAAGCGCAACGATGAGCAGGAAGACGACATCGCGGCCCCGCCACTGGCCGAAGACCAGCGAGTACGCAGCCATGCCCGAGATCACGACGACCAGGATGGTGGCCGGAAGAGTGATCGCGAGCGATGTCGTCAATGAGTCCAGGACGCCCCCGGTGGCCAGCCCCTGCGAGAGCAGGGTCACGTAATTCTGCAGAGTGAGCTGCGCCGGGGCGGTGAGGGCCGTCCACCATCCGGACTGTTGAAAGAGACTCTCTGGACGCAACGAGATGATCGTCAGGCCAATCGTCGGCACCAGCCAGAAAAGCGCGATCACGGCCAGCACGATGTTGAGCCCGCTACGCGATGGAAGAAAGCTGATACCGCGCCGCCGTGCCGTCGCGGGAACTGCTCGGGTCACGGCCACCACGCTCATCCGCGAATCCTCCTCACGTTGGACACCATTGCCGGAATGACGAGAAGGAACAGGATGACGGCGAGGGCACTGGCGAGACCAGAGTGAATGCCGCCGGTGAAGCCGCTGTTGAAGATCTCCAGGGCGAGCGTGCTGGCATCGCCCTGGGAGGCTCCGGGCGCCATGTTGATGATGATGTCGAAGACCTTGAGAACGTTGATGATCATGGTCACGAAGACGACCACGAGCACAGGCGCCAGCATGGGCATGGTGATCCGCCGGAAAATCTGAAACTCCGTGGCGCCGTCGACGCGACCGGCTTCGAGGAGCTCGCGATTGAGCGCGGCGAGCCCGGCTCCAATGACCACCATGCTGAAGCCGGCCCAGATCCAGAGGTAGGCGATGATCATGGAGAGGTCGATCAGCGGCACACTCAACAGCGCTTGCGCCGTCTGGCTGAGGCTGGCCGTGGGCGTCAGCGACTGACCTCCCAGCCAGAAGATTCCGGTGAAGCCGGATCGAAAATTGCTTGAGTCGATCCGGACCAGAAAGCTGCCGCTGCCAACGCCGGCAAATCGAAAGCCTCCATGCTGGTCACTGGTCGTCGTCGCGGCACTGGTGCCGTCGGCGCCCAGCAGCGTCAGCTTGAGTCCGGGGAGCCCATCCTCGTCCGGAAAAACCTGGCCCCGAATTGTGGGGTGGGATGGCGAGAAATCGCGGTACACCAGGCCGGTGATGGCCCCGGACGACGCCGACGGCTCCACCGCACTCTGGGCGCCGACCAGCTGCAGGGTGGTCGCGTTGATGCCGATCATCCCGAGCTCGAGCGTGTCGCCGGCGGTCGCCGTCGACGTGCTCTCCAAGCTGTTGGAGGGCCCGCGTTCCAATCCACTCGAGGCGAGCGCGGCGACCGTTTGGCCTGCCCCGCGATTGACGGGATAGAGACCGGGCGGGTTGACCCAGCCACTGGCCGTCTGCACGGCCGCGTTGACCATACCGATGTGCGGATCGAGGTCGAAAATGCTGCGCCAGATCAGCGCCGATGCTGTGGCGCTGAACACGATCGGGATGAACACGATCGTCTTGAAGGCGGTCGACCATCGGATCCGTTCGCTGAGTACGGCAAAAACCAGGCCCAAGAAGGTGACGAGGAAGGGAAACACAATCACCCAGATGACGTTGTTGCGGAAACTGACCAGGATGCTGGCGGTCGAAAAAATCGCCTGGTAATTGTGGAGCCCGACGTAGCTGGTGGCCGACTCGTCGAAGACGCTATTACGAAATGTCGCCACCACCGGATAGAGGGTGATGACGAGCAACCAGATGGCGGCGGGCGCCAGGAAGCCCAGCGACCCGAGCTGGTCCCGAAAGCCACCGCCGCCAGTCGACTTCCCGGTGGAAGGGACCACCCGCGCGGTCGCCCCGGGCGTGCTCGCCGTAGGCGTCGAGACACCAACCGCCATCGCGAAGTTAGTGACCTAGACCAGCCGTTGCCTGCGTATCCATGGTTGCCTCAATCGATGCGACATTCGAGCTGCTGGGATCTTTGACGAAGTTCAGGAGGTCCTGCCACATGTTCTTCTCCCAGGTCCCCTGCAGGTCGTCGAGGCTGAAGACGAAAGCACTGGCGTTGACCAAAGCCTTGGCATCCGCCTGGCTCACCGGGTCGGGGTAGGAACTCGAGGGGACGGCCTTATTCGGTGACGCGAAGCCGCCCAGATGAGCCCAGATGGCCGCGCCGTCAGGACCGGCCATGTACTTCATCAGGGCTTCCGCCTGGGGCGTGTCCTTGAGCATCAACGCCACATCGCCCGCACCCTGTACTGCGGAATTGTTGGCGCTATTCGCCGACGGAGCTGGGAATGGAAAGAAGTTGTAGCACGGGGTCTTGCTCGGATCGGGAGTGCAAGCCGAGCCACCCGATCCGGTCGTCCCCGGCGTGTAGTTCTTCGAGTTGCCGATGATTTCGGAGGTCACGAAATCGCCCTCGAAGACCATGGCCGCCTGGGGCTGCCCCGCCTTCGGGAACACCTTATCGACGCACTCTGGATAGGTGTTCGATAGAGACCCCCGGATGCCGCCGGCAAGGTTCGATTCCGTGCCGGTCAGCTGGCCCATCGTGGTGAAGGCGGTAGTCACGCTTGAGTCGGTCCATTTCACGCTGTGGGAAGCGAGCTGGTTGTACTTGCTCGCGCCGGCGGTCTTGAGGTAGACGTTCTGCCACAAATCCGCGACCGGCCAGCCGACATCAGTGCACAAGGAGAACGGCGTGACGCCGGCAGCCCTGAGGGTGGTCGCGTCCTGGATCAGGTCCTCCCACGTTTTGGGTGGCGAACTGATGCTGGCCGCCGCGAACTCCGCCGGGTTGTACCAGATCATGTTCTTGTTGGCGCCCTTGAACCAGACGCCATACAGCTTGCCGTTGTACGTTGCAAGCTGGTTCCAGGCGGACCCGTAGTTGGAGCTGGCGCTACCAACGATGCTCGTTAGGTCCTTGATCGAGCCTCCCTTGGCCAGGGTCTGTAACGTGCCAGGGTCCGGCACAAGCGCAACGTCTGGAGGCGCGCCGCCCTGGACAGCTGCCTCGAGGGCGGTGTCCATATTGGATCCCTTGCCGGCGTAGTTGACCGTGATCCCGTTCTGACTTTCGAATGGCTGCAGCGCGGCCTGAAAGTCCCCCTGCTCGACACTCGTCCATTCGGCCCATAACGTGACCGAGCCGCCGTGCGGAGTCGACGCCGATGTGCTGGATCCTCCGCACGCAGTAAGCAACAAGGCACCCGCGATGGCCAACGGCGTGATCCTAGGCATCATTCCTTCCTCCTACGAAGTCGCTCTCGAACCTCCCGAGCTTCTGGCGCTACTTTACGCCGGTGTCCCAGCGCCAGCAAGGCGCGAGATCGACACTCGGGCCCCAAAGTGGGGCCTACTGCGGCTCGGGGCCGTACTGAAGGAACGGGGTTACAGCCGGCGCGAGTGCGAGAGAGGGGCTTATGGGTGACGTGGCTATGGCATTGCGCTTAGCGCGGAACGGTGAAGAGTCGAAAGGGCTAGCGACGAGGCCGCGGTTTGCGGACAGCTGGCGCCGCCGCTCGCCGTCCAGCCGTGCTGCGCCTGTTCTCGGCTGCCGTCTCCCGGGCCGCACCACTTTGCATCCCTTCCGCAATTGCTGCAAAGTTCCGGGCGACCCTTCCATACTGCGCCGCTGTCATGAACGTTGCCCCGACGGCCTTCTCGACGATCGCCGCGGCGCGGTCGAGCTCGCGTGCCAGTCGCCGCACCTCTGGGTGCTCCGTCGCGCTTCGTTCTTCAGGCGGGGTAACGTTGGCGAGCTTCAACAGTGCGTCACCAAATCGGTCAGCGGCGCGGGCCAGCTGCTCAAGCTCCTCTGCCTGTTTCCGCTTGAGAACCACGGCTAGAATGTAGCACTCCTGTGGAGTAGTGTCATCCCGATGGAGGGGCACCCAGAAGGCACGTTGACGTTCCTGCTGACCGATCTGGTGGCGTCAACCAGAGCGTGGGAGGCTTCACCGGCCGGCATGCGCGAAGCCATGACGCGTCACGACCGCATCGTTTCGCGCTGCCTGAAGCGCCATCATGGTGAGGACGGAGGACGCGCCGGGGATAGTGTCCTGGCGATCTTTCACCGGGCCGGCGATGGAGCAAGTTGCGCGCTCGCCCTCCAGCGCGAGTTCGCTGCGGAGCCGTGGCCGCAAGGGACACGCCTTCGAACCCGGATCGCTCTTCACACGGGCGAGGTCCAGCACCGCGAGGGTCGTTACTATGGCCAGGCGCTGAATCGGTGCGCGCGGCTGCTCGCAACCTGTCACGGCGGACAGGTCCTGATCTCCCAGGCCACGGAGCAGTTGCTCCTTGACGAGCTGCCCGCCGGAGCGACCCTCTGGGATCTCGGTCTGCACCGATTGAAGGACCTCACGCGGCCCGAGCACGTCTTCCAATTGGTTGACCTCGACGCCCCGACGGAGTTCCCGCCAATCCTGTCGTTGCCGCGACAGGTTACGAATCTGCCAACCCAGCTCACCGCATTCATCGGCCGCGAGGATGAGCTGAAGCAGCTCCAGGAAATGCATCGCCAGAGCCGGTTGCTTACCCTGACTGGACCGGGTGGCGCAGGCAAAACCCGACTAGCCCTCGAACTCGCCTCCCAGCTCGTGGGCGAGGCTGCCGATGGGGTGTGGCTGGTAGAGCTCGATCCACTCTCCGACCCGCTGCTCGTCCCGCAGGCGGTGGCCAGCGGCCTCGGGCTGGCGGAACAGCCCGGCCGCCGGATGGCGGACACCCTCGTGGACCATGCCCGGCAACGTCACCTGGTGCTCGTTCTCGACAATTGCGAGCACCTCGTCGAGCCCACCGCCAAACTGGCCGCGGAGTTACTGAAGGGTTGCGAGGGCGTGAGTGTCCTTGCCACAAGTCGAGAACCCTTGAAGGTGCCCGGCGAGCTGACCTGGAGGGTTCCACCGCTGACTCGCGACGAGGCATTGCGCCTCTTTGCCGATCGCGCCAGGTCACACGAGTCGGGTTTTCAGCTCAGTGACGACAACGTGAATGTCGTCGGTCGGATTTGCGAGCGCCTTGACTTCGTCCCGCTGGCCATTGAGCTGGCCGCGGCTCGAGTCACCATGATGCCCGTCGAGGAAATCCTCCAGCACCTCGAGAGTCGCTTTGCGTTGTTGACTGGAGGCAGCCGTATCGCCGCCACCCGGCTCAGAACCCTGAGGGCCGCCATGGACTGGAGCTACGAGCTTCTGGCCGAAGCAGAGAAGGTCCTCTTCCGGCGGCTCTCCGTCTTTGCCGGCCGCTTCTCGCTCGATGCCGCGGAGGAGGTCGGCGCGAATGGCAGCCTGAATCGTGAGATCGTCCTCAACCTACTGGCCGAGCTGGTCGACAAATCGTTGGTAATGGCGGACGCTGGGCGCTATCGCCTGCTGGAAACGGTCCGCACCTACGGTCGTGAGCGACTGACGGACGTGCACGAGATCGATGCCATGCAGGCGCGGCTGGGCGCCTATGTGCTTGAGCTGGCCGAGTCTCGGGCGCCTGGGGAGCTTGGCCCCTGGCTTGACCGACTGGAAGCGATTCACGACGACATCCGCAACACTCTCAAGTGGAGCATCAAGGCCGACCCTCAGCTTGGTATCCGCCTGGCCGTAGCGCTGACCATCTTCTGGCAGCTCCGGGCTCACGCCTCGGAGCCACGACAGTTCATGAGTGAGCTCCTGGAGCACGCGCCACGTGATTTCCCTCTTCACGCTGCCGGGCTCCACCTGGCGGGATACTTTGCCTACCTCCAGCTCGATTTCCGCACAGCACACGAGCTCCTCCAGGCGGCTCTGGATGAAGCCCGAGCGGCCGGGGACTCATTAGTAGTGTTGCGAGCATTGGAGGCTACGGGCTTGGTGGCGACCGCTACCGGCGCGTGGGCTAGCTCGCAGGCAGCCCTGGACGAGGCGCTGGGCCTGGCGCGCGATTTGGGAGAGCAGCAATTGGAAGCTGGAATCCTCCAGCAACTCGGGATCCTCGCCAGCGTGCGACGCGATCTCCCCCAGGCGCGCTCCTTCCTTGAACAAGGTATCGCGCTGCGCCGAGCCCTGGGACGAACTGATGAAGCGTCGATGTCGCTAACATTTCTGGCCGCGGTCGCGCTGCTGGAGGGCGATACCGAGACAACCCGGCGGAGCGTCGCGGAAAGCCTGGAGCTGGGCCGGACGATGCGCGACCGGCGGGCAGCTTTCACGATGGATGTGCTCGCCTGCCTGACCTCGGCTGAAGGTGGCGCGGAGCGCGCCTTGTTGCTTGCTGGAGCTGCCTCAGCTCTACATGAAGGCAGTGGCAATACACCACCGCGAGTCTGGGATGACTTTATGTCGCCGTACTTGCAGCCGGCACGTGAGGCGCTCGGTCCGGAAGGTGCGCGGGCGGCCTGGGATGCTGGCCAGCGAATGGACTACGAGGACGCGCTCCAGATGGCCCTGAGCACGGTCTCAATGCCGGCCAGGTCCTCGGTATAGGGCAAGGACGAGGGTCCGAGGCGGCCGGGGCGCCAGGCTATGTGGTTGCTACTCGCGCCCTACCCATGGTAGCATCATGGTATGAAATTGAGCGTCAGCCTGCCGGAGGAGGATGTCGACTTTCTCGATCAGTACGCCAAAAAGGAGGGCTATGAATCGCGGTCGGCCGTGGTCCACAAAGCGGTGAGATTGCTGCGGGCTTCGGGCTTGGGCGCGGCCTATGAAGAGGCCTGGCGTGAATGGGCGGCCGGCGGCGACGAGGGGTTGTGGGAGTCCACCTCTGCGGATGGCTTTCCTTCCTGATGCGGCGCGGCGAGATCCGGGTCGTCGATTTCGATCCCGGCCGCGGGTCGGAGGCGAGTAAGCGCCGTCCGGCCGTCATCGTCAGCAACGATGGCGCCAATGCCGTCGCGGCCCGACTCGGGCGCGGTGTAATCACCGTACTTCCAATCACATCGAATATTCGGCGGATCTTCCCATTTCAGGTTCGCTTACCAGCCGCGGCAACTGGCATGCGGCAGGACTCCAAGGCCCAGGCAGAGCAAGTCAGGTCGGTCGCTGTGGAACGCCTGGGTGAGCGCATCGGGTTGGTACCCTCAGCGATCATGCTGAACATCGACGAAGCGCTGCGGCTGCATCTCGCTTTGTAAGCTGATCGATCCCTGGTAGCTCCGGCGGAAGGCGGCTTCCCGAGCTCTTCCAAGGACTTCTCGAATCCGGCTGCGGAAATCATCTCCAGGATGCGGGCCGGGTTGGGAACATAGTCCCAAAAGGTATGCGAGGCCGTGCGCTGTTTGAGGACGTCCTCGTGGATGTGCCGGGGGACAAGCCCGGTTCACTCAACGGGCTCTAGCGCCCATTCGCGGCGCGCCTGGAATCGTTGGAGGCCGAACGCGATGGCATAGAGGGCGCCCACGAGGATCAACAACGCCCGGTAGCCTGTGATCAGCGACACGTATTCG